>JACCEC011858751.1_pt1 | contig 50257 bp, 47 predicted proteins | sample 7450121 | NCBI WGS metagenome assembly JACCEC01 (sample SAMN15323455, study PRJNA562643) | freshwater metagenome | isolation source: river surface water | place: USA:Blue River Watershed | collected 2017-08-18
CGTGAAAACTCTCGGCTTACCGTTCGAAGATGAGTAAGAAGAAATTGATGAGGTGTAAGAATTATCGCTCGATTGAGAATGCTTAATCGTACCATCAGCACTATAGCCTAACACTAAGTTCTTATTAGTTGTCGATTCATTCCCTGAAGATGAATCACCGATGAAATAGTTTCCGCTTTTATTACTTTCTCTTTGCTCAAGCACGAAAATCGTGTAATTCGTGTTGTTCAAAACACTGCCATCAACGCTGAAATAACCATTAGTTCCATCAAACTTCACAGCTTGAATACTGTTAATCGAATTCGAATAAGTTGGGTAATTACCGCTATTACTTTGAGTCGCGTTATTTTTATTCACAGTCTCGCGAACATCATACCAAGCACTTAAACTAGTAGTATCAGAACTCTCCGACTCTTTGAAACTCTTATCCAAACTACTCTCCAACCATAAAACTGAATCCGGAATACCCTGCACCGGTGATGAAATCGTCAGCGTCTGAGCCGTTTGAATACGAAACTTCTTAATAATCGCGTTCGAAGCCAAAATTCCTGAAATCAAAATACCAATAGTCAAAATAACGATCGACAACTCGATCATCGAAAAGCCTCTAATTAGTCGATGTCTTTTATGTAAATGCTTCATAAATAATTTTTGTCCCAAAAAACTAATTTTTTTCCACTGAAAATTTTAATAAATTTTCCTTAGTTAAACCCGATTCAGAGCGATGAAACTGTTGAGAACCATATAAACCAGAAACATATCCTTGAGCGTGCAGATGAGAAAAAGATTTTACAACAATATTTCTAGATAAAATTTGCACAGAAATCATCTGACCAACACTACCTTGCTCCACATGTTCTTCTAAAATACAGAGTTTCTGGTTTTTGATTTCTACAACTAATTGCGCTGGTAATTCAAACTTTTTAGCAAGCTCGCAGACTAACCAAATTGACGGACGATTCTCTTCATCAACATTTTTAAACTCTAAAAGTAAGTCGCTTGCAATCGCGCCACAAAAAATTGCTACACCTTTTTTTCCACTCAAAATTTTACGCCACGGGGCGTAAGGAATTTCACCACAATTTTTGGCGTAACCCAAACGTAAATAGCTTGGCCGTTTGGTTTTTGTTATTTCGCGAATCATTGCGCCGACATCAGAATCGAAGGCCGGCACAAAAGCGTGCATATTCTGCAATGTCAGCATCGCACCATAATCTTCAATTGCATGATGAGTTGCGCCCATTACCCCGTAACCGTATCCCCCACCATTTCCAACAATTGTTACTGGTAAATTATGCAAACAGACATCATTTCTGATTTGCTCAAAAGGTCGCGCAAAAGCAAATGGCGCAATGCTGTAGCAAAAAACTTGCAAGCCAGTTTTAGCAATTCCGGCTGCAACTGAAATCATATTTTGTTCAGAAATTCCAACATTGATGAAGTGATCACCCATCTTATTTTGCAAGGGCTCGAGCGCTTTAAATCCAAGATCGCCAGTTAAAAAAACAAACTTTTCTTTTTCAAAAGCTTGTAACATTTCAGCACAAAAAACGTCTCTCATAAATTTTCGATCTCCTTTTTTGCCGTGTTGTATAACTCTTCGTTAAGCGGTAAATAGTGCCACTCCATGCGACTTTCCATGAATGAAATGCCCTTACCTTTTATCGTATTCATCAAGAAAATTTGTGGACGTGATGATTTTTGCGCCAGTTTTTTTAGATCATTTTCGTTATGACCATCAATTTCAAAAACATCGAGATCAAAGGCGGAAAAAATTTTGTGCAGTTTTTCTAAATTAAGCGAAGCCACGTCATTGGTACTTCCAAACCCTTGCAAGCCATTGCAATCAACGACTACTTTAATGTTTTTTAATTGTTGATGATGAAGAAAAATCAACGCTTCAAAATTACTGCCTTCCTGCCACTCACCATCAGAAGTTAAACAAAAAATCTGGTCTTCACGATTCTGCAATTTATTTCCCATCGCAATACCGCAAGCAAGCCCTAGACCATGTCCAAGACTTCCTGTCGCGAACGGAATTTCTGCGAAAGAATTGACGGGAGGATGACCAGCAAGCTTGGTATTGTCTTTGTGAAAAGTTTTAAGCTGATCGTCAGAAATCTTTCCCAAACTCCAAAGCGTAATGTAAAGTGCACCAGCTGAGTGACCTTTGGAAAGAATAAATTGATCATCTTTTTGCATGACAAAATGATGCAAAAAAAGCATCGCATCTAAAGCAGATAAATTACCACCAATATGACCAACTCCGCTCTCAAAATGCATTTTGAGCAAACGCAAGCGGCATTCTTTACTTAGCTGAGAAAAGCTCATTTAGATTTTATGATTAAGTTCAATCGATTATCGAAAGATAATTAAAAACTCTTCCAAAAGTCTAAACAACTTTTTGCACTTAATTTTTGTTTGAGATGCGAGCTGTATCCGATGCCTAATTAGTGTGAGTTTAGGATGGATTTTAGGATACGGGTATATTGCATTTCTTAGGGTGATAAGAAATTGGGATAAGTTTGGTGGTCCAGACGTCCCTGATTGCGAACTTTAAAAAGTGCAGCCCGTTCAGAAAGATTGCCAAGAAACAATCACGGATAACTAGAGGGGGATATTAAAATCCTCCATCAACTTTATGATGGCACTTTTGTACTCCAATTCTTCACTCTTCATCAAAAACTGTATCACGTCACCGTGAGCGGCGCACCCAAAGCAATGATAAAAACCCCTTTGATCATTAACGATAAACGAGGGAGACTTTTCATTATGAAATGGGCAAAGCCCTAGAAATTCCTGATTGCGCTGTCTTAGCTGAACCTTTTTCTTTACAACGTCCGAGACAAGAATTTTAGAACGCAATTTATCTGGGAAGTCTTTTTCAATCTTAAAATTTTCAACCCTTCTGCTTTCAATTATCCTTATGAAAGCAAGCGTTGCTGTAATATGTTTTAGAATTAGTAGGCTCTCGTCTTTGTTCAGAATTTGATTGTCATGAGCAAAACTCTCGTTGTTCCTCGTATTGTTGAAAAATTTAAAAACCGATCCCGCTGATTTTAAAATTTCTCCCGTTGTCTTGGATTTTACCTCTCCGCTTTGCATCAAAAGATTTTTATATTCTCCGAACAAGCTGTCCAAACTCTTGGGTGGAGATCCCGCATCTATCCCTCTTTTACTACAAACACTCCTTATAAATTTTGTGGCATATGTATGAAGTCTATCAAGACCAGCCTCTGGAGCATTTTTATTAACGGATTCTTTGATGGATTACGCTAAAACATGAAATTCTTTTTCCGAACCCAAATCAACTTCTAACGACGCTGATTGAAGCAAGCGATTCGCTATTTCCATGCAATTTGTAAAAAGAGTCTGGTTGATAATATCGCTCTTTATTTCCGATGCGTAGTTGAATAGATCTTTTGTTATCTTTCCAACTAAATGGTTAGGCTCTAGTTGCCAGAATGCTCTCAGGCGCCTAGCTTTAGAGTCGCCATTTATTGCATATTTGTCGTCATAAATACCAACTCCCACGCTATCCAAAACAAATTCCCGAAACTTCCAATTGGAAAAATCCAAAACAAATCCTGACGACATATCAAAGATTTTTTCCAACTTCTGCTTTTCTGTAAAATTTAAATCTGACATAAAAGACCTACCTAAACAACTTAATATAAGGCTCGAAAGCGAAGATGCGATTGCGCTTTTGTCCGGTGATTTCGACCAGAATTTTTAGCTTGATGAAGTCATCAACAAGTCTCAAAGCGGTTGAGAGATTTATTTTTAAAACCTTAACTACATCAGTGCTATCAACAGTTGGATTGCCATAGAGATGTTGTAAAAATTCCATCGCCAACGCTTGTTTCTTACCAAGTTTTAGAATTTTTCCTTCGACTTCACTTCTCAATTTGATGATATTTTTGAAGGTTTGAATCGAGCTTTCGGAAGTTGAACGCACGCCTTCGAGGAAAAATTTAAGCCACTGCGTTAAATCATCATGGGTTCTAGCACGAGTTAGATTGTCGTAATAGAGTGCCTTATTTTTTTCAAAAAAATCTGACAGATACAACGTAGGTTTGTGCAGAAGCTCACTGCTAACCAGGTAAAGCGTAATCAACAAGCGCCCAATTCTCCCATTACCATCAAGAAATGGGTGAATGGTTTCAAACTGATAATGAGCAATACCGATCTTGATAAGATGCGGAATTGATGAATTGTCATTGTGCAAAAACTTTTCGAGATCAGCCATTAAATCTTCTACCGACTCTTGATGTGGAGGAATAAACACAGCATCTCGGAGACTAGCTCCACCAATCCAATTCTGACTTTTGCGGAAATCTCCCGGAGTTTTACGTTCACCTCTCACGCCCTGCAAAAGAGTTTTGTGTGCTTGCTTAAGCAAGCGATTGCTTAGTGGAAGTTTGTCTAAAGCTTTAATTGATTGGTTCATAGCGTGAACATAGTTGTGAACCTCTTGCCAATCATCCCTCTTTTCTGGCTCGATATATTCTTCCTTTTGCACCGCATCATCAATGTTAGTCTGAGTTCCTTCAATACGACTACTCTTAGTACCCTCCTTCAAAATGTGCATCTTGATAAAGAAATCGACATCAGGAATCAGCTGTGAGAAAGCATTCAATTCGCCAAGTTTAATGTCTGCCTGACTAAGCAGAAGCTGCAGTTGCGCATCGTCAATCAACCAACTCGTATTTACCAAAGAAGGTTCAAAGCTTTTATACTGGTAGCGCTGGGCTAACTTTCCGGATTTGAAATTACTGATATTCATAGTTTATTTTAAATGAGTTTTCTGCAACTATGAATATCATTACTTGTATTTCAAGTATCTTTATGCAATTATGTTATTACTAACTTGCAGTTTTTTAACAAACATCTCGCTCGTCATGAAGAAAAGGCTCGATACAGTTTTTATTACACAGCTTGATCAAATAGTTGCGCAATCAAAGGAGATATTAACTGCGAATCGGAAAGGTTTTATAGCCAAATCAGCCGCATCTGGAACTGTTCACTCAGGAGGGTTTGTAAAAGAAAATCTTGATATGACGATCTCTAACATAATTACCGTTTCTGATTCTATACTGAAATATGCTATCGAGTATGCTGCAAACGAAAATTTATCTCTAAAAAAATTAGTCGATGTCGCTGCAGAAAAAATTAAGAACTACAAATCTTTTGAATGGGATGAGCTTGAGAATCACTACCTGATTAAGCCATGGTTACAAAAAGATGGTATAAGAAAAATTTTCGAAGATGAGAGAGTTAAGGTAGATTCTGCGCTTTCTGCAAAAGTCACCAATGCTTACAAAGGTTGGCTGAAACAAGAAAAAATTTATAAAAAATCTGCCAGAGTTTGGCATGAAATTTGGTGGGTAAGATATATTACTTTCCCTATTATTGTGGGCAACTTGTTAATCTTTTTAAGAAAATTTCTCCAAATCTCCATTTAGGCTGCACTTCGTTTTGATCAGTGAAATCAAGGCTTTACAGAGCTACCTTAAAGAAAAATTCCCAAATATTTTGGCATCTCAGTTGATCAAAAAGTTCGCAAGTAGGGTTGTTTCCCTAAGCAAGATGTTGCGAACTTTTTAGTGCAACCTATGGGATCAGTGCTAGAGTGTGTAGAGAGCATCTTGGGGACAGTTCGACTCCCCTTTGGTCAAAATTTATAATGGGGTCTGAATCCTTATGGCTCTGGGCTTCACAGAGTATGGTGGAGCTAACGAGAGTCGAACTCGTGACCTCTTGCATGCCATGCAAGCGCGCTACCAACTGCGCTATAGCCCCCAATGAAAAATTCACAGCAATTTTGTGCGGCGCATCAAACACAGCTGATTAGAAAACTGCAATTATTTTTTATTAAATTTATTACTTGCCTTCAACATAAGTGACAGCCGCACCATGTCGTACTAAAATATATTTAGTATCCCAAAATGTTTCATAGGCATAGATTTTATCGCCCGAACGATATTGGCAGGAGAACTTCTTTTTAACTCTATTATGGACTTTATCAGAAACGACAGAAGTTCCGAATGTATCATAGTAAGATTGCGCTGTATTTCTTTCATATTCAGAAGGACTCATACATCCAAAATTCTCAAATCCCACACAGGAAACATTCAACAAAAGAAATAGCAGAAGCAGAAAATTTTTCATTTTTATAATTTACGTAATTATATCAAAATCGCACTTGGCACAAATTCACTCAAGCAATAAACTTAATCAAACAATTAAAGCGATGTCGACCAATCTTGCCTGGTTTTCCCTTATTGCTGCCGGAATTTTTGAAATTTTTTGGGCTTATTTTCTCAAACAATCCGAGGGTTTTAGTAAAATTTTACCAACGATTTTATTTGTTACTACCTTAGCCGCCAGCATGTTATTGCTTGCGTTGTCGGTTAAAATAATTCCGATCGGCATTGCTTATCCAATTTGGACTGGAATTGGCGCCGTTGGATCGGTTATAGTTGGCGCAATATTTTTTGGCGAGAGTTTAACTTTCCTCAGCGCGATTTTTTTAATGATGATTATTGGCGGCATTATCGGTTTAAAATTTTTCCCTTAAATTTATGAAAAATCACCAGCATTTGGTCGATAGTAAGAAGAAATTAGTATTTCTGATTTTGATTTTAGGCAGCGTTACCGCCATCGGGCCCTTAACAATCGACATGTATTTGCCAGCATTTTCGGCAATCTCGAAAAGCCTGACCGCACCAGAAAGTTTGGTGCAACTTTCACTGACAAGTTACTTCATCGGATTAGCTTTTAGCCAACTATTATACGGCCCCGTAATTGATCGCTACGGCAAAAAATTACCGCTTTATTTCGGACTTTCTCTTTTTGTTATTTCCACAATTGCTTGCTGTTTTGCTCACAATATCCACGAATTAATTTTCTTCCGTTTTTTTCAAGCGATGGGTGCTTGTATTGGAATTATCGCGCCTCGAGCAATTGTACGCGACATTTTTTCGCCACAAGAATCAGCACGAGTTTTTTCTCATTTAATGTTAGTGATGGGATTAGCACCGATCTTAGCCCCAATGTTTGGCAGCTTTATTTTAGCTGCTTTCGGCTGGAAAGCGATTTTTGTTTTCCTAACAATTTTTGGCATTTTTTGTCTTATAGTTTCTTACCTAGCTATTCCACAAACTAATGTACCAAATTCTGAAGAAAAAATTTCCCATGCGCTAAAAAAATATTGGGCAATTTTACAAGATCGTACTTTTTTGGTGTCAGCTTTATGTAGCTCAATAATTATGTCTGGGCTCTTCGCTTACATCACTGCATCACCTTTTGCCTACTTAGAATTTTTCGGATTATCCGCCAAAAGATATAGTCTAGTTTTTGCTTTCAACTCGATTGGCTTTATCGCCATGTCACAAATTAATGCCTATTTCTTGCGCAAAATTCCTCTCGATAAAATGCTCGGAAAAGTGCTTTTTATCCCTGTGTTTGCTGGCATCGCTTTAATTATTATTGGCACATTACATCCCTCTTTTTGGCCATTCACTATCACACTTTTTATCTTTATCGCCAGCATCGGTGCAATTATTCCCAACACTTCAGCTCTAGCTTTATCAAATCAATCGCAGCACAGCGGATCAGCTTCCGCATTGCTTGGAACCATTCAATTTAGCTTCGCAACTGGTATGTCATTTTTAATCAGCGAATTGCATGACGGCGGTATTTTCTCAATGTCGATCATTATTGGAATCTGCGGGATTTTGGCGTGCTGTTTTTACAAATTTTTCAAAAAATAATTTCCTGACAAACTTTCTCAATAATCGAATTAGTTAGTAATCTTGATTGATCGGGAATTTTTATACTACTTTGCGCGATCTTAATCAGCCCCTGATTCTCAAGCTTTTGCAAATTTTTAAAATTTAAAATTTCGTTCAGTTTTTTACCGAAATGCTGGATGAAAATTTCATCTTCAACCCCATCTCGTAATCGCAAGCCCATTAGAATCAGTTCTTCTACCAATTCTTGCGCAGAGATTTTTTCAAGTTTTTGAATGCCCGCACCAGATTCTTCAACTTTCCTTAACCACATCAAAGGTTCGTGAAGCATTGTAATTGCTGATCTCTTAGCCTCACCTTCCAAATAAATTCTTGAATGGGCACCAGCGCCAATTCCCAAATAATCGCCACCTTGCCAATAAACTAAATTATGTTGGCACTCGAAATTTTTGCGCGCGTAGTTAGAAATTTCGTAAAGCTCCAAACCAGCATCTGAGGTGATTTGGTTGGTTATCTCGTAAAATTCTGCGCTCAAATTTTCATCGGGCATTACAAACTCTTTACGAGCAAATTGTGAGTAAAATTTCGTACCTTTCTCAATCGTCAGCTGATAAAGCGACAAATGTTTAGTACCAAAATTAATTGCCCGTAAAAGCTCTTCTTTCCAAGCTTCTAGGGTTTGATCTGGCCTTGCATAAATTAAATCGAAAGAAAAATTATCGAAAATTTTTGCTGCCAATTCGATAGTTTTGATCGCCTCAGAGCTTGAATGTTCGCGACCCAAAAACTTTAAATCAGAATCATTTAAAGCCTGAATTCCCATCGACAAACGATTTACGCCGATTGTGCGCAAAGCCTTGAATTTCAAGCTTTCTGATGATGTTGGATTTGCTTCTAAAGTGATCTCACAATTTTCATCAATTTGCCAAAGCTGAGATATTTTTTGCAGAATTCCTGCCACCAGAAATTCCGGCATCAGCGATGGCGTACCTCCACCAAAAAAGATCGTTACAACTTTACGCTGACCAATTTTTTGGGCAAAAAATTCCAATTCACGTTCATAGGCTTGCAAAAATTTTTGATGATCAACCCCCTCGCGCACATGTGAATTAAAGTCACAATACGGACATTTCGATTTGCAGAATGGATAATGGATATAAATGGATAAGGCCTTGCTCACAAATATTTTTGCTCTATTTTGATTTTCATTATCAATTAATTTTACTTAAAAATGCTGCAAATCGCAATCGTAGTTTTCCGTGAAATCTTAGAAATTTCTTTGATCTTAGGAATTTTAACTGCCGCCACCAAAGAAATTAATGGTCGTACTAAATGGCTGATCGGCGGTTTATCTTTTGGGATTATCGCCTCTTTAATTTTAGCATTTTTTACCGATCGAATTTCTGAAACTCTTGATGGTATGGGTCAGGAATTTTTTAACGGACTCATTTTAATCTCGGCCGCTTTTATGATTGGCTGGACAGTTTTGTGGATGCAAAAGCACGCTAAATCAATTTCAGGTGAACTTAAAAGATTAAGTAACTCCGTGCGCGAAGGCAAAAAACCACTCTATGTTTTAGCGGTTGTAGTGTTTTTATCGGTACTTCGCGAGAGTGCTGAAATCGTGCTTTTCACTTATAGCTATTTTGTTTCTGGCACTTCATTAAATGAGATTATTTTCGGACTTATTGTTGGCATCGCTCTGGGTTCAGCTGCGGGTTTAGCACTTTATTTCGGAATCGTTAAAGCTTTCGGAAAATATTTTTTCATCGTCACAACTTGGCTTTTAGTGTTTTTATGCGCCGGAATTGCTGCACAAGGAATTGGATTTTGGACTAACGCTGGAATCTTGCCCGCTCTAGCTAATCCTGCTTTTGACGCTTCAGAAATTTTATCACAGCAAAGTGTGTTGGGAAAACTTTTGAATATGTTTTTTGGTTACATCGACCAACCAAGTGGCATGCAGTTGATCGTTTATTTTGTAAGCTTAGCGAGTTTAATTTTGGGATTACGCATCGCCAAAAAAATGTAATTTTACTTTCAACCAGCAGCACAGCAGGTAATAGTAATATTTACAATTTCTTCGCCGCTTCAATCGCACCATAGCTTATCACAGCTGAAGCTCCAGCTCTTTTAAAACACGTCAAACTTTCCAAAAACGCCGTATCAAAATCAAATGCACCCTGTTTAGCCGCATGTTTTAGCATGGCATATTCACCACTAACTTGATAGGAAATTATTGGTAATTTGAAATTTTGCGAAGCGCGAGAAACTATGTCTAGGTAAGGCATACCAGGTTTAACAATAATCATATCTGCACCTTCTTCAACGTCCATTTGGATTTCGCGCATGGCTTCATCAGAATTTCTAAAATCCATTTGGTAAGTTTTTTTGTCAGCTTTCTTCAAATTATTAGCAGATCCGACTGCATCACGGAAAGGGCCGTAAAAACTAGAAGCATATTTCGCAGCATAGGAAGTCAAACCAACATTGATAAATCCTTGATCGTCCAAAGCATCACGAATCACCGAGATTCTGCCATCCATCATATCTGAAGGTGAAACGATGTCGCATCCTGCCGCAGCTTGTGCCAAAGCTTGCTGGCAAAGAATTTCAATTGTAGCATCATTTTCAATTTCACCTTGTTTATTGACAATTCCGTCATGTCCGTGAGACGTGTAAGGATCAAGCGCCACATCAGTAATTACGCCGATTTCTGGTACCGCATCTTTAATCGCTTTGATTGTTCTACACATTAAATTTTTCGAATTTTTTGCCTCTTTTCCGCCATTATCTTTCAGTTTTTGATCGATCACTGGAAACAGCATCAAAGCAGGAATACCAAGCTTTTGCGCCTCTTTGGCTTTTTTAACGATTCCATCAATTGAAAAGCGCGACACATCAGGCAGACTGGCGACTTTTTCTTCCTTTTTTTTGCCTTCAATTACAAACATCGGCAAAATTAAATCATGCGGCGTCAAGATGGTTTGCGCAGTCAAATTGCGAATCCACGGCGCTTGACGATTTCTTCTCAAACGAGTTGCTGGAAATTTGCCAACTGAAAAATTTGTCATAAAGATTTGAAATTGGATTTTTGAAAACTAGCCTCACAAGCTAGCAAAATAAGCCAACCTCAATTTAACTTCCATGAAAAATATCCTTGAAGAAATCTATCAGCATAAGCTGGTCGAAGTGCGTAATCGCAAGAAAGAATTGTCGGTTCAAGATATTTGCGCTCGCACCAAATGCCTTGAGAAACCTCGAGATTTTTTTGGCGCGCTAAAAGTTAAAAGCTTTCGCAGCGAAATTGCTTTGATCTGCGAAATCAAGAAGGCTTCACCTTCACATGGCTTGATTCGCGAGGATTTCGATCACATCAAAATCGCTCAAGACTATGAAACTGGAGGTGCGACCTGCCTTTCAATTTTGACTGACGAAAAATATTTCCAAGGCAGCGGCAAATATTTAGAAGAAGTTCGTGCGATTTCACTGCTACCAATTTTGCGCAAAGATTTTATCGTCGATACTTATCAAATTTACGAAGCTAAAATGCTGGGCGCTGATTGTATTCTGCTAATTGTTGCCATGCTTGATGATGCCAAGTTGGCTGAGTTAGAGCAATGTGCTTTTGACGCCGGATTATCTGTACTCATCGAAGTTCATAACGAGGAAGAATTGCAACGCGCCTCTAAACTAAAAAGCAAACTTTTGGGCATCAATAATCGCGATTTAAAAACGCTGAAAGTTGATATTCAAACCTCACTTTTATTGTGCGAACAAGTTTCCGATGATTACGTTTTGGTTTCGGAAAGCGGCATCAAAGATACTTTAGACGTTGAGTTATTGCGTGAAGCTGGCATCAATTGCTTTTTGATTGGCGAACATTTTATGCGCCAAAAAAACATCGTCAAAGCAGTACAAGACATCTTAAATTAAGGATTAATACATGTTTAAAATCGCCATTATCGGCCGCCCAAATGTTGGAAAATCAACGCTTTTCAATAAGCTAGTTGGAAAATCTATCGCCATCACTGATGATACTCCTGGCGTTACGCGTGACCGCAAAGAATCTCGTGGAAAGCTTGGACCACTTGAGTTTGTTGTAATCGACACCGCAGGTTTGGAAAATCAAATCACCGATCGTTCTTTAGAAAAACGCATGATGGAACAAACCGAAGCTGCCGTTGCTGACGCTGATTTATGTTTGTTCGTAGTTGATGGTAAAGAAGGCGTGACCAATAAAGATTTTTACTTCGCTCAATGGCTGAAAAAATTAGATAAAAAAACCATCTTACTCGCCAACAAATGTGAAAATTTGAACGAAGAAGTTTTTGGCAGCGAATATTACAAATTAGGATTTGGCAAACCAACAGCAATCTCGGCGGAACACAAATTAGGATTTGGTGATCTTTACGAAAAAATCGCACCGGAAATCGAAGAATATGAGAAAAATTTCGATGGTGTTGATTCAGGATTTGAAGATGAAAAATCTGATTTACAAATTGCCATTGTCGGTCGTCCCAATGCTGGAAAATCAACTTTCTTGAATAAAATTTTAGGACAAGATCGTTTGATTACCGGCCCTGAAGCCGGAATTACGCGCGATGCCATTGCGATTGATCACGAATATAAAGGTCAAAAAATTCGTTTTATCGACACCGCTGGAATCAGAAAAAAAGCCAACGTTACGCAAAAATTAGAAAAGCTCTCTACCATTGATAGCTTTAGAGCCATTCGCTTCGCTCAAATCGTAATTCTGTTGATTGATTGCAATTCTTTACTCGATCATCAAGACGCTGCTTTGGCGGGAGAAGTTTTAAAAGAAGGACGCGGATTGGTTTTTGCGATTAACAAAATCGATTCGGTTCCGGGAGATAAAGAAGTTTTCTTGCGTGAAGCGCGCAAACAAATTCAGTCAGTATTACCAAGTCTTGATGGCGCCGCGATTGTTGGCGTATCAGCCAAAACTGGCTACAATGTTGAAAAAAGTTTAGATTTCGCACTTAAAACTTACGAAGAATGGCAAACTTATATTCAGACCAGCAAGCTACAAGATTGGTTAAAATATGCTGAATCAAAGCACGCACCGAAACTTTTCAAAGGCAAGCCAATCAAATTGAAATACGCGACGCAAATCAAAAAACGTCCCCCAACAATTGCTGTTTTTACCAACCATATCAAACCTTTGGAAGGTGCGTATGAGCGTTATTTAATTAATTCACTACGTGAATATTTTAACTTAACCTTAACGCCAATCCGTTTGGTATTGAAGAAGAGCGAAAATCCGTTTGCCGATAAAAAAGAAAAAACCTTCTCGAAAAAATTACACAAACCAAAAAAATAAATAAGCTAATGAGTAATAAAAAGATCGATACCAAGAAAGTTTTCGGAGTAGCTTGCGACTTTGAAGTAAAAGCCTTTGCGGAAAAATCAGAATTTGTTCCAGCAATTGATGAAAATTATCTTTTCGATCCCAAAACTACTTTAGCAATTTTAGCTGGATTTGCTTTTAACAGCCGCGTTTTGATTCAAGGAATGCATGGGACTGGAAAATCAACCCATATCGAACAAATCGCTGCACGCCTTAATTGGCCTTGTTTGCGCGTTAACTTCGATTCACAAATCACTCGTTTAGATTTGGTCGGAAAAGACGTGATCAAATTAAAAAATGACAAGCAAATTACCGAATTTCAGGAAGGTATAATTCCTTTCGCGCTCAAGAACGGCATGGCTTTGGTTTTAGACGAATATGATGCGATTAAAACCGACGTCTCTTTTGTAATTCAACGTTTGCTCGAAGAAGAAGGTAAATTCGCCTTGCTCGAAGAAAATGAAATTATCACGCCACACAAAAATTTCCGCCTGTTCGCAACTTCCAACACTCTTGGTGCCGGAGATGATTTAGGAATTTATCACGGGACAAATTTGATTAACCAAGCGCAAATGGATCGCTGGAACATTGTCGCCGCTTTGAATTACTTGAGCGACGAACAAGAGCTGGCAATTTTGTTAAAAAAACTGCCGCACTTAAATTCCAAATTACATCAAACAACTGCGAAAATGATGGTAAGACTTGCCAATCTGTCGCGTGAAGCCTTTAAAAATGGTGATATTTCAACTTTGATTTCACTGCGTACTTTGATTTCTTGGGGAAGAAATATCGAAATCTTTGGATCAGTGAAAACCGCTTTCACTCTGAGCTTCTTAAACAAAGTGATTGATGATGAAAAAATGGTGATTGCAGAATTTTATCAGCGCGTTTTCGGAGAAGAGCTAATCTAAAAGCTAAGACTGTCATTGTCGTAACAATTACGAATACACCACCTTAAAACTATCAGAGTGATTGTCCGCCTTGCCCTTTGTTTCCTTCTTGCTGTCTTTTTTTCTCTGCTTCTTCTCGTTCCATAATAAGATGTGTAAAAATCCCCATATCTTTATGTTCTGGCTTTGCTTGTTTATCTCTAGTGGCGGTTTGATTCACCAATAATTCTCGCGCTTTATTTAACTCCGCAGTCTGCATTCTGGTTGGCTCCATGCCTTTATATTCTTCCGGCATTCTGGCCTCAACTTTAATATCAACTGATTTGCCGGTTTTGTTAATTGATACATCCGAAACAAATCCCAAAGTAGCATTATCATTAATTTTTTTGACCGCCTCTTTAACTTTATCTCCAATATCTTCAGAAGCTTCAGCCTCACCAAATTTCTTCTTTCTTGCTGGAGTTCTTTGTGCTGCTTCTGCCGCCACTTTTTGTTGCTCCATTTGCGCTGCAGATTGATCTCTCGCAACATCGGCTAAATCTTTACATTGCAGAGCCAAAGCTTTTGCTTCAAAAATTTGGTTTTGCAGCATTTTTTTCTCAGCGCCACTCGTACCTTTCATCTTTTCAGTCAGAATCTTAATCGCGCTTTCATGACCACCCGCCAAAGCATCCATTACTGCCGCGCGGTCTCTTGCCGAAACTTTTTCTGGTTGAGCTTCAAATGTTTGAGATTGATTAGACGGATTAGCCGAAGTTTTAGAAGATGCGTGTGAGCCTTTCATAAATTAATTTTTTTGGTTCAAAGGATGATGTTTAAATACCAGATCGCGCAATTTTGAGTCAAGAATGTGAGTATAGATTTCGGTTGTCGAAATATTACTGTGACCAAGCAGCTCTTGCAAAACCCTTAAATCAACACCGTTATTTAACAAATGTGTCGCGAAAGAATGACGCAAAACGTGTGGATGAACTCGATCTGGATCAATATTTACCTTAATCGCCAACTCTTTCAGCATTTGATGCAATCTTTGTCGAGTAAGATGAGTATCAACAATTTCGTAATTTCTTTCACGGACTTCACCGCCTTTTTTACTAGCCCTTATTGTTCCAACGAAAAGCCATTTCGACTTTTCTTGTCCCATTTTTTTGCGCAACTCAAGATATTCCAGAAGCTTTGAAATGGCTGACTTATTGAGCGCAGCGATTCTTTCCTTATTTCCCTTTCCCTTGACGATCAAATAATTACGCAAAGTTTTTTGACCATTTTCTTCAATTTCAACAATCGAATTTATTGGCAAAGAAACTAGCTCCGTAACTCGCAAACCCGCTGAATATATGACTTCCAACATACATGAAAGTTTTATACCAAACTCTGATTTGTCGCGGCTAATAAAATCTAGCAATGCAAAAACTTCTTGTTCGGTAAGAAATTTTGGCAACTTCGCTTCTCGCTTCTGACCTTGCAAATAAAGGGTTGGATTTTCCTTGATTAGATTTTCACTTTCTAAAAATCGGTAGAAATTTTTAAGTGCTGAAACTTTACGACTAACCGAGGAACTTCTTAAATTTTGTTGGTAGAGATCGTAAAAATAATCTTTGATGTCGTTTTGATTAACGTTTTTTAGTGCAATATTTTTGCCGGCAAGAAATTTGCAGAACAGCTCCAGATCTTTGCCGTAAGAGGAAATAGTATTTTGCGACAGACCATCTTCTGCTTTAATCTTATCCAAAAAATTTGCGACTAAAGGATTGTAAAAAGATGCAGTCTTTTTCATTAAAACGATAAATCTTGCTGTGAAAAATCAGGATCGTCCGGCAAGCAAATGTTGATCTTATTCTTAACATCAATTTTGAGCGTTACTGTCTTTTGTGGTACTTTAAAATCAGCACGAAATAACAAAATAAAAAGCGCGAACATCACAAACAAGCTAACCCACAAAATCACGTATTGCATGACAGCAACAACCCTATTGTCGCTTGAGTAAAAAGGCATGAGATTTAATTATAACTTAAAATGATTGATGCTCCAATATAGAAAGCGTTCTCAGATTTATTCAACCTTCATATTTTCATTGATGCTAAAAAAGTTGCCAGCTTTTTTCAGTTTATTGTTTTTTCTACTCGCTTCGCAAAGTGCTTCTCTTGCTAATTCGCAAGGTCCTTCATTAATTCGAGATGCCGAAACTGAGAAATTCTTACGTGAATTATCGCGTCCAATTTTCTTGGCGGCGAATTTAAATCCTGAGAACATCTCAATTTATATTGTCAATGACGACACTCTTAACGCCTTTGTTTCCGGCGGTCAGAATGTTTTTATTAATACGGGGCTGATCCGAAAATACAGCACTCCTGATACCCTAATTGGGGTAATAGCACATGAAAGTGGACACATCGCAGCTGGCCATTTAGTACGTTCTTCCGAAGGATCCGAAGAAGCGCAAGGCGCCATGCTTTTAAGTTATCTTTTGGGAATTGGTGCCGCTCTTGGCGGATCTCCTGACGCTGGCATGGCTTTAATTATGGGAGGCAATCAAACTGCCAATCGCTTGTTTATGAAATATACTCGCGGACAAGAAGAGGCGGCCGACAACCATGCCATCGAATATCTCGGCAAAATGCAATATCCCGCTGATGGATTGGTTAAATTGCTCGAATTCTTTCAAACGGAAATGATCGGATATCAAGGTCAAATTGATGAATATTTATTGTCGCATCCGGTTAGCAAAAAAAGGATCGATGTCATTAAAGCAAGAACCAAAGGAGTAAATTTTTCTGACAAAAAAATTAACCGCACTTTACAGCCTGAAATGGATCGCGTATTGGCAAAGCTTGAGGGCTTTATGGAAAATCCTGATGAAATTTTAAGAAAATACCAAAATCAAAATGATGAATCTTCAAATTATAAAAAGTCGATCGCCTTTTTTCGCAAAGGTGATGTAACAAAATCTTTAAAATTGCTTGATGAAATTATCGCCAGAAATTCTGCCATCACGATAAAAAGCAATTATTCTTCGTCAGAATTGGGATTTTTATATGAGCTCAAAGGACAAATTTTATTTGAATCGGGACGAATTATCGATTCCACACTTGCTTACGACAAAGCCATTAAATTGTTGACTCCACAAGACTCTTCCCAAGCAAAAATTTCGTTTGCTGGATCAATTGTAGCTCTACCTCAAACTGACAAAGACTTGATTAATCTAGCTATCAAAAGATTGGGCGAAGCTGAAAAATATGAAATTGATAATCCAATTTTGTATCGCCAATTGGCAAGCTGTTACTCTAAAATTAACGACGAAGGCAGGTCTTTACTAGCTTTGGCCCATTTTAATTGCATGATCGGACAAAAAGAGAAATGCACTAAATATGCCAAACAAGCGAAGGAAAAATTAGATAAATCGGCAAAGGCAGAGTTGCTACAAGTTGATGATTTGATGGAATCGGTAAAGGACGAGAAGAAGAAGGAATAGTCATAGTAAGCCGAGCAAGGGATCTCGTGAGTTTGGAGATAAACTCAAGAGATCCTTCGCTGTGCTCACGATGAACTTAGGCCTAAAGCAAATTCTGTAAACGACGTGAAAAATCTTTCGCATCTTTAATTGGCTCATCTTCGATGATACAAGCTAGATCTAGCAAGGTTTGAATCGTATCTTGTGCTTCCGATTTTTTCGCCTCATCGAGATAATTTTGATTCAAAGATTTTACGATTTTGTTGCTCGGGTTAATCTCTAAAATTTTCGCCGTTGCCGCCTGAATTTGTTTTTGCTCCAGCAAAAATCTCTCAAGACGAATATCCATTGAACCAGCATCTACGGCCAAACAAACTGGGCTGCTGGTTAATTTTTTCGACAGACGCACATCTTTGATTTTGTCACCCAAGGTTTCTTTGATGAATTTCAACAAGCCTTCAAATTCAGCTGTTGTGGCATCTTTCATTTCTGGCTCAGGCTTTTTATTTTCGTCTTCTTCGCTCTTTTCTTCGACCTTTTTATCGATATCTTTTAGATCAACATCGTGACGATTAATCGAGCAGAATTCCTTATCTTTGTAAGGCAAAGCCACTGTCACCCAAAACTCATCCACTGCGTCAGTTAAGAATAGAACTTCGACATCTTTTTCTAAAAATGCCTCAAGTTGTGGTGAAGATTTTGCTTTCTCAACCGATTCTCCCGTTAAGAAATAAATCTTGTCCTGACCAGGTTTGGCGCGATCTAAATATTCTGCCAAGCTGATAAATTTATCCGGAGATTTCGAAGAATAAAAACGCGAAACTTCAAAAATTTTCTCACGAAATTCTGAAGATTCACACAATCCTTCTTTCAAAACTGCGCCAAAATTATTCCAAAATTTTAGATATTCTTCTTCATTGTCGTTGGCTTTTTTCTTCAATTCAGAAAGCACTTTATTAACCACCGATTTTCTGATTTTATCCAAAACCAAATTATGCTGTAAATTTTCGCGGCTGATATTTAACGGCAAATCGTCAGAGTCGATCAAACCACGCAAAAAGCGCATATTCGCTGGAACTAGATTCAAATCTTCCGAGATAAAAACTTTTTTAACGTAAAGTTTTACCGAAGTTTTGCGATCCGGATGAAATAAATCAAAAGGCTTCATTCCAGGAATGAAGAGCAAATTGGTGTAGCTAACCAAACCTTCAACATTGTTGTGAATCGTCATGTAAGGCTCGCCTGGCAAATGCGATATGTGTTTGTAGAAATTTTGATATTGCTCCGCCGTGATTTCATCTTTCGACTTTTTCCACAAAGCCGATGCCGAATTTAACGTCTCGATTTTTGCCCCAGCTTCCAGATTTTCCGGAATAAATTCGATCTTAAAATTGATGTGATCGGAATAAGTCTGCACCACGTGTTTGATGTGGAAACGATCAAGGAAATCTTCGGTTACATCATCTTTTAAATGCAGAATAATTTTGGTACCGCGCTCAAAATTTTCTTCGAAATCTTCGATCGAAAAATTGGCGCTGCCATTTGAAATCCATTTGTAAGTTTTGTCTGAATCAAATTTGCGCGAGATTACTTCTACCTTGTCGGCAATCATAAAACTCGAATAGAATCCAACGCCGAATTGACCGATTAACTGCACATCTTTTTGTTTATCACCAGTTAAGGACTTGATAAAATTTTCAGTTCCTGAACGCGCAATCGTTCCCAAATTTTGAATTAAATCTTCGCGATTCATACCGATTCCGTTATCACGTAGAATCAGTTGTTTCTTGGCCTTGTCAGTTGTAATCGAAATTCGTAACTCATCATCTGATTTTAGAATTTCTGAATTTTGCGCTGCTAAATAACGCAATTTATCGCAGGCATCTGCAGCATTTGAAATTAATTCACGAAGTGCTACATCCTTGTTGGTGTAAAGTGAATTAATCATCAAGTTCAGAACTTTACCGACTTCAACATCGAAATTAAATTGTTGTTGATTAGACATTTTTCTTACAATGAATTAGTTATTTATTGGATTGATCGCCCTTTTAAGGCATGTCGCGAATCAAAACGCGACGAAAAGTTTGATTTACGACAGTGAGTTTAAGTAATACTCAGCAGTCGCATTTCAATAGTCCCGCTTGGAAAATTATAAAAATTTCAACTTACAATGAATCAAAACGAAGGAAACAATAATAACGGTTCAAATTTAGTTAGGGCCAACGCCATTCATCCTCAACCAATTCGTACGGTCACCGAATCAAATGAATCAGAGATTGCAACTCAACTTGATGTAGAACTAGATCCGATCCAGCCCAATCCTTTGTATCACGTGGTTAGTTTTACAGATGAAGCGGCGGCGAATCCGCCACAGAACAACAATACTAATAATGGTAATACGGCGGCGAATCCAGGTACGGCAATCGTAGCTACAGTTAGTATTCCCTTGAGCGGCGAGCACAGTCAAGAATCTCAAATCACGAACGGATGATCGCCAAGACTCTTAAAATTCTTACAGCTGGAATTTTTTTTCTCACATTCATAAATGCCTCTGAAGCTATTGATACTAGAAAAATCAGCGACTCTCCCAAAGAAATTTACGGAGATAATAAACAAAATATTCGCCTACGTATTGCCAATGGCGGCGCAGGACCAACCGGAATTTTGCGCGCTCTATCCGAAGATTATTTAAAGATAAGTGGCAAAAAACATGCCATTGCCTGGTACCAAAACATCAGCATCAATGCTTTGGAACAATTAAAAAAAGGAACAATTGATCTTGCCTTAGTTTATGAACGCAAACAAGCTGAAGCAGCAGTTAGAGAAGGATGGGCAACACATCATACACCAATTTTTAACGATCATTTTCTCATTGTTGGACCTAAATCGAATCCTGCAAATCTTGATAAATCGGATTCGATCCAAAATTTATTTATCAAAATCGCCAAAGTCGGTAACAAGATTAATCAGCCATTATTTATGTCTCGCGATGACAATTCTGGCACTAATGTTAAAGAACGCTCGATCTGGAAAGCAGTTGATTTAGAGCCGTGGAAAGGTCGCAATAAATGGTATTTTAAATATCCAACTTTCCCCCAAGACGCTCTAATTTATTCCAATGATCACCAGCTTTATTCGGTGACTGATTGGGGAACTTGGCTATCCAATCGCGACAAAGTTCAAAATCTTGAAATTTATTTACAAGGTGGCCGAAGCCTTTTGAATCATTGTTTTGCCTTACTTAGCAAAAAACCCTCGCCAGAAGCTTTAGAGTTTTTAAAATACTTGAAATCAGATCGCGCTCAAGAATTAATCGCAAATTTCGGTAAAGATCAATATAATGGCCAACCCTTATTTACGGCTGCTAATCAGCTAGATTTTTAACTAACTAATTTTTTTATCATGGACAGTAACCAAAGTAATAATCCAACAAATCCAGGTGCACCAAACCCAAACATCAGGGTTCATCACGTTAATTCTTTGGAAGAAGCCGAAGAAGCTAGAAAAAAAGCTGATGAAGATGCCCAAAATGGAATATCCAGCATTACTTATGTTAATTATAAAATGTCACAAGAATGGGTTAATGCCCTGATGAACAGATTGGCTAGAAGAGCTGCATTAGTAAATGGAGCGCAAGCCGGAGAAGAAGTGCGAAAAATTATGGGCGATGCCATGATGAATACATTCGGTGATGCTGGCAGCGATAATGAAGGAAATTCTTCAGAAGAGGAAAGAGATTATCGCAACAGAATTGGCGGTGGCAGAGGAAATGGTGGGCGCGGCAATGGCGGTGGTAGAGGAAATGGTGGAGGTGGTAGAGGCTAGAGTATTTAGACTCTAGCTTCTAACTGCTCAAAGTTTCTCTTTAATAATTCGTCAAACTTTTGCTGATCAATCTTACCCAAGATTTCGGCAATTGAAGTCACTCCGAATTCTTTAATGCCACATGGTACAATGTTGTTGAAGCCCGACATTTCAGGATCGATGTTGATCGCAACTCCGTGGTAACTCACCCATTTTTTGAGTTTAATTCCAAGCGCCGCAATCTTTTTTTCTTCACCATTTTGATCAGTAACCCAAATTCCGACGCGACCTTTTCTGATCTCACCTTTGATGCCTAACTCAGCTAAAATTGCGATCACCCAATTTTCCAAAAACTCAACAAAACGGGCTACATCTGGCTGCTCAGGCGCGAAAAATTTCTTAAGATCAAGCATGACATAAATGATTTTCATGCCTGGGCAATGATAAGTGTACTTGCCACCACGATTGGTCTGAAAAACTGGAATATCGGTTTTGTTGAGCAGATCTTCTTCTTTAGCACTTACGCCAGCGGTATAAACTGGATAATGTTCCAGCAACCAAATCATTTGCGGACTTTTGCCAGCAATAATTTCATCAACACGATTTTGCATGAATTTCAGCGCATCTTCAAAATGCACCAACTCTTTGCTGACGCGCCACTCAATGTTGGACAAATTCTTTTGGGTCATTAAAAATTCGGCGAAATCTTTAAAATTAAATCAAATGTTATGATCGGAAAGCTCACAGGTTTTATCGACTCAATCAACGAAGACAAGTGCATTATCGACGTTAATGGCGTTGGTTATGTAGTCTTTGTTTCGGCTAAATGTGCCGCAGAATTACGATCAATTGATCGCACCCAAAAAATCTCATTAATCATCGAAACTGCTGTTAAAGAAGACGCCATTGAACTTTACGGTTTCACTTCTGAAATCGAAAAAATCTGGTTTTTGGAACTTACCAAAGTTCAAGGAGTTGGCAATAAGATGGGCCAAAAAATCTTAAGTGCTTTGTCAATTCAAGATCTCGCCAAAGCTTTGATTTCTTCTGATATAAAAACTTTTTCGAGTATTTCCGGAATCGGCCCAAAACTTGCCGGACGCATTACGACAGAACTTAAAGACAGTCCAAAAAAACTCGGCATTGATCTCGGTTTTGACGTTACAAAATCAATCGATAGCAAAAAAATCTCTGACAATCAAATCGCCGCCGATGCACTTTCTGCTTTAGAAAATCTTGGCTACAAAAAGCATGACATTTTGCGTGTTATTGATTTTTTGGTCGAAGAAAATTCAAAAATTACACTAGAAAATTTGATCACTTCTTCACTTCGCGAACTGAGCAAAAATAAATTCTAAACATGTCAAAAAACGAAAACCTTAACCCAGAAAAGCTAGATTTAGAGCGTAACGAAAACATTTTGCGCCCCAGCTTTTTAAAAGATTTTTTGGGTCAGGAGAAGCTGAAAGAGAATCTCGATATTTTTATTCGCGCCGCCAAAAATCGCGGTGATGTTTTGGATCACGCCTTATTTTACGGCCCTCCAGGACTTGGCAAAACTACATTAGCACAAATTATTGCTCATGAAATGGGCGTTGGATTTAAATCTTCAGCCGGACCAGTTATTTCTAAATCAGGCGACTTAGCAGCTATTCTGACCAATCTTCAAGAAGGCGATGTTTTATTTATCGACGAAATTCACCGCCTCAACAAAAACGTCGAAGAAGTTCTCTATTCAGCGATGGAAGACTTCAAGCTCGACATCATTATCGGCGAAGGGCCAGCCGCACGCGCTATCAAAATTGACTTACCAAAATTCACTTTAGTTGGCGCAACAACCAGAATTGGTTTGGTTGCAAACCCTTTGAAAGATCGCTTCGGAATTCCACTTCGCCTGAATTTTTATACCGATTCTGAACTTGAACAAATCGTGTTACGCGATGCCAAAATTCTAGAAATTGAGATCGAAAAAACTGCCGCTCTCGAAATCGCCAAAAGATCACGCGGTACACCAAGAATTGCCATTCGTTTGCTTAAAAGAGTACGCGATTTCGCTTCTGCGATGAACCAAATATTAGTCACCAGAGAAATAGCTGATAATTCGCTAAAACGTTTAGAAATTGATTCTGCCGGACTTGATGCCTCGGATTACCGCTACCTAAAATTTATCGCTCAAAATTATCGCGGCGGCCCAGTTGGAATTGAAACAATCGCTTCAGCCATTTCGGAAGAAAAAGATTCGGTAGAAGACACCATTGAGCCATTTCTAATCCAAAAAGGCTTTATCGAAAAAACGCCACGTGGTCGCGTTTTAACTGAAACCGCTTTCAAACATTTGGGGCTAAAATGAAAAACAAAAAAGTTCTGCTCATAATTACCGGATCAGTCGCGGCTTACAAATCGATGGATTTGGTACGATTGCTTATCAAAAAAAATTTTGACGTAACTTGCGTTTTAACCAAAGCAGCACAGCAATTTATCACGCCATTATTGGCTTCAAGTCTGTCAGGAAATAAAACTTATAACGAACTTTTTGACAGCTCCGACGAACTTGGCATTGAACATATCAATCTTTCACGTCGTGCTGATTTGATTGTTGTAGCACCAGCGACTGCTGATTTTATCGCCAAAATTGCCAATGGTTACGCCGATGATTTAGCCTCGAATGTTGTTCTAGCAGCAAATAAAAAAATCATAATTGCTCCGGCAATGAATGAAAAAATGTGGAACAATAAAGCTACGCAAAAAAATATCGCTAAAGCTTTGGAATCAGGGATATCAATGATCGATCCCGAATCAGACATTTTAGCCTGCGGCGAACTTGGCGTTGGAAAAATGGCCAGCCCAGAAAAAATCTGTGAAAAAGTTAGCGATTTCTTTGCCAATCAAAATCTTCTAAATGGCCGTAAAATCTTGATTACTGGCGGATCAACTTTTGAGCCGATTGATCCAGTTCGCTTCATCGGCAATCATTCTTCCGGCAAGCAGGCAATTGCAATTGCCACAACTTTGCACGAAATGGGAGCAGATGTTACGCTAGTTGCCGGCAATATTCGCGAAACAATTTCTCTTCCTGCCAACAAAATTATTCGCATAAAAACTGCGCAGGAAATGTTTGATGCCGTAAAAGAAAATCTTGCAAAAACCAAGGTTTTTATTGGTTGCGCTGCAGTTGCCGATTTTAAAGTTAAAAAAATCGCAACACAGAAAATCAAAAAAACTTCCGCAAATAATCTGACTTTAGAATTGGAGAAAAATCCTGATATTTTGGATTTTGTTGGTCACGCCAAAAATCGCCCTGAGCTAGTTATTGGCTTTGCTGCCGAAAGTGATAATTTAGAAAAATATGCGCACGAAAAACTCAAAAAAAAGAACTGCGATCTAGTTGTCGCAAATGACATCGAATCGGGGAAAATTTTTGGCTCAGATCAAACTAAAGTAATTTTTGTCGACCCTAAAAAAACACATGATCTTGGTCGTATTTCCAAATCTGATTTAGCAAGAATATTAGCAGAAAAAATCGCTAGCGTTTCAGGAAAATAACAACCGCTTCAAGCCCATCTTTAATCTGATTCGTTCCTGTTTTTACGGTAGAAATATTCTGGTGATGTCAGTTGGAAGACGTTTTAGTTTTCTCAAACTGTATCGCAATTTTCTCAAGCACTCAAAATAAAACCAGGCTATATCATAACCAGAAATAAAGCGCCAAACACTATAACGATTACACAAGATTTCCCATATTTTTAATCGGAAACAATGTGGAATCTTCAACTCCATAGGAAAAGCTTGGTCATTTAAATTTTTCTTTATCCGCCAAGAATTTGGATTGTTAAAATAATCAGCAATATCCTCCGCCAAATCATTGCCAACGAACTTACCATAATCTAGCCAAACATTGGCCCTCACATCTGCTTCAAAGAAATAAAGGCTATCCGTTTTTTCACATTTAATTGCTGAAACAGTAACAAATCCATTAGCACCCAAAATCTCACCCAGTTTCTGCATTTGAGCAATCACATTTTCTTCAACATCTGAAAATCTTTTGTACAAACGCAGCGATGAAGGCGCAAATTTTTTTATCATTTTTAAGATGGCCGAATAGTTGAAGTTAACTAACGTACCCCTTTGGTAAAAGGCAGATAAGTCATATTCTTGGCCCATGATTTTTCTCTGAATTAAAAATGGAGTGACCAAATTACGCTGAAGTATTTTGTTCAAATCATCAATACAGTTACATTCAAAAACTCCATCGCCGCCGCTAGAAAAATCAATTTTTATCAATAGAGGAAACCCAAGAATATCGGCATATTTAAAAGCTTCCGACACATCTTTTACCACGAAAGATTGTGGAACTAGAACATCACTTTTTCTCAAAACTTCTATCAAACCAATTTTAGAACTGAGATGTTTAAAATCTTTTTCACTATTAACTGGCAGTAATCTCAATTTTTTTTCCAAGGATAAATCGGAATCCAGAATATCCTTCAAAACCGCATCGTCAAAAGGCACTATCAAATCATAATCATCGAGATTTTTTCTTCTTAGAACTTCAATAAATTGATGACGATTAACATAATGTCGAAAATCAGAAATCAGATTATTTTTTATAATGCAGTCATAGTAGGTTATAGCATCAACTAAGAATCCCGCCCTATTAAATAAAGGAGGCAAGGCCCGAACTAAATTTCGACTTTGCCCTAAAAGTAAAACTTTAAAACGCTTCATTAAACTCTCTTTATGAAATCAAATTGAAATTTAACCAAACTTTCTTCCAGCCAATTTATGATTTCTGGCTCCAACTTATCTTTGAAAGTGGTAGAAATTTTTTGATGATATTCAAAAAGCCATTTTTTTTCCGGATGGGTCAACATCTTGAAGTCAATCAAATCGGTATCAAAAGGCGCCAAAGTCAGAGTTTTAAACTTTAGAAATTTGTCATTAATTTTTTCCACCAACATCAAGTTCTCGATCCTAATTCCATATTCGCCATTTTTGTAAAATCCTGGTTCATTAGAAATAATCATCCCTTCTAGAAAGGCTTGATGAGCTCTTTTACTAACGCCGCATGGCCCTTCATGAACTGATAAAAAACTGCCTACGCCGTGACCAGTTCCGTGATCAAAATCAAGACCAGCTTGCCATAGATGGTTTCTCGCCAAAACGTCAAGCTGTGCTCCAGTTGTACCGCGAGGAAATTTAGCCCGTGCCAGAGCGATATGACCTTTTAAAACTCGAGTATAATTCTCAATCATTTCTGCGCTGGGTTCGCCGATTGCAATTGTACGTGTAATGTCGGTTGTACCGCAGAAATCTTCACTCAAATATTGCCCGCCAGAATCGATTAAATAGAGCGAATTGCCGGAAATTTTTTTATTTGTTGCTGCAGTCGCATGATAATGAATCACAGCACCGTTATCAGCAAATCCAGAGATCGCAGCAAATGATTCATAGAGAAAATTTTGGTTATCGCGACGAAATTCTAACAATTTTTCTGCCGCTTTTATCTCATCAATTTCACCACAATTTTTTAGCCAAAAAAGAAAACGCGTAACTGCCAAACCATCAATTTCGTGAGATTTAATTGCTCCAGAAATCTCGGCAGAATTTTTACAAGACTTCGCTAGTTCAATCGGATCGGTTTTATTTACTAACTCGCAGCTATTTTTTTGCAGCAAGTCGTAGATCCAATAGTTCGTAGTCGCTAGATCGATTTGCACTTTCGCTAAATTTTTCAAACGCGAAGAAAATTGATCTGGCTCAAAAAATTTAACCTCTTTCAATTCAATATTTTTCAGATCAGAGACACGTTTTTGATCGACAAATAATTCAACCTCACCGCTTTTATATAAAATCGCATAAGCAAGTAAAAGTGGCGTAAATTCTACATCGGAAGCTCTAATATTTAACAACCAGCAAAGATTTTCTGGCTTAGTAATTATTTGTGCATCGGCTTCTAGGCTTGATAAAATAAGCTCGCGTTTTGTTTTGGAATCAACACCAACCGCCTTCTTATCTAGAATAAAAACTGCATAATTTGGTTTTGCCGGACGATTTTTCCACAACTCATCAACTGGATTAGCATCAAGCAAAACAAGGTTTATATCCAACTTTTCACAAGCTTTGATAAAATTTACACTCGCCAGCTTTGTATCAAGTGCCAATTTTTTTTTCGCGTCTAAATTATTCTCGATCCATGATAGAACCGACTTTTCAGCAATGTTAAAAATTTCGAACTCATCATCATCAAGCTGATTTTTTGCCTGCAAGGTGTATCTACCATCGGTGAAAAAATACGACTTTTGCTCTCCAAAAATCACCGTTGCATTTGAACCGCTGAAACCAGTCAAATATTGTATTCTCTTCTCACTTTCCGGTAAATATTCCGAGAAAAATTCATCAGAATTTTGCAGGAGAAAGAAATCAATTTTTTGCTCTTTTAAAAAAGTTTTTAACTTTGCTAACATGAATTAAGTTTGTTGGTTAAACGCAGGGCAATACTGAAACAATTTCTTAAAACGTAAACAAACACCAGTCAAAATGACAAAAAATAAAACGGCCTATTCATGCCAATCTTGTGGTGCAATACATTTTAAATGGGTGGGAAAATGCCCAGATTGTGGTGCATGGAATAGCTTTGTCGAAGAGTTTGCTGAAGGTGGAGCATCACATTTTACACGTATTTCTGACGATAAAAAATCGGGCAAAAAATCAGATAGCAACAAAATCGAACTCGTAAAATTAAACGGCGAAGCTCAAGAATTTCCGCGTATTCAGGTTGGAATTAATGAACTTGATCGCGTGCTTGGTGGCGGTTTGGTTCAAGGTTCAGTTGTTTTAATCGGCGGTGATCCGGGAATTGGTAAATCAACATTACTTTTACAAACTGCTGAAAGCTTAGCCAAAAAAAACGTCAAAATAGTTTATATTTCTGGTGAAGAATCAGTCGATCAAGTACGCCTTCGCGCTAAGAGAATGGGCATTGAACAAGATTCAATTGAACTTGCCTCAACTACTAATGTTGGAGAAATTGTGTCATCAATTTCAGCCGCAAAACAACCAACTGTTGTAGTTATAGATTCCATCCAAACCATGTTTTTGGACGAGCTGAATTCCGCTCCCGGAACAGTTTCACAAGTTCGCGCTGCTGCTGGTGAGCTGACAATTTTTGCCAAAAAAAATAACATCACTTTATTGATTGTTTCGCACGTCACCAAAGACGGCCAAATCGCTGGACCAAAAGTTCTAGAGCACATGGTCGATACCGTTTTATACTTTGAAGGCGAGAAAGATTTAAGTTTCAGAATTTTACGTGCCCAAAAAAATCGCTTTGGTGCTGCCAATGAAATTGGTGTGTTTGAGATGAATGAGATTGGCCTGTCTGAAGTTTCCAACCCAAGTGAATTATTTTTAACTTCCTACGATCGCGAAACTTCTGGTTCAGTTGTTTTTGCTGGAGTTGAAGGTAGTCGTCCAATTTTGGTTGAGATTCAAGCTTTAGTTTCACCGAGCTTTATTCCAACGCCACGCCGTGCTGTTGTTGGTTGGGATACTAATCGATTGGCCATGATAATCGCTGTTTTAGGAAATCGTTTTGGCTTAAATCTGTTCGACAAAGAAGTTTATTTAAACATTGTTGGTGGTTTAAAAATTGAAGAAACCGCTGCTGATTTAGCGGTTGCGTGCTCTTTAATTTCTGCAGCCCGAGATATTGCTTTGCCATCAAATACTATCGCAATTGGCGAGATTGGACTTTCTGGCGAAGTTAGAATGGTCAGTAATTTAGAAGGAAGATTGAAAGAGGCAGCGAAACTTGGCTTCAAGAATTGTCTACTTCCAAAAGCCAATGAAAAAAATAAAAATTTCGCCGCACTGAAAAAATCTTTACCGGAATTAAATTTACAAACCGTTAGCCATGTCCGTGACTTGGCCAAATTTTTTAAGAAAAACTAATATGAAAAAGCTTCTGCAAATCTGTTTTTTATCTTTAGCAATCAACTCTTCAGCTTTTGGTGCCGAAGGAGAATTTTTGGTACAAATCAAAGATCACAAATTTATTCCGGAAACAATCAACGTCGCTGCTGGACAAGATTTTAAACTAGTGATTGAGAATCTCGATAACACTTTAGAAGAATTTGAAAGCGGCGATTTGAAAAAAGAAAAATTGGTTGGCGGCGGAAAAAAAATCACAATTCCAGTAAAAGCTTTGAAGGCTGGCGAATATAAATTCTTCGGCGACTTCCATCAAAAAACCGCACAGGGAAAAGTCATCGTCAAATAGCTGACTTTATCTTCTGCAAAGTTGTTGATTATCGTGACCAATCAGCTCCATTTTTTCTAAAGTTATTCATCAGATTTGAGGTTCTTTCTGCTGTCGTTGATACTGTAGCTTGTGGAGCATACCGTCTTCTTCTTAAAACCTCATATAATTCTATCTCTCCTTTCTCCACAGCAATTAGAGATCTTAAATGTTCCTGAAATTTAGGATTATCCAAAATGTTTTGCTCCACTATCGGTGTTTTAATCATACCATCTACAACCTCATCGCCGTAAAATGATGCTCGATTTCTTCTTCCTTCATTGTAACTCTCCACAAACTTACTTCTAAGACTAGTTCTTAAGTTAGTACTGCTTAAATCCTCTGGTTGTTCCTGTTTCTGTTGCTCTGCTATTTTTTTTTCCAACATCATCAATGGCGTGTCATAAAATGTATTGATGACTTCAGTTTCTATCCCAGCATCAACCAGCATCTCCGCTATCTGCATCTGATTATTGGCAATCGCAAGATGCAAATAGCTATCGCAATTTTCTCCCAATCTTTGAGCTAAATTTACACGATCATCAATAAAATATTCTGCCAGATTTACACCACCCGATTTAATGGCAATCGATAGAGGCGTATCCCCATTAATCCAGAAATTACTCAAATTAATGTCTTTTTGATGTTTGACATAAAAGCTCCAGATCTCCTGTTCTTTTTGCACAAACTCTCTTGATCCACAACTTTCCTTAGCCCGATAAAGCTTGATAAGCTTTCCTGCAAATTCTGTAAACGATTTATCCAGTCTGAAATCGTCGTAGGCAACTTTTAGATCATCAATTCCTATATTGGCTTTGTGTTTCCGATAAAAATTACTTATTAGTCTACTAAGAATTACAGATCCACTCGTACGTTCCGCTTCGAAAAGTTTCCCAAACATTCCATAAAGCTGCGCTCTATATAGATCACTCTCAAAATCTTGCTTCTTAATGGCCACTTTTTCTGACATTCTTAGTGGAATTTGTCGATCATCATCATCCAGCAATGGCGGTAATTCTTCTATTTTACCTCGCCCTTCTCTTAATAAATATGAAGTCTCATTTGCATAACCGTCACTTTTTTCCTTAAGATATTCATCAAGTTCTTGATCTTCTGGTATTGCCATCAGCCTTGATTTTATTACTGCATTTACCGCTCTAACTTTTGTTGTCTCTTTTTTCATTAACCACTTAACTAACTATTAAACTTTACGATTCTTTCGACAATTCTTTGAGCAATCTTGTCGGAAGATTCTACCAACATCAAGGCCTCTTCTGACAACTCCTGAACCATATCTGGATCTTGTAAAAGTCTTTCTACAGTTACCGTAAGCTGCGCCGCATTATCAATCATCACGCAAGCGTGATTTTCTTCGAGCTGACGGTATATTTCTTTATTATTAAACACGCCGCGACCAGAAATTACAGCGCATCCCAACTTAATAGCTTCGAAAGGTGTATGACCACCGATTTCAAATAAAGAACCACCAACAAAAGCAAATTTGGCTAAACGATAGAAAGTTCCTAGCTCACCCAAACTGTCGGCAAGATAGATTTCTGTAGTATCTGAGATAGTTTGTTTTTTGCTGCGCTGTGTGAAATTAAGATCACCGAAAAGCGCGATTATTTCTTCAGCACGGTTAGGATGACGCGGCACAATAATTGTTAAAAGATCCGGAAATAATTTTTTTAATTCACGATGAGTTTGAATAACAAATTCCTCTTCACCTTTGTGAGTACTAGCGGCAAGCCAATATTTCCTATCGCCAATTCTTGCTTTTAAATTTTCCAATTCAGCAGGATTAAATACCAAATCACGCGCTTGTGATTTCAAATTTCCCAAGAACAAAACTTCGCTATTGCTTAGTTCGCAAAAGCGCTGCTGATCGTCTTCGCTTTGCACAAAAATTGCGCTAAAACAATCAAAAATTCTAAAACCAAATTTGCTGGCGAAATGCCATTTATCCGCTGATTTTTTCGACATTCTAGCATTAACTAAAAATACTTCCGAACCCATAGCACAAGCTTCAAAAATAAGGTTCGGCCAAATTTCCGATTCAACAAAAATTACTTTTGTTGGCTCCCAAAAATTGAGGAAATTTTTTACACAAATATAGGAATCTACTGGCAGAAATTGATGAATGACTCGTCCCTCAAATTGGGGAAGTTTCGATGCGACCGTTGCTGCTGAAGTTAAAGTTGTCGTGGTAAAAAGAATCGAAACATGCGGTAAAGTTTGTAGCAATTCATCAACCAAACTCAGAACAGAATTAGTTTCGCCAACACTAACAGCGTGAACCCAAATTACTTCGCCAGATGGACGATTTTGCGTTGCTTGTCCGAAACGCTCTTTCAAGCGTCTACGATCTTCTTTCTTTTTGTAAACGCGCCAAAAAAGATAAATTTCGACAAATGGGAACAAAATGATTGAGAGGATACGATATGCTAACATTTATGACTAATTTATTGAATTAACTGTCTGACAATTATGTGTTTCTGACAAACCTTGGGTTTGCCGTTCAAAATCCTCCAGCCGATTTGATAAAGAACTTTTTCAAACGCGGTAATTTATTTACCAAACCAAGCCCCAGATCTCTCGCTAAGGCAATCGAGAAACTTTTGGTTTCAAAAAGAGAATTCAAAATATCAGTCGCCACCAACATTTTTTTTGCCTCGTACTTGGCTTTTTTATTGTAAGAATCGATCAAAGCTTTGGCGGAAATATCTAAACCAGAAACCAAGTTATCTTTTACCAGCTGGCATAAAATTTTAATTCCAGAAATCGCCAAATTGAATCCCTGACCTGCTATTGGGTGCACACCAGCAGCAGCATCTCCGATCAATAACATTTTTTCGTGATAGAATTTTTCTGCCTCCACCAAAATTAATGGATAAGAAAATTTTTCTGAAATTACGCTGATTTCACCCAAAACATTTTCCATCTTTTTGGTGAGCTGATGCACAAAGTTTTTTTCATCAAGCGACATGATAACGCTCGCCGTTTTATCAGAAGAAATCCACACCACCGAAGATTGATAAGCATCTTTCAAAGGCAGAATTGCTAGAGGCCCGCCTGGTAAAAATTTTTCATGAGCAATATTATCGTGTGGCCTTTGGTGCGAAATGTTAAAAACTATAGCAGTTTGGTTATATTTCTTTTGCGTAGTATGAATTTGATAAAGTTCACGGAGCTTAGAAAAACGGCCATCACAGGCTAATAGAAGTTTGCCACTAATTACTTTTTCATTGTCCAAACTAACTTTGACAACTTCACCAAAAGTAATTTCTTCGTAAGAGTTAGGAGAAAAAACAGTAATATTTTTACATTCTAGAATGCGATCTCGTAACGCATTATGGATATGATAATTTTCAATAATTTGTCCCAGCTGACCATTTTTTGGATCAACCTCATATCCAAGAAAATCAAGGAAGAACGGCGATTTATAGTCGGTAATTTTAATATCGGCGATTTTTCCCGCTTCCTTCTGAACGGACTCATAAATCCCAATTTCTTGAAATAGCGCCAGCGATGCTGACGAGATTGCATAGGCTCTGCCATCACGCTTACGGTCTGAGTTCAGTATATCCAGTCTTTCGACGATGGCTATTTTTAGATCTGACGAAACATTACTGAGACTCAGAGCTGTAGTCATTCCGGCGAATGATCCACCGATAATTATGAAATCGAAATTATTCATTAAATCATGTTTTTCGGATTAACCCATTCGTCAAACTGAACTTCTGTAAGCAATCCAGAAGCAAGTGCAGCTGCTTTCAAAGTCGTTCCTTCTTTGTGCGCTTTTTTAGCAATTTTCGCTGCGTTGTCGTAGCCAATGTAAGGATTTAGTGCAGTTACCAACATCAAAGATTGCTCAAGCAATTGTTTAATGCGATCTTCATTAGCAACGATTCCGACTAGGCATTGATCGATGAAACTTTGAATTCCGTCGTTCAAAAGATTGATCGACTCAATTACATTTCGAATAATCATTGGACGGAAAACGTTTAATTCGAAATGACCATTTGAACCACCAACAGTCACAGCAACGTTATTTCCCATAACTTGGCAAGCGATCATTGTCAAAGCTTCGCACTGGGTTGGATTAACTTTTCCTGGCATGATTGACGAACCAGGTTCGTTTTCTGGCAAGCTGATTTCACCAAGACCAGAGCGTGGACCAGAAGCAAGGAAGCGAATATCGTTAGCAATTTTCATCACAGAAGTTGCCAAAGAATTCAGAGCACCAGAGAAATTAACTAACTCATCGTTGCATGCCAAAGATGAAAATTTGTTTGGATTAGTTAAAAATTTATCAGCCTTAATTGCTGAAACTTCGGTAATTTTTGCCGCGAATTTCTCAGCAAATTTTGGATGACAGTTAAGCCCAGTTCCGACTGCAGTACCACCTTGTGCCAAATAGCATACTGATTTGATTGAGGCTGAAATAAAATTAATCGCCATATCAATTTGATGACGATACGCACCAAACTCCTGACCCAAAGTTACTGGAGTTGCGTCTTGCGTGTGAGTTCTGCCGATCTTGATGATTTCACCGAATTCTTTTTCTTTTTTGCCGAGTTCATTTGAGAAGCGAACTAGAGTTGGCAATAATTTTTCATAAGTTGTTAGAACTGCCGCAACATGCATCGCTGTTGGGAAAGTGTCGTTTGAGCTTTGACCCAAATTTACGTGATCGTTAGGATGAACTGGAGATTTTCCACCTTTTTGGCCAGTAACTTTTTCGTTGGCAACTGAAGCGATAACTTCGTTGGTGTTCATGTTAGTTTGAGTACCAGAGCCAGTTTGCCATACAACCAAAGGAAAGTGATTTTCGTAGAACCAGTCAAACTTCGCCAGAATAGTATCAACTGAATCGATAATTTTATCAGCCAAATCTGGAGAGAATTTTTTAAACTCATCTGACTTCGGATCAGCTGCCATCAACTCTTTATTCGCAAGCGCTGCCGCTTTTTTTACCAACAACATCGCATGCACAACTTCTTTGGGCATTTTGTGTCCCGGATTGTGATTTTGGATCGGGAAATTTTGCACAGAACGCTGAGTTTGCGCGGCGTAATAAGCATCAGCTGGAACTTGAATTTCACCAAAAGAATCGGTTTCGATACGGAAGTTTTGTGTCATAAATTTTAGATTTAGATTTAAGATAAAGAGATTTTTAGAAACTCATCAGCATCAAGGCTGGCCTTGCCCACCAAGAGTCCGTTGATATTTTCAATTTTCAGAATTTCAGCAGAATTTTGCGCCGTCACTGATCCACCATAAAGCGTAAAATATTCTTGCGCCAAACCTTTCATTTTTTCATCAAAGATTTTTTTGATCAACTTCGCCATTTCTTTAATTTGATCTGCTGTTGGAACAACACCGGTTCCAATTGACCAAATCGGTTCATAAGCAATCACCAATTTTTCAAATTTAACGTCTGCAGGAACTGAGTTAATAATTTGACGATACACAAATTCGAGATGCTTGCCCTGCTCCCTGATTTCTTTGCTTTCACCAACACAAATAATCGGGATGATGTCTTTCGCTAAAGCTGCGCGCACTTTTTTTGCCACCAGCTCATCACTTTCCAAATGTCCAGCACGACGCTCAGAATGACCAAGAATCACATATTGGCAGCCAATTTTTTGCAGCATTTCAGCACTAATATCGCCAGTGAAAGAACCAGAATTTTCGAAATGACAATCTTGCGCACCAAGCTGCATCGGTCTTTCTTTCAAAACAATATCCGTGATTTCGTCTTCTGAAACTTGCGAAGCATCACGATTTTGATATTTCAATAACATCTCCAACTTTTTAAAACCGCTTTCCATCAACTCACTGTCAATGTAATCGATCATAAAAACCGGTGGACACAAAACAATTTCGGTTTCGTCCAATTGTTGTTTTTTATCAGCGGCATTTTTTAGAAAAACTTCTAGCCACGCATCAGCTTCTTCAAAGGCGTGATTCATTTTCCAATTCGCCGCAATAATTTTTCTTTTCATGAGTAATTATTTGTAAATTATTGTTTTCAGACGCTCTCCGCAAAGGTCATAACGCCAACCTTGCAACATGTCTTCAATTGGTTTTTTAGTGCAGACGATATTTTTTAATGTCTGGCTAGTAATTAGCAGCTGCTCTTTCAAATTTTCTTCACGAGCAATTTCGGCAATCAATTCTTTAGATTTTTTATAAAGATTTTTTTGACGATCATTCATGAAATTGCCTTCATCTTTGCTGCTAATTTTATCTTCAATATCAACATCCTGTGCAAGAATTTTTTTGATCTCAGCAATTTTGTGTTCATCTAAATTTAAATCAAAATCTTGCGAATAAGCAACACGCTCAATCACATAATCCCGCATAAAATGTTGGCGTGGCAAATCTAGCTTTTGCGCCCAATTTTCGCGCCATAAAATTAGATTTTTAATTTTAGAAACTTCTTCACGAGATCTGCCTTTAAACGAAAAATTCTTAAACAGATTTTCTTTCGATTCGCTGATGATTTTAGTTACGAAGTTTTTCATCTCTTCTTCGTACCATTTTATACGATTTTTTTCTGTTAAAATTCTCGATAAATTGCGATAGATTTCTTCAAGAAAAATCACATCAGAAATTGCATATTCTAACTGATCAGAACCAAGTGGACGCTTTTGCCAGTCGCTTCTTTGCAAAGTTTTATCAATCTGCTTTTGCAGAAAAATTTCCGCCAAATTTGAATAGCCAGTATTAAAATTAAACCCGCAAAGATTCGCCATAATTTGGGTATCAATAATACTAGTTTCCCAACCGTCTAACATACCCCCGTTATCTATGCCGAATTTTTGACAAAAAATCTGCAAATCTTGCAATGACGCGTGTAGAATTTTAGTAACTTTTTTATCAAAAATTACTTCTAAAAATGGCTTCAAATCAACACCAGAAAGTGCATCAATGATGAATAATTTTTGTTCGCCTGATGGTTCTTTTACTGCAATTTGAATCAGTGATAAAATCGGATAATAAGTACGTTCCCGCATAAATTCGGTATCCAACATCACCAATTTGTTTTCGCGAATAAGCTCAACGACTTCTTTCAAAGCTGCGTTGTCTGTGATGTGATTATAGTTATATGATTCAGAAATGCGCATCTAGTGAACCAGAACTGGTTGAGACTGAGAAAACAATCTGTGTTGAGATTGAAGCTGTGCATGCACCGGAGTATGAAGTGTAGTAGATGGACGAAGTGAAGTTAAGGGAAGAGATTTGCTGCCAAGATCCTGGCGCATATTTTGCCTTTCTTGCTCTTTCAATCTTGTCTCAATTGATGCTGCGCCCTCTTTGGTTCTGTCAAACTTCATCTGTCCTCTCTTGGCAACGTCAAAATAATATTCATGAGAAAATTTTTCACGCGCATCCGCCTGCTTTTTTGTCATTTGTTCTTTTTGTGATGGATCGGTCAACCTAGTAAGTTCGTCCTGTACTGCTGTTGGAGTTTTGCTGAGTTTTCCTGTGGTTATAACGTTCTCATCAATTCCACCGACTAGCAAAAATTTTGCTCGCGCCTCCCCTTTTAACTTACTGAAGGCTTCTTTAGTTGCTTCATCACTGCCGTTTAAAAATTTCAGCATCGCTTTAACAGATGGACGACCTCTTTTATCTTTAAAATGATCTTTATGAGCATCAAATCCTGAAAAAACCTGCCCTAACAAAGGTGCTATTTCTGGTCTTTCCATATTTCTGAGAAAGAATTTACACATTCTAACATCAAGATCTGCATTGGACAAAATGCCATACTTCTTCGCAGCATCTTTTTCGGAAGCATTGCCGTACCTTTTATCAACTAATTTCGATATTAAATCTTCTGTACCGACATGTTTTTCTTTTGAGTCATCATCTCTTTTCTTTTCCCATCCTTTCTCAAGATCTTTTTCTAAAGCAGCAAAATCAGTATCCAAAGCTTTCATGTGCTTATCTTTTTTCTCTTTACTGCTTTTCATATGTTCAGCTTCCCATGCACCTTGCTTTAAAGCAGCTACAGCACCGATGCCAACAATACCCAAAGTGCCCATTTTGAATGCTGTGGCTAACGCTTCCTGTCCAATATCACTATTTTTCGCGTAGGATATTATTTGATCGATATCCTCAATGATTGGTAGGCTAAAAACTCCTTCAATTGCCTTATCCATTTCGATTATATCCATAAACTCTCCCAAGAAACCGAAAGTTTTTCTGTCAGTTACCATGTCAGCGAATCCTTCTCCAAAGCCTTTATTAGCATCAAGCAACGGACCCAAGAACTGTTGCAATGGATCAAGATAATTAAAAACTTGTCCTGCGATTGAAAATGCGCCCAAAGGAGTAAAAATTAAGAACATCGAAAGCACACGATATTTCCACATCTTATCCGATTCATCAGCGTCAGACTGCATGTCTTTTAACATATCTTCTGCGCTTTTCTTCATATCCTCGTCGAACTTATCCATACGGGCTTTATATTCCGCTTCATCATCTTTGATTTCTTTCTCCAAAGCTTCTTTCATCTGATGGTAAGCAGCCAAATCATGTACATCGGAAGAATTCTTGATCTTGCTTAGCATCTTCTCCATCAAGATCGAGTAGTTACTGTGACCACCACTCATCTTTGCTCTTAAACTTGCTGCAAGCTGTTGTTTCTTCAAACTATATTCATGGACATAACTCAAATCAGCTGCATCGGTGCTGCTATAAATGCCTTTTCCAACCTGTTCAAACATTTTATGAACGCCAGCTCCGACCTGCGCTACCGCTTCACAATATTTCTGGCTTCGAGGTCTTGCATTTTTTATTCTATCTTGTTGTTGCCATGATATGTCATATCCAGTGTCAATAACACTATCTAAGCGTGCTAAGTTAGCTTCAACTGCACCCTGAGTTTCAAAACCCGCTACCATAACTTTATGACGGTATCCTTGACTCGGAACTACTAAGTGTGTGCTAGGAGTTTTAGATTTCTTTATCGCTTCAATTGATGTATGCTCATCAAGTGCCAAACCTTGATCGAGCCATTTTTTCATACTTATTTTTTGCGGAGCAAAAGTGGGCTCATCAATTTCAGCCATTTGTCTGACTACATTACTACGCTGCTCGGTAACTATTTTCCGCTCTTCAAAAATGTCGCCAACTTTAGCAATAAAAGTATCAATTTCAGCTGGGTCTCCAGACTTAGCAACAATTTCAAATCTTTCTTTTAAGCCTTCAGTAATTTTTGGTGAACGATCATATTTCTTCGTAGCGTAAAGATCTTTGACCTTAGCTAGCAAGTCATCAAACTGTTTTTGCTGTTCTGCATCTACCGGCATATTCTTTCAAAAAGTTGAGGGAAATTCACAAAATAAATATTCCCAATCAATTATTAATAATCATCGAAAAATTCGACCCTGATTCCTTGACATTAGGCAAGTGCTATTTAAATTTCGCGACTTCTCAAAGCAAGGTCTTACACCTTTTTCAATCAATTATGAGGGTAAAATGATTAAAAAACTGCTAGTTTTGGCTGTCTTAATTTCTCTTGCTGCTTGTCACGGCAAAGCCAAAATCGAAGATACTAAAATCGATACTACTCCAATCGATCAAGTTGTTACTCCAACTCCTGAGCCAGATTTCCAAACTATTGAAAATCAACAACAAGCTGATGCGATGAATCAACAACAAGCAAAAGATGATGAAATCGAAGTTCAAGATCGCGTTTTCTTCGGATATGATTCTTCAGAAATTACCGATGATTCTAAAAAAATTCTCGACACTCAAGCTTTGTGGTTAAAAAGCGATCCATCAATCAAAATCATCATTGAAGGACATTGCGATGAAAAAGGTACCAGAGAATACAACATCGCCCTTGGCGACAGAAGAGCTAACGCAACTAAAAACTATTTAGTAAAAGTTGGTGGAGTTGACGCTTCAAAAATCAAAACCGTTTCTTACGGAAAAGAACGTTTAGCTTACTTCGGAACTGATGAAGAAACTCTTTCTAAAAATAGAAGAGCAGTAACTGTAGTTTCTCAGTAAAAAGGCGATTAACAAAAAAATTCAGCCGGCTTGGTTATAAAATCAGGCCGGTTTTTTATTGCCTGATGTTCAGGTGAGAGATCCACATTCTGGAAATTTTTTCCGCTAAAGAATTCTGCTCACAGCGATTGTGAAGATGGGTAAAATCAAAACGATCGATATTCTGATCTTGATCAGCACAAGAATAGAAAAATTCAACCTCACCTTTTTCATCAACTCTTTTCTGCAAACATTGTGAACAAACACCTTTTAACATGCACTGCATTGGAGAGTTCAAACTTGCTATTGCGTAAGCTGCTTGAGCAAAAGCTGGAATAGTTTTCTGATGACGTAATTTCGCAACTTCATGCATCAGACGATCATTACCAATTGTAAAAATGCGGTCAATTTTCAGCTGATTCTTTGAGAAGTAATTTTTGATAGATTCAATAACAGAACCTTGAAAACAGCCATCCTCCGCCACTTCATCTTCAATTGAGATTATTAACTCAGCGCAAGATTTTTTCATGCGCTCTTCACGAACAATGTAGGATTTCTTGCGATAGCCAGCGAAAAACAAAACCTGACAACCATTGGCGCTAAATGCTTCAGCCAAAGCAGTGAGTGGTTGGTTACCTCTGCCGCCACCGACAAAAACCACTGTCTCATTTTGTGGAATTTCTGTTGGCTTACCGCTAGGTCCCATAAAAACGCACGGTTCACCGACTTTAAAATTACCAATCAAACTAGTTGATCCACCAGTATTAACTACGATTCCGCTGATAATTCCTTCATCTTTATCTACCGATAAAGCGGTGACCGTTACACCTTCCATCGCCATGATTTGACCATCAATTTTATTAGCCAAAGCATGATAATTCTGCAGACGGAAAATTTGACCAACTTGAGTTTGATTAGCCAAAAGCGGAGCTTTCACAAACACTTCGAATACATGTTCCGAGAGCTTTTCAACTTTTTCAATTTTGACCAGAAATTCTGAATTTATTTTCTGCCAAAAGTCACCTTTTTCCGATTGAGAATTTTTTATTTCGAACTGCAAAATTCGATTAATTTCTTGATGCCCAACTTTAGAGCTCTTCATCGCCTTCACAACATTGCCTTCGAAATTCGGGTGCAAATCACCAAAAAAACTCACAGCTTTTTTTGAATTTTCGTCAATTTTAGTAATCACACTAAAATTCTTTGGGCGGGCACTGTGGCTGATTGGATAATGTTTATGATTTTCATCAATTTCCGCAAAATATTTTTGGCTAATCTCAAAATCCAAACCATCTTCCAACTTCGCCGAAATATTTGGAGCAGTGCCTGCTGCAATTAAAAGTGAGCGACAATCATAAATTTTTTCATCCGCACATTTCAAAGATTTGATGTGATTAAATTCATCAATCTCAACTTCCAAAGGCGTAATGTTTTCGATAAATTCTACACCTTCTTCAAAAGCTTTATTCAGCTCCTGATGATTTAATCTATAGGCTGGGGAATCTTGTATTTTCTTACGATATAAAATTTTTACTGGCGCAATTTTTTGGGGATTTTGAGCATCACGTAAAAATTCTTCGGCAATAATTTTTTCCTCTACACTTAAAAGCGGCCAGATTTTTTCACGTCCCAACACTTCAACTTTTTTCGCAAATTTTTTAATCTGCATTAAATAATAGGCTTGAGCTTCACACGCTGTATCTACAGCCGTAAGCCCTCCCCCAATTACCAAAATTGGGGTTCTAATTTGCAAATTAGTAAAGAGTTCTTCCTTAAAACTTCCGGTTAGTTGCAAAGACATTAAAAAATCTGACGCCGAACGCACACCTTTCGCGAAGTTGTTTTTGAGATTAATAATATTTGGTCGACCAGCTCCCAGACAAAGTGCAACATGGTCAAATCCATATTGCTCAAATGCAATTTTATCGGTGATTGAAGAGCCAAAACGAATACCGCCAAACATGCGGAAATTTTTACGACGCTCTAAAATTAGACGAATAATTTTTAGGAAATTTTTATCAAACCGCACCGTAATTCCATATTCAGCCACTCCGCCAAAGCCTTGAATTAGGCGTGTTGACAGCGGCTCATAAATTTCATCTAAAAATTTTATCGGACGAAATTCATGACGATTTCCAAACTCATCAATACCCGAAATTTCAGGATTTAACGGTTCAATTTTCAGACCATCAATTGCCACAACTTCGTGACCATCATTTAGCAAATAATGCGCTAACGTATAGCCAGCAGGTCCTAAACCACAGACCAGAATTTTTTTACCGCTTGGGTTAGCCGGAAACTTTTTTTCTGAAAGTGGATTCCAACGCGTCAAAAGCGAGTAAATCTCAAAGCCATAAGGCAATGCCAGCACGTCTTTCAGCGTTCTGGTTTCAATTTGGGGAATATCGACTGCATCTTGTTTTTGATAAATACACGACTTCATACAATCGTTACAAATACGATGACCAGTTCCTGCAATCATTGGATTTTCAAGGGTTGCCGCCGCTAAAGCCGCAATCGAGAAACCTTGTGATTTCAACAAATTCATCTCAGAAATTTTTTCATCCAATGGGCAACCATGAAGCTCAACACCAAGTGCATCATGTTTTGGGGTAGCGCATCCTTTATCAAACAAGCCGCTACGACATGAATCCTTTTCCTGCTTGTGACAAAAAATACAGTAATGCGCTTCAGCCATAACACGATTAAGTCCGAAGCCTTTATCAGTTAGATCAAATCCAAGACGTTGAGATTTCTCATGAGTAGAATTTATCAGATTTTGTAGATCGGTTTTTTGCGGCAAGATAAATAATGCGCCTTTTTTGTGTAGCTTACGACCTTCTTGAGAATAAAGCGCCCAAGTCGCATAGTTTTCTAAAATTTCTAAATTTTCTTCAGCTAGAATTTTCTCCGCGAGATTTTTTTCAAGATCCTCAACATCATCATAAGAAATTTTGAGATCGGACAAAATCCTTATTCCATCAATCTCTGCTCCTACTTCTTTAAATTTCTTCGCAACATTTCTTTGAACAAATTCACGACGCACAACATAAATTTTTTGCAAATCTTCGTGACGCTTTTTCAGCTCATTATTTTCTTTTTTAATGTCGAAAAGCTCGACGAGAAAATCTTCCAAAACTTTTGCTTGGTCAACTAAATCAGGGTTAGTAGCTAATCGATATTGTTGAAATTTCTGATCCAACTGTACCAATCCATCATGCTCGTAAAGCTGTGCAAAAGTCAGGCCAAATTTAGATTTAAGATGCTCTTGCAATGACATTTTTTACGATTTCTTCCTCATCAAAATGGGTTTTTGTAGTGCCGATTATTTGATATTTTTCGTGACCTTTTCCTGCTAGAATCAAGATATCGCCAGCTTCTAACATGCTAACTGCCTTTTCAATGGCAATTTTGCGATCATTAATTTCGGTAGTTTTTGACATATCACACGTAGCCAAAATTTGCGCTCGAATCTCTTCGGCTTTCTCGGTACGCGGATTATCGTCAGTTACAATTACTAAATCAGCTAAATCACTCGCGATTCTACCCATAATCGGACGCTTAGTAGAATCACGATCACCGCCACAACCAAATAGCACAATCAAATGCGATTTAGTGATTTTACGCCCCAACTCTAAAACGTTGGTAAGTGCATCTGGCGTGTGAGCAAAATCGATAAAGATTTGTGCTTTGTTAGGCAAAATTGCAACACGCTGCATTCTTCCGGCCGCCGATTGTAATTTGCTAAAATTTTTCAATAAATGATCTAGATCAACTTCACTTAAATTATTTTTCGCCAAAACATTTCCTAGAGCACAAAGTGCATTCATCGCTTGAAAATCACCGCCAACTGACAACTCAAAGTGGTAATTTTTTTCACGATATTGGAAGGAAACTTTTTGTCCGAACTCTAATGCTTCAATATTTTTTAGTTTCAAATCACTAGCTTGGAATCCGTAATCAGTAATTTTGTGACCACGCAAATTACAGATTCTTCTAATCTCGGCAGCCTGTTCTACATCAGCGTTAAAAATCGCGTTGCTTCCTTGTGGCAAAACATTCTCAAACAAAATCATTTTGCAGCGGAAATATTCCGCCATGGTTTTGTGATAATCTAAATGATCTTGAGTGAAGTTAGTAAAAGCACCAATATCAATGTTCAAACCCGCGATTCTATTTTGCTCAAGACCGATTGAGCTCACTTCAATTGCTACATCATTAACACCAAATTTCTTCAAACTATTAAGATTCTTGTAAAGCGAAACCAAGTCAGGAGTTGTTAAAGAAGAACCTTGTAAATGCTCAGAAATTGTGGCGTCACACATCACACCGAGGGTACCGATTGATGCTGATTTTTTGCCTAAAAATTGTAAAATTTGTCGGGTAAATTCGGCTGTCGAGGTTTTACCATTAGTGCCGGTAACTGCGTAAATATTGGTCGGAAGATCGGAGTAAAAAATCTGCAAAAATTCCGTAAGTAAAGCGAAAGGATTTTCAGATTCGATCAAGAAAGATTGTGCTGATTTTATTTTTCCTTTTTCCACCACAACCACTGAAGCGCCATTGGAAATAGCTGAAGGGATAAATTCTGCACCATCTTTAGCTTTTCCAGAAAGAGCAAAAAAGGCAGAATTATTTTTTACCAAGCGTGAATCAAGGGCAATATCTTCGATTTCTATTAGATCTGGCGCGGTACCAGAGATAATTGTGAAATCGGTTTTAACTTTTGAAAGAATTTGCGAAAGCTTCACGAAAAATTAGAAATCAATTGTTGGAATTTTTGTGCTGCAGCTCTGGGATTAGATTCACGAGTGATTGGGCGGCCAACGACTAAATGTGAAGAACCATTTTTCAAAGCCATCGTTACATCGGCAACACGCTTTTGATCATCATTTGCAACAGCTTCTAGCCTAATTCCTGGGCTTACAATTAAAAAATCTTTTCCAAAATTTGAACGCAAGTTCGGTGCTTCCAAAGCCGAAGCAACTATGCCATTAAGCCCTGATTCTAAAGCCATTGCAGTCTTTTTTATTACTAAATCTTCGAGCGAAATTTTCGGATCAAAACCCATTTCACCCAAATCATTTTGATCAAGATTAGTCAGAACCGTAACGCCAATAACTTGCATTTTACCCTTATTCTGTGCCGCTTGTTCCATGATGCCACGACTTGCAGTATGAATGGTCAGTAAATCAATTTCGTACTGTGCTAAATTTTTCACCGAGCGTCCAACAGTTTCAGAAATATCATAAAGTTTTAGATCGGCAAAAACCTTTTTATCCTTATTTTTCAACCATTCGACAAGGGTGAAATATTCACCACTCATCATCAATTCTAAACCAATTTTATAGAAATTTACCGCGTCATCAATTTCATCGACTAATTTTTTGGCACTCGCGACATCAGGAACATCAAGAGCCACAATTAAACTATCATTCTTAAACATCGTCAGGAGATTTTTTGTGAGTAGCAGCAAAAGATTTTTCTTCGCCGGTTAATAAGCGGATAATATTTTCTTTATGTCTGGCTAAAATCAAAATTGCTAAGAACCAGCAGAGTATAATTTGAGAGGCTGAAGCATCAAATTTATATGAGATTACAATAGAGGAAAAAACTGCCAGAATTGAAGAAATTGAAGAAATTCTGAATAAACAAAAAGACAAAATCCAAGAGCACATCACCAAAAATCCAGTGCCGAAATCAAGCGCAAATAAAGTTGCGATGGCTGTTGCCACACCTTTGCCACCTTTAAATTTCAGATAGATTGGGTAAATGTGAGCAACAACTGCAACGGCAGAAACTATCGCTAAAAATAAATGCAGATTCGAGATTTCTGCAAAAGTGAAACGTGCAATAATAACCATCACAGCCCCTTTTAGACCATCAAGAATCAGAGTAATGAATCCTAATTTTTTGCCTAAAATTCTAGTGACATTAGTTGCTCCGATATTTTTGGAACCGACTTGTCTAATATCGACTTGGGCACAAAGCTTTGCAATTACAAGGCCGAAAGGTATTGCCGAAATCGCGTAAGTAATTACTAAAAAAATGAACTGGCTGAACAATATCATGTAGGATTTTTATCTTTGTTTTTGCGGAAAGCGTCCAAAGAAATTACTTTTGCTGACAAATCAATTGTTTCGCCTTTTTTTTCCAAACCTTCAACGTTATTGGCCAGATTTGACTCGCCATAATCACCATTCTCGAAACCTTCAATTTCATCGTAACTTACGCTGAATTTTAAACCGAAATTCATTGATGGATCAGCAAAAGAAGTAACTGCTTTATACGGAATTGTCATTTTCTCATTTTTACCAGAGAAGCTTAAAGAAATCTTAAATTGTTCTTGCTCAACCACCAAACTTTTATACTGGTACTGAATAGCAATGGTCATTTCTTCAGGATATTTTTCGACCAAATTTTTTGGCAACTCAACACCGGGAAAACGCGTCAGGAAAGTGATGATAAAGTAATGCTTTCCTGGTAGTCCGGTTTTTTCAATTTTCTTAAGAGTTTCATAAATCACGGAACGCATAGAGTTCTCGATGATTTCATCATATCCGATTAGATCTTGCATGAGGAGTAAATTTAATGCTTAAGCGCGTGGCGCATAACGTCGAAATGAAACGACAAGTGCCCCAGATTCTGTTGACAGGCTCTGGGGCAGGCCCCGATAAAATCACTTATACTAAGCAGCTACAGCCACTTGGGTAAATTCGAAGTTATCATTAGCAAAATTGTCATTTGCGTTTATTTGTTTTTGAACGATGCCTCAGACTTGCGCCCTTAGCCGGCAGTATCTCAACCGAGTAAAATCATTCCCTTTATCGCATGTCGAAAGCTGTTTCACCCCCATAATATTTCCGAAATCAGATCTCGGAAATTCGGTATATTTTGAGTGATGGCGCTGTTAATTCGGAAGTTCGAGGAGGGCGCGTATTTCAATACGTAACCAACGAGAGATTGCGAATTAACAGTGTCAGCGCTCAAAAGACACCGAATTTGGTGGAGGTGCTGGGTTCTGCCCCCAGGTCCATGTCCGTTTATTACGAAATGCATTTATCACCATAGTCTCTAGCCTTGCGACCAAAGACCTTAAAAATATAGTTGAGGAAAAATTTTTAACAAGTCTTCAAAACCCTTGTTAGGGAAAAATATTTAGAAATTAAAATTTCGACTCTTAAAATACTCCCAATTCTAAATACTTTTACAAATTCCCAAAAATTAAAAAACATGTCTGCTGCCAACCTATCTTCTTGCGAGTCGAATCCTACTAATCGTAAAAAAGTTGTAATTCTTGGATCGGGCCCAAACCGCATCGGACAAGGTATTGAATTCGATTACACTTGTGTTCACGCCGCTTTCGCTTTTAAAGAAAATGGCATCGAAGCCATTATGGTAAACTGCAATCCCGAAACTGTTTCAACTGATTACGACACTTCGGATCGCCTTTATTTTGAACCGCTCACCGCTGAAGACACGATCGAGTTAATCAAAAAAGAAATGTCTAACGGTGAACTTTTAGGAGTTAACGTGCAGTTCGGCGGCCAGACTCCGCTTGGCTTGGCAAAATTTTTACAAGACGAAAATATTCCTATCATCGGCACTTCTCCGGACATGATTGACTTGGCAGAAGATCGTGATCGCTTCAAACAACTGTTGCAAAAACTCGAATTAAATCAGCCAAAAAACTACATCGCTTATTCGGCGAAACAGGTGATTGATCAAGTTAATGAAATCGGTTTTCCAGTTGTAGTTCGACCTTCTTACGTTCTGGGTGGACGCGGTATGGCGATTGTTTATGATGAAGCGTATTTGATGAAATATTTAGCCGAATATTCTGAAGTTTTTGAATCTGGCCCTTTACTTTTAGATAAATTTTTGACTGACGCAGTTGAGGTTGACGTTGATGCGCTTTGCGATGGCAACGAAGTTTTTGTTGCCGGAATTATGCAACACGTTGAAGAAGCCGGCATTCACTCAGGCGACTCTGCTTGCTCGATTCCTCCTTATTCTTTATCACAAAAAATCATCGACGAAATTAAAGCAGCGACCGTGAAAATGGCTTTGGCTTTGAACGTAAAAGGTTTGATGAACGTACAATATGCTGTGAAAGATGAGGTAGTTTACGTTTTAGAAGTAAATCCACGCGCCTCTCGTACTGTCCCTTTCGTGGCTAAGGCAACTGGAATTCCAATCGCAAAAATCGCCTCACTAATTATGGTCGGCAAAAAACTTTCTGACTTCAAATTGCAGGAAAAAAAGCTCAACTACTACTCAGTAAAAGAAGTGGTTTTCCCATTCGCACGTTTCACTAATACTGACACAATTTTAGGTCCAGAAATGAAATCAACTGGCGAAGTTATGGGCATTGACAAAAGCTTCCCTCTTGCCTTCGCCAAAGCTCAAGTTGCCGCTGGCGTAAAACTTCCAACTTCTGGACTTGCTTTCATTTCAGTAAAAGATTCTGACAAAAAATATTTACCAGACTTAAGTCGTAAGTTGATCGCAATCGGTATGAAAATTGTTGCAACAAAAGGCACGGCGAAATTTTTAGCCGAAAATAATATTGCCGTAACAATCGTAAATAAAATTACTGAAGACAAACCGCACGTAGTTGACATGATTGAAAACAAAGAAATTTCTTTGGTAATCAATACAACTGAAGGCGCTCAAGCAACGAAAGATAGTTTCTCGATTCGTCGCACAGCTTTGATGAAAGGTACAACTTACACCACTACAATGTCTGGTGCACGTGCTTTAGTTGATGCTTTAGAAGCCTACAAAGCATTGAACTGCCAATTTGAAGTTCGTGCTTTGCAAGATTTAAATTAGACAATGTCATTCTTAAAGCAGGAAAACGACCACTTCCTGCTTTATATCAAAGCTACTCCTAACTCTACTAAAAGCAAAATCAGCGGCAAATTTACTGACGAAAAAAATCAAGAATATTTAAAAATAAACTTAGCTGCCGTTCCCGAAGATGGGAAAGCCAATGAAGAACTAATAAGATTCCTGTCGAAACTACTCAATATTTCGAAATCCAAAATTGAAGTCATCCGTGGCGAAACTTCACGCATCAAAGTAGTGAGAATTACACAGCAAAACCTTAATTCTGGACTATTTTACTGAAATATAGATCTCAACTTCCGAATCACTTCCTAAGTCAGAATCTTCGTTATAAATTTCAAAATCAGAGCTGTATTTACGATCTAATTTCGTTGCCCAGATTTTCTTCCATTCTTTTTCAACAGCTTGCGGCATTGCTCCGATTGCAGTTGCCACTACATATTTTTGTTCAGGAATTATGTGAGTAATCATACCTGCTGGCACCTCATCAAAATCAAAAACTTTCACACCTAAAATAAATTTATATGGCTTGGTGTGGTCACCTTCATAGTCAGTATAAATCGCAAAGATTTCATCACTGACTTTGTTATCCTCAAGTTTATCTAAAACTTTTTCTTGGTGAAATTTTTTCCACAACGCCGCAATTTTTTGCAATCCTGACGTGCTGTTATCAGCCTTCACGGCAATTCCAATAATTTTTTGTTCGCTTAATTCAGCTTCGATATAACTCATAAAATTTAAGTAATATTACATTTTGTAATCGTTGAAAAACTCTGAATTATTGTGCATATCGCACAATAACAATCCCACTTCCACCCACTCCACCAGTTGAGCCTTGAGCACCACCACCGCCGCCACCAGTATTTGCTGTACCATTAGCACCAGAACCTGATGTAGAATTTCCGCCGCCACCCATTCCACCAGAACCTTGAATACTACCATCACCAGGAGCACCACCACCACCACCAGCGTAATAAGTTAAAGTTCCTGTTCTAATACTACTTTGCAACCCAATACCACCATCTCCACCAGCTGCATTTCCACCGTTATTACCAGCTGCACCGGCGCCGCCACCACCGCCGCCACCATAAAAATTAGTTGGAGATCCTATACCTCCAGCATTACCCTGTCCTGAAGTGCCAGCACCTCCAGCTTTACTACCACCACAAGCAGCAGGATTTGTTCTTGCACCACCACCGCCAGAACCACCCGCCAGACCAGTTTGGCCACATTGCGAGTTTGTACCACCACCACCGCCGCCACCACCGCCAGTAGCAGTTACAGAAGCAAATGATGAATCTCCACCATTACCTCCTCTATTAGATGGGACGTTCCAAGTCGCAACTCCACCAGTACCACCAGTACCAACTACAACAGTATTATTACCAGAAGCTATAGTAGCACCACTTTGCTGAACCATTCCTCCAGCACCACCGCCACCACCACCACTACTTCCACCACCACCGCCACCACCAGCAACAATTAACAAATCACCAGTTCTAGATGATGGGCAATACAAAGTTCCTGACGCCAGGAAAGTATGAACTTTGTAAGTAGTTCCAGAAATTGTCGCTGTTGATTCTGTACCACCGGTACAAGCTGAAGTTACGCAAGTCGAACCACTTGCTGTATATCCAGTAGCACAAGAACAAGAAGTCGCACCAGTATAGGCAAATACTCCATTCAAACAAGTGTACGGCAGAGAGCCAGTGAAGTTTGCTGCGGTATTGCAAGTCAAAGATCCCGTTCCACCACCAACCGTAGTATCAGTAATCCCAGTCGCCGCAGTAACAGTACAAGCAGTCAAACATCCAGAATCACTCACCGTACCTC
>JACCEC010796475.1_pt1 | contig 50248 bp, 52 predicted proteins | sample 7450121 | NCBI WGS metagenome assembly JACCEC01 (sample SAMN15323455, study PRJNA562643) | freshwater metagenome | isolation source: river surface water | place: USA:Blue River Watershed | collected 2017-08-18
AGTCTGCGCTAGAATTTAGCAATTACCGGCTTACTTTAAACAATCAAAAACTAAACCTTAAACAGCGCATGAACACAATGTTGACCATTGGTTACATGAGTTCTCTTTTCACTGCACGATTAGAATTAATCAACTTTGTCAAACAGTTGATTGATATGAGTGTAGAACGATACATATTCTTAGACGATAACGAAAACCCTGTTTTGGTTAGCGATCTTAAAGAATTTCACGACAAGCTATTCAGTGCTTATACCGAAGCATTAAATGAATACTATGTCGAAAATGAAAAGCTGAAAAAGCAAAGAGATACAAAAGGATTAGTTGGTTTAAATGACTAAAAAGTTTGAAGCCGGCGTATTGTTAATTGCCTACAACAACGGTAAAATAGACTACGAAAAACTAGCCATTGTTGCGGCTAGGTGTGTAAAACTACACATGCGTTATAATCATGTAACGCTACTAACAGATTTGCCTACATATGAGGCATTAAAACTAGAACTTTCTCCTGAACAAGCAGGAGAAACTTTTGACCACATTATTATTGATAATGTAAAGCACGAACATAATACGCGAACACATCGCGATAGTCCGTGGACAGAATTTACTACACAATTCAACAATAAGAACAAGCATAGTATATTCCAAAAAACTCCCTACGAACGAACACTGATGATCGACGTTGACTATTTGGTTGGCAACGACACTCTTGACGCAATATTTGAATCTGACAGCGATGTTGCTATGTATAAAAATGCTATCAGTGTGAGGAATTACAAGCCCAGAATTTGGGAACAAAAACTTCATCCGGACGGTATTGACATGTGGTGGTCAACGGCAGTATACTGGAGAAGTGACAGCGATGTGGCAAGATTATTCTTTGACTTGTGGGAACATGTTAAGGAAAATTATACATACTACAAATGGTTATATAAGTTTCCAGGCGTATTATATAGAACAGACTATTCAGTAAGTATTGCTACACATATTTTAAATGGTCATGGTATAGGCAATGTAATTCACGAACTACCTGGTAAGACTATGAGGTTCAGTGAACAGATTGATGACATTGTAAAGTTTAATGAAATTAACGACATAATGTTACTATGTCCTGATCCTATAGAGTTGTGGAAAAATATTGTTAGTAGAATAAAAAACGAAAACGTCCACGTCATGAACAAGATGGCTATTTTGCGCCATTATGATACTATTAAAGAAATGATATATGAGTGAAGGTTATCTAATAACAAACTGTTCAATGAAGAATTTAACACAAGTAGAGATACTTGTGAAAAGCATTCGGTTCTTTGATCCAACGCGACCTATTAGCATAGCAACACATGAATCTGATTTGAAAAAGTACCTTCTTTATATTGACAGAGAAATTCAAGTTACAGATTCTGTGAAAATTCCAACCGCATTTTATTTTCATTGCCTATTAAGCAGTCCTTATGAAAAGACTATAGCATTCTATCCTGATCAAATCTTAACAAATTTTAATCCTGACGTTTGGGAAAATCTAAGAGGGATGAACAGCATTGTATTGCCAAAGAATCGTTATAGTTTTAACAAAGAAAAAATTGAAAATACATCATACCATCATGGTGCTATTGAGCAAAAAAGTTTTGACGAAGCCAGTAACTTAAATGCTATATTCTTTAATAAGTCTAAGGGCTGTGATTATGTATTTGGTTTAGCTATAAGGATTGCTAGCCAATATAATCAAAATGCATTCATTGACTTCTTTGCAGATAAAGAAAACCACTCCATGCCTTCATTCCCCGAATATCTGTGGCCAGAATGGTTAATGTCATTGATGTCAAAGATTTTAAATTTTAAAGTTACAAAATATGATTTTATAGACTGTATAGATCTAAGTCCCCGCGAAAACAGTTACGTCAATAACAACTGGTCTAAGAAATTATGGCCCGAATTTTTATCTTATTGGGTCAATGATGAAGGCAGTATAAAAATCGAAAATTATGTTCAATTAGGTTTGGTTAAATATAGCACTAGTTCCTGGCTAACTGATGCCTCATTGACTAATTTAAGAAAAAAATATATTTAAATGTTTGAGCAAGATGATTCTGAATTTGACATACAAAAAACCATTCTTAAGAAGAAAGAACATAAGAACGGTAAATTTTATGTTGAGTATGATAAGCTAACGAATAGAGTATTTTCTGTAACGCCCACCCATACACAAATTACAGAGTTTCGCCGCGGACAGTTAGAAATAGACGAAAACGCCTTAATCAGAGATATATTCAATAACAAGATTCCTTTACATACACTCAGAGTTAAGTATGATATCGAATCAAACAGTAGAATACTCTATAGACAAAAACATTCTCATAAATCAGAATTTGATTATATTACTGTTAAAAAGAATAAAAAACATTTCATAAACTTACATTGCGATGTAGTATCTAAGAGGATTGTTATCTCCTTCGATGACAACCATTTTAAAAGTCAGCTGGCAAGTGAAGTGGTTAATGAAACTGTATTAAAAGAACTACCGGATCAAATATCTATATATTGCATAGATAAAAATGAACCCAGTAAGTTATACGACACTCTTCATGTTGATTTAAAGAAACTATTTTCCGAACACGAACAAAAATTTTGGTGTGCATGGTTACCAGACGATAAAGCACAGGCAGAAAATCTAGATTTTTTACATTACAATCACGGCTTGAACATTACTATAATTGATGATGTTTTAGAAGAACCCATTGCAGTTTCAAACACAAAACCGTCCATTTTATATAAGCAAGTTAAAAATAAATTGCAAATCCAAAGCGTGATGGAAGAGTCTAAGAATTTTTATTTGGACGATAACATAACATTCTACTTGTTTGATGCAAACAATCCAGACAAAATATTAGATACCATTAGTTTAAATACATCTGACTTAGACAACTTTAATTTATTAGAGTTAAAACTAAAAACAACAAAGTCTGTTAAAATGATTTCAAATTATAGCCATTTACATATAGAGGAAGCCAATGATAGTACCTATTACAAGTTTTGATATCGTATTCTTAAGTTACGATGAACCAAACGCAGATGCAAACTATGCTAATTTGCTAACTAAAGCACCGTGGGCCAAAAGAGTTCATGGGGTTAAAGGTTTTGATGCGGCCCATAAAGCTGCCGCTAGAGCCGCCGAAACTGATCGATTTATCACAGTCGATGCTGACAACATTGTTCGCGATGACTTTTTTGGCTTAGAATTAGATATGGATAGGATTGGCCGACACGATGTTATTAGTTGGGCCGGCAAGAATGTTGTAAATGGTTTAGTATATGGTAATGGTGGTATCAAGATGTGGCCTAAACATGTTGTTGAGCAAATGAAAACACACGAAGCCGCAGAAGATCCTAAGGCACAGGTTGACTTTTGTTGGGATATCTATTATTATCAAATGAATAATATCTATAGCGATGTTTACAACAATGCTAGTTGTTATCAGGCATTCAGAGCAGGATTCCGTGAAGGTGTTAAACTTTTACTAGAAGGAGGTCAGACAGTTGATCCTCGACGACTAAAAGAAAGAGTGCATGATAGAAATTATAAGCGTATGTTAGTTTGGTCTAGTGTAGGTGCTGATGTTGAAAATGGACTATGGGCAATGTATGGAACTAGGATTGGTGCATACATGGCAAATATTGCTAAAAACGAATTTGACTTTGTAATGATTAGAGACTATGACTGGTGCGATGGTTTCTGGGAGTCGAGCATACAACCTGCTTTCGCTGGCGAAAGCGGAAAATGCAATGCTACTGGATGGACATACGATGTTGATAAACTAAAGAAAGAAATTTTTAAATTCGGAGAAAGTTTAAGAACTCGTTTAGGATTAGAACTAGCAGAACTTGACGTAAACGGCAGTCGCATGTTTAAAGAAAGTTTCATTAATCCTCCACGCTTAGGTGCTCTAGTTAAAGAGAGCGATGTAGAGAATACTATAAAATAAGGAACAACAATGAAGAAAAAACTTGCTGATATCCAATGGGATATTGGATACGATAAAAAGGTAGCAAGAACAGGTCCTAACGTAGATAGGACTAAAGAATTATTAGACAGCACTGGTTGCGGATTTTGCCTGGCAAAATTTACACAAGTAACTATGCACTTGGGCACAGGAATGACACATGCCTGTCACCACCCTGTTCCTCATAAGATTCCATTGGACGAGATTGAAAAGAATCCGGCGGCATTGTTTAATACCAGCCATCTCAAAGAAGCACGACGTCAAATGGTTACAGGAGAACGTCCCAGTGAGTGCGACTACTGTTGGCGAATCGAGGACAATAACAGTCCTAGCGATAGATTTTATAAGAGCTTAGAACCATGGGCATTAGAAAAGCACGACGAAATTCAAGCGGCCGATCCTAATCAAGATTTCTTTCCTAGTTACTTAGAAGTAGACTTTAGCAATGTTTGTAACTTTAAATGTGTTTACTGCGGTCCCGAGTTTAGTAGCAAGTGGGTAGAAGAATTAAAACAAAACGGTCCAGTTAAGCTGTTAGAAAACACAGATCACGTATTGTGGGCACAGGGTTGGCAAAAAGACTTAGACAGTTTAAGTTACAGAAACAACGAATTCAATCCTTACATCGATGCATTCTGGAAATGGTGGCCTGAGGCATATAAGCACCTGCATGTTTATCGTATTACAGGCGGCGAACCTTTACTCAGCAAAGAAACTTATCGCAGTATGGATTGGTTCATCGAAAATCCAAATCCTAATTTAGAGTTTAGTATTAATACCAACATGGGTGTTCCTGATAAGTTGTGGGACAGATTTATTGAACGTGCAACAGTTTTGTCATCTGGCAACTACATTAAGAAGCTAACAATCTTTACCAGCGTCGACGCTTGGGGCGAACGTGCAGAATATCTACGCCCTGGATTAGACTTTGAAAAGTTTAGACAACGTTACGAACAAATTATGGCCATGGGTAATATCCGTATTACTACAATGGTAACATTTAACATTCTAAGCATTTCAAGTATTCAAAAGTTATTTGAATGGCAGTTAGAACTTAGAAAGAAATACAATCCTAATCCAGTTGTTGCCGGACTATGGGAAAAGGAGACAGGCTTTAACTTTGCCTATCCCGGTGAATCATATACTGATAGAGATAAGAAAACTAAGAGCCATCCTAGTATTAACGGTATTGACTTGCCTTACTTAAGAAGCCCTAGCTTCCTTGACGCACAGTGGGCTAGCAAGGATCTTATTCAAGAGTATCTATTGCCAAGTATTAACTACATGGCAGATCACACAACACAGACTAAGACTTGGAAGATGCATCATGCATTTGAAGAGTTTGAATTAGAAAAATTTAAACGTGTTTGCTTGAACATTGCATACAACAGCAGAAACGATCTAGAAGGCAATCGAGATTTTACTCTAAACAGGGCAAGGTTCTATGACTTTGTAAACGACTTAGATCGCCGTTACGGAACAAACTTCTTAGAAGTTTATCCAGAATACACAGAGTTTTATAATATTTGTAAAGAAATGAAACAAAAGGTAGTCAACAAAGATGTCTGATGACTTAATTAAATGGAGGGATGAAAATCTCAATTCCATTAGTTCTAGTTTTTGTGCAGCCAAATGGTATAATGCCAGCATCTTTTTAGGATCTGGCTATACCGGTAGCTGTCATTTGCCTTTACCGCACCCTATTGACATTAACGAAATAAGTTATAATCCTTCTGCTATACACAATACAGATCATAAGAAGCGTATGCGTAAAATGATGCTAGAAGGCAAACAGCCTGCTGAGTGCGGCTATTGCTGGAAAGTAGAAGGCATTGGTAGAAACAACATCAGTGACCGCATCAATAAAAGTATCATCTATAAAACAGAAGATATTAAAAAGATCAAAGACATTCCATGGAATGACGATGTTAATCTTAAGACTCTTGAAATCAGTTTTGATCGTCAATGTAACTTTGCTTGTAGCTACTGTAACGCAAGTTACAGCACATCATGGAGTCAAGATTTAGAAAAGCACGGCCCATATCAAAACTTTGTAGCACAAGGCGGTGGCGGTGGAGCATATCAAACTGACGGTGCGTGGAGCACAGCCTACGGACGTCATTTAGATGATAATCCTTATGTAGAAGCCTTCTTTGAATGGTGGCCTGAACTATCTAAGAGCTTACAAGAGTTGCGAGTAACAGGTGGCGAAGCAACAGTCAGTCAAAATTTCTGGCGCTTTATTGAAAAACTACAGCAAAGCGAATACCTAGACATGCGTTTTGCTGTTAACAGTAATCTCGGTATGAGCCCCAGAGCTTTAGAACGACTAATAGAAGTAACAAAAACATTGCCTGTTAAAGAGTTTGATTTGTTTACTAGCAATGAAAGTTTTGGCTTACATGCAGAATATCTTCGTGATGGATTAGTATATAAAGTATGGCGAGACAACTTAGTTAGCTTTATTGAAAATGCTAAGTTCAGAAGCGTAACGATTATGATGACTATCAGTAATCTTTGTCTATTCAGCATAACTGAATTCATGGATGACATGATAGAACTAAAGAAAAAGTATGGAAACAACAGACCTTATTTAGATCTGAATATACTACGCTGGCCAGCGTTCATGAGTCCTGTTACGCTACCAAATGACATTAAAGATGAACTGCACTCTAAGTTAATCAATTGGTACAATGATCATATCGATAGTCCCTATTTAGAAGTAGGCGAAAAAGCCAGCATTAAGAGATTGATTGATTATTTAGAAGTTGTGCAAACAGGACATGTGTCTACTACGCACGACAAGTCTGCTCTGTTCCATGATTTTAAAAGTTTCTATAGTCAATATGATGTTAGACGCAACAAGAATTTAATTAATACATTTCCAGATCTAGCAGAATGGTATGAAAGCATAGAACTAAACAAAGACTATGAAGTTATAACCTTAATCAAACAAGACAGTATCACTTATCCAGAGACAGGAATTTATAAGGAAAATGATTAACAAGATTTATGCATACGGAGATAGTTTCACAGCAGGTGACGGAGTAAGCAACAACGAAGCCTGGCCAGCAAAACTGGGCGAGCTATTGAATATACCTGCAGTTAATCGAGGTGTTCCAGGCGGCTCAAATAAATTAAGTATCATTAACTTACTTGATGATTTTATAAAGATTAGATCTCCTAAAAAAACTTTTGTTGTATTTTCCTGGACAGGTATATCTAGAACAGCAGTCTATTTCGAAGAAAAGAAAAAATGGGAAAACATTTTATTAGGACACGAACCTTACGAGCCTTTTCTTAAAAAGAAAAAGGAAGAGTGGTATACTTATGTGTATAACGACTTCGAAGGACTAATGGAATATTATAGTCAACAAATTTTTGTTGCGTCTTTTTTAACTGCTAGAAATGTTCCATTTGTATTTTTAAATTCTTTTTTAGAACATTATTTGGTTAGACAAGAGTTTGATAAGAAATATAAAAATATAGTTAAGTTACTACCCAAAGACAGATACGTATTGGGCTATGACAAATCTATATATCAATCATACAGTGTTGATAAGAAAATGGCCTGCGCCGACGGCTACCATCCTTCTGCAGAAGCACACAGTGAATTAGCTCTAGAAATTAAAACATTTGCAGAGAATTTAAAACTGATATGATCTCACATTTAATCACAGGCGGATGCAGTTTTAGCACAGGAGATGACACTAATGGATGGCCCGGACATTTAACGCAATTTTTGCAACAGCGCAATCCTAATCTAACTACCAGCCATTGTGGTAAAAATAGTGCTGGACAAGAATACATACAGAAACGTATAATGTCTAGGCTTTGTGAACTTATAGACCAAGGCGTAGATCCAAAAGAAATGTTAGTAGTTGTAATGTGGAGCGGCACTAGCAGAAAGTCTTGGTTCATTGATAATCCTACAATGATGGAACGTATGGTTAACGGCTGGCCTAATTTTAATGGCGGTATGACGGACCAATTTTTAAACTTAACCAATAACAGCATCGATGACCCGGGAACATTTACTACAAACAACGGGTCGGAATTTAGATATAATCGCAATGGCGGTTGGTATCTAACAGTTAATGGCAGCGATTGCCAATTAGAGTTTGTTCAGCAACATTACTTGCTAGACAAAGAAGTCAACGGCGTTGGCAAAACACATTCCAGTCTAGAGAACATTATATTTTTACAGAATTTCTGTAAGTTATACAACATTAAGATGGTCAGCCAATTTTTCATGAATCATGTATACACAGATATACATAGGCATAAAGATCATGAAATTATGAAATATCTATACAACCAATTGGACCAAACTGCAATCATAAAACAGGGCATGTTTGAATACTTACATCGGGCATTAGATATTGAAGAAGATGATGCAGTGTTACTAACACACGACGAAAGAAAATATCGTCAAAATAAATACAACTTGAATTACTTTGCACAAGACGGCTTTCATCCGGCAGATCAGGGAAATAAAGTTTGGTGCGACGATGTTTTAATCCCTTTTATCAATGAACAAGTTTAATAATAGAAAAAGATTTTTTGCATTTGGATGCAGTTACACACAATATAGTTATGCAACATGGGCTGACTTAATTGGGCGTCAATTTGAAGAATATTACAATTTTGGAGCATCTGGCTGTTCTAATACACATATTATGAACAAAGTTATAGAAGCAGACAACTTCTATAGATTTGACGCTAGCACAGATTTTGTTATTGTTATGTTAACAGGTTTTGGTAGATTTACGTATCTACCAAAAGACTCAAATACCTGGGTTTCGCAAGGGGACTTGTATAGTTATAATGCAGTTACAAATGATCCTATTACAACTGCGTTTGTCAACAACATGTGGAGCGATGATTGGGCTGTATATCAAAGTTGGATAAATGTAAAAACTATAAAGAGTATACTAGATAACAAAAAAATTGATTATAGAATTGTAATGGGCATAGACAATTCTGGCTATGTTGACGGCACTGCCCGAGTCAGTGATTTTATGTTAGACAAAGCGAAAGAAATTTATAGCCTGCTAGATGTAAAGCAATCGTTTGATGAGTGGAAAAAAATTAACAATCATGTAGACAGTCCATATTGGCAAGACATAAACAAGGCCGACGGTCATCCTTCTACTCGTGTTTATATGAAATGGCTGCAAGATCATTTCCCTGATTTTGTAGATGATAATATGGAAAGATTTGTTAGTCGCTGGGAAGAAAATTTTGATCACTCGTCCCAGAATAATATGGGACAGAGATTTGAAAGACATTTCAGAACTATTCATGACCGAGCAGTTAACAATAAGCCGTCTAATTACCTGTATTCTAAAGTAAAGCTACCTTTACTTTATGATTGTGTATTGCCTAATACATCAATGCCCAATGGCTTGCAAACAGAACTAAGTGTAATAAATTATCTGCATGCCATGAATACAAAGACATCCAGAGATCACAGCCTGTTTGAAAAGCAAATGCGAACTGGTTCGGATTCCGAAACAACGTTAACATTTATATTTGACCAGTCATATGGATCTTGGCCAAATGCCGCACCCGGAACACATTTAACCGCTGGTCCTTGTGTTGAGTTAATAGACGCTGAAGAAAATAGTTTATATTTTGGAAAAAGAAAATATAACAAATACATTTACCCTATAAAAATTAGTCCTCATATCGATGCATTTTCTGGCGCAGCCTACGACGGAACAAAATTAGCAGGAAACTTTTTCTGGAAATATATGTCGTCCGAAGCATTAGATGATGCTAGAAATGGACGAGCATTAATTTTCTTAGATTACGGACAGGAAAACTTTATTCCTAAATCTAGCTATGAAAATTTACATATCGCATTGTCTTATAGCGGCATACCCCCAGAGCAAGTAGTAATAGCATTTAATACATTTAATGCCGAAGAGGTGTATGATTCTTGGTTCCCTAAGAATGAACAACGTTTAGTAGTTAAGAGTTGGCCATTTGTAATTAGCAATACCAGTTATTTCTATAAAGAAACTCGTAACGGTAGAACCGATCCTGAACAATATTATGCTACCAGAGACACATTAAGATCTAATTATTTCTTATTCAAAGTTCGTAGAGCTAGAGATCATAGACAAGCATTGATTTACGCAATGAACGAAAATAACTTATTAGACTTGGGTGACTGGAGTTGGTTGTCGGGACACAAGTATTATGACACTATTGCCTCAGAATACAGCAGTAGATATAACTTATCATTGACCGAAGAAAAAGTAAAAAATCTTTTTACTCGTTTGCCAAAGAGTCTAAAAGATGAGCCTCAAGACACTTATGACACAGTAAGTTCTTGGACTGACAATCAAGTCAAATCTTATAATGATGCATATTTTTATATTTGCACAGAAACATACACAGAAGGTCCTTATAAGTCAGTTACTGAAAAAATATGTAAACCCATGGCAAACTTCTTGCCCTTTGTGTTTGTTTCATTCCCAGGCGCATTACAAGTATTACGTGAAATGGGCTTCAAAACTTTTACGGGTTACATAGACGAAAGCTATGACAATGAGCAGGATACTGCAAAACGTATTAAAATGATCTATAACGAAATAGAAAAATTGTGTAAAATGAGCAAAAAGCAACTACACGATTGGTATTGGAGTATGGAACATATTTTAGTTCACAACAGAGATCATTTGTTAGAATTATATAAACAAGACCAAAAAACAAAAGATATGATTAGATACCTTAAGGATAGATTAGCATGAATTATAAATTAAACTCGTGGGATAGTGTTGACGTCTCATACTTAAAAACTTTTAGCACAGATGTTCCTGTTTATAGTCCTAGCGTCTATAGAGAATATCGAGGAGAAATATTTACTACATTTCACAGCGGCACACACCCTGTTATGAATTTGTTACCGGAGCAAGTTAACATACATGGCAGGTTCAGTAAGAGCTACGAAGGTGTTTTGCGTGGCTTGCACTATGATGATAAAACATGGAAATTAGTTCAAGCTGTTGTAGGCGACATTTATTTGGTTGTATTAGATGTTAGAGAAGGATCTTCCACATTTGGTAAATGGGAAAGTTATATTATTAGTGAAAAGACTAGAGATCAAGTTTTAGTTCCTCCTGGTTTTGCTAATGGACATTTTGCACTAACCGACTGCGTATTTCACTACAACCTTTTCTATGAAGGTAGCTACGTAGACGAAAATAAGCAAGGCGTAATAAAATGGAATGACCCTCGCTTCAATATTGAATGGCCTTCCGATGAGCCCATTTTACAAGCCAGGGACAGATAATATGCCATATAAATTAGACGTTAAAGGTTGGATGTATGAAGAAGAACTTCAGGTAATTGAGTCACTGGCTAAAACAGCAGCCGAAATAGGCGTTATTGTAGAAGTAGGTAGTTTCTGCGGCAAAAGTGCTATAGCATGGTCAATGAGCGCACATCCTTCTGTTACTGTATATTGCTTTGACCCGTTCTATGAGCACATAGAAGACCACGAAGGAAATATTTGCAACACTTGGGAAGAGTTTCAAAAGAATATAGCTGAGTTTAAAAATATAATTCCTATTAGGGGATTAACGCCGCAACATGCAGGGTATACTGATCCTAGACCTATAGATGTTTTCTTTATTGATGCTAGCCATCACAATCCAAGCGATTGGGATATTATCCAACATTTTCTTCCATTTGTTAAATCAGGAGGCATCATAGCAGGACATGATTACAGTCCATACTTTGCAAATCACCCTATAGCATTTCCTGATGTAAACTTAAATGTTCACAGGCTCGAAGAAATGTTCAATCAAAAAGCAAAAGTTACAACAACGTTTTGGTATCTAGTTAAACCCTAAGGAAAAATAATGATTAAAAATTTAGAAAAATATGCAGAAGTTAGAAATAGCTCACTGACTGTAGAAGAATTAATAAAATTCGAAGATAAGATCGTAGAGCATTGGGAGAACGCTAAGATTCGTGGCCCTGTGCATTTATCAAACGGCAACGAAGAACAGCTAGTAGAAATATTCAAACGCATTAAAACAACGGACTGGGTGTTCAGCACATGGCGCAGTCATTACCATGCTTTGCTAAAAGGTATCAGTCCCGAATGGTTAGAAGGACAGATTTTAGAAGGTAAAAGTATTACTATCTGCAACATAGACGAGCACTTTTATTCTAGTGCTATCGTAGGCGGGACATTGAGTATTGCATTAGGAGTTGCACAGGGAATTAAAGATTCCGGTAGTGACGAAAAAGTATGGTGCTTCGTTGGCGACATGAGCTTCGAAAGTGGTATATTTTATGAAGTTCATAAGTATGCTAGAAATTTTGATTTACCTTTATATTTTGTTGTAGAAGACAACGGTGTATCAACTAATACTCCTACCCTAGCAACATGGAATGTTAAGCGTGATGTTCCTGACGATGTTATATGGTACGAATATAAATCAAAATACCCTCACTATGGAACTGGAAAATGGGTAGTGTTTTAAAATTTGTATATGCTAATGTATATACAAGGTATCGTAATAACAATAAAGAAATAATTCACTTTAGCAACGGAATTCCTTCTGTTGTGGTTAAGCACCTCGAAAAGCATTATATGGGAGACGGGTATTTTAATCAATACGAGTGCCTAGATCGCCTACAAAAGGATTCTTCTGTAAATTGGGAGCCAGGATTTAATTTAAGTAATCTTCATTATTACTTTTCAAATCATTATGGAGAAGAAAATTTAATATCTATAGATCAAATTAAAGACGATGATTCGATTTATATTTTCCCTATAGAAATTGCTACAACAATAGATAAACTAGATGCAACAACATCTGTTGACTTAGGCGGTACCATATACAATTACTCTCTGGAAGAAATTATTGAGCCAGTTGTTGAGTATTTGAAAAAAGGAAAAATGAAAATACTTGTATGTAATATACAAGATCCTTGTCATGATGCTCCCCAGCTCAGACGAATAGAACTTAGACTGAGGCAATTGGGCATAGATGAATCGAATTTAATTTTTATATTTGGAAATAAGTTTAACAAGCATCAAGCAACATATCCCGACAGTCGAATCAATTTTGTAGCAGGAGATATTGCATTACAGCAACAAGCTCGCGGTATGGATCAGTTTCCTAGAGAAACTTCTATGGGTTATATATCTGATATTGTGAGAGAGCGCGATTTAGCTATTACTAAGATTAGAAAGAAAAAGTTTCTTTGCTTTAATAGATCAATGCGAGCACACCGTTATTATCTTGCTTATATGGCAATGAAAAATAACATGTTAGACAGTAGTATTTTCAGTTTTGTTAATATCAACGATAACAGGGAAGGTATACGTCATACTATAGAAAGTGTTTTAGATCAACCATTAGCCGATGAAGAATTAGATCGATTATTGTCTATTATGCCCTTAGAGCTTGATACCGAGCATTTAACACTGGATCAAAAACGAGGTTTTGTAACGGATAACAATAAAAAAGAATGGTATATGGATACATATTTCCACATTACTTCCGAATCTTCTTTTTATGCGCCAATAGAAGACGAACCGTTCTTTAGTGAAAAAACATATAGACCCATTATCAATTTACAACCATTTATCCATGTTGGCGATTATGGATCTCTACGAAAATTGCATCAATTAGGTTTTAAAACCTTTAGTCCTTATATAGATGAAAGCTATGATTTAGAACCAGATCATTTTAAAAGAATGAAGTTAATCGAAAAAGAAATTTTAAAATTAAACGCAATGAGCTTAAAAAAACTTCATAACTTATATTACTCGATGACTGATATACTTATTTTTAATAAGAATCATTTCTATTCTTTTAAAGACACTAACCCGTTTGACAAAACATATGAGCTTATTGAACAGTTATAATAAAAACATCAAGCTAGTTTATAATGATGTATATCACGGTCCAATGGGCCCGGAGTTCCTATTGAACGGAACTATACCGGAAGTAAATGCCTATGCATTAGAACTGTTAAACTCAAATCAGGTTAAATCTTATACAGAGGCTATACAAAAATTAAAAGCAGAAAATACTGAACATCTTTGGTCTGGCTATATATCTCATAGAAACTTTTACGATTACTACAAGGAATTCTATGGATTAGATAATGTTATAACAGCAGATAAAATAGTTGCAGATGGCACAACTTATCTTTATCCCATTGAAGTTTGTTTTACATTAGATTATTTCAACGAAACATATAAACTAAAAATAGGCGATGTGGAGTATACGCATACTTTCTTAGATACCATTGATAAAAAGGTATTGCTGGGATTGAGATTGGGGTATGTTAAGATAGTTTTAAACTACATTCATGATCCTTTAGAAAATACATTCAATATAAAACGTCTGGAAAATATTTTTAATAAATTTGGAATCCCTTCTGGTAGCATAATTGTAATAGGCGGAAACAGTCTTGATCACTACTATGACGAATTCCCTGACGATAAACTCAAAATAACAAATGGTTATATAGTATTGGACCAATTAGCTGACAAGTTTCATGAATATCCTAGGATGGGATCTTTGGGTTATAAATCAGATTATGTAAAAGTAGAAGACCTGGATAAAAATTACATCAGAAGTAAAAGATTTATATGCTTGAATAGAAATATGCACAGAAAACATCGTTGGTTAAGTGCTTATTTGGCCGCAAAATATAACTTGATGAATAATAGTATTTTTAGTTTTGTAGTATCACATGGCGCTCGTCGTGAGAACATTAAAGGTAACATTGAGGAAATAGTGGGGCATACAGACGATTTAGACGACATCATTGATATTATTATTAGAAATATACCTAAGGAAATAGATACTGCACATTTACCTATAGACGAAAAGAATGGTTTTCAGCTGAATAACAATAATAAACAGTTCTATGCAGAGTCTTATATAAACATCGTCAATGAAACATCATTTGGCAGTGCCGGCGGCGTATATCCGTTTATAACTGAAAAGACATTTCATCATCCTATAATTAATTTACAACCATTTGTTGTAATTGGTAATCCGTTCTTATTGCAAACACTTAGAGACCTTGGGTTTAAAACATTTAATCCTATAATAAACGAAGACTATGATTTATGTATGGATCATAAACAACGGTTCGCATTAATAGAAAAAGAAATCGCTAAATTGGCTACGATGCCAATCAAACAATTACACGATCTTTATTACCAACTAGTAGACATTACTATACATAATCAGGATCACGCTAAAACATTCAATGATTATAATCCATTTGAAAAAGCATTTAACGATATAAGGAGTTGGTATTTAAAATGAAGTTTGAAAATAAAACAGTATTAATAACAGGGGCTAGCGGACTAGTCGGAGTCCCATTAGTAGAAAAAGCCATATTAGAAGGTGCTAAAAAAGTAATTGCAGTAGACGTTAGATTATCTACCGCATTAACAGAAGTAGCTAAAAAATATCCCGACGGTCAATTAGATATTACATTAACCGATTTAACTTATTTGCATAATTGCGAAAAGCTATTTAAAGATCGTGTAGACATAGTAATACATGCTGCCGGAATCAAAGGCAGTCCTGCTCGCGCCGCAAAGAGTCCTGCAGACTATTTGTTCCCAATGATGATGTTTAACACTAACATGATCAAGGCAGCACACGATGCAGGCGTAGAATGGTTTGTTTATGTAAGCAGTGTAGGTGTTTATCATCCCGCCGAGTTAATGACAGAACATGATGTATGGAATACTATGCCAAGTAAGAATGATTGGTATCCTGGGTGGAGTAAACGTGCAGGAGAATTAGCAGTAGAATCGTTGGCTATACAGCACAACTGGACAAACTGGACTATTATTAGACCTAGTAACATCTATGGCGTGAATGATAACTTTGCTGAAGATGCTACAGTAGTAAGTTCTAATATATGGAAACTGACCAATGTGCCAGGAGATACTATTACATGTTGGGGTAACGGGTCTGCCCGTCGAGACTTCGTATTCGGCGATGATGTTGCACAAGCCTGTATAGATGTAGTTAAAAAAGAAGTTAAAGATACTATAAACTTTGGTTGCGGTCGTGCAGTAACAATTAAAGAAACCATAGAAGCCATTGTTAGTGCTTACAAAGAACTTACCGGTAAAGATAAGTTTATCCAATGGGACGAAACCAAGCCCAATGGTGATCCTGTTCGCTGTCTGAGTGCTGATAAACAAATAAAATATGATATTCTTCCTAGAACAACACTGCAAGATGGTATTAAGAAAACAGTAGAAGCATATATCAATAAATGAGAATAGGTTTAAATTATAAGCAATTCGTTGACGTTAGTTTTATACTTTATGCTTTAAAGCAGGGAGAAATTAAAGCTGACTTCAGGTTCGAAGGCTTATGGGGCAAACCCAATCACAGTCGCAGGTTTGAAATCACCTTAGGTGATGACTGCTATATTTTCAGTCATGATTATGAAGATATAGCAGACTGTGATAGAAAAATACATTTAGTTCATAATTCTTTGCAGGAAGATGATCGTTACGATAGATGCATCTTTACTCCAGGCGATGTCATCGAAGATAAATTCACTGACGAGCTTATTGAGCAATTTTTAAATAACGGTAATACATTTTTATCTTATGTTACTAGCAAAGTCAAGCACGACAATTTCTTATTTGCTCCTTTATTTGGTTTTGTATTACATTATTACGAGTTAGGTTTTAAATTTTTAAATTACTATAAAAATAGCAACACAAATAAAAATCAGTTACTAGGTGCATACTGCAATAAAACTCATATCGGCGGCAGTTTGAATACAAGACGAACAGAAATATTTGATAGATTAGAAGAAATATTAGAAGCAGATTGCAAAAGATACGAATCCCCCAATTCTAGCTTTGATATGTTGGTAGACTCTTATAGATATTTTGGACAGTGGTTTAATGTTCACATGTCTGGTTATACTGACTACAATACCAGTGCTTGTAATATTATATTTGAGACCATAGACTCTTTGGGCACACATCATAACAGCATTGGCCGCTTTATGCTTACTGAGAAAACTCTTAAGAGCTTATTGTTTTCCAAAGAAGAAATCTTTTTTATGTGGTATGGGCATGAAATGTTTTTACCATATTTACAAGAACAGGGTTTTTGGTTTTTAAATTTTGAGTTTTACGATCCCGATGATACCGAAAACGGCGAAACAGCCATTTATAATTCCCTAATTAAAACAGCAAAATATTTAAAGGACCTTAAAAATCAGATGGGCACTAATGAAAGCGTTTATAAATATTTGTTGAACAATTATAGGGATAAGTTAGAAAACAATAGTAAGTCAATGGATCGCCTTCTTAATAATTGTGACATCAAAGACAAAGTGATAAACTTATTAAAATATGAATAAAACAGACAAAATTTTAGTTACAGGCGCCAGCGGATTTATTGGTAGCCACATTTTACGAACATTGTTCGAACAAGGTTATAAAAATCTACGTTCCACTACATACAGCAGAACACTACGTAAAGATTTTTATGGGTGGGAAACAGTAGAAAATCACCATGGTGATTTACGCACAGCAGAGTTCTGCGAAAAGATCAGCAAGGATGTCGATGTAGTTATTCATTGTGCGGCCAACACAAGCAATGCACTTGATACTAAATTTAATCCATTGCTACACGTAACACCAAACATTGAGATGAACACAAACTTAATGGAACAAAGTTGGCGCAACGGTGTTAAGAAGTTTATCTTTATTAGCTCTAATACAGTTTATCCGGACATGGGCACTGATTACTGTCGTGAAGATATTAACATCGGCGCAACACCGTTGATCCCAGTATACAAAGCAGTAGGTGGCATGAAGCGTTACAGCGAAGCATTGTGTGACTTCTTCAGTAATCAAATTCACAATCCAATGCAGTGCGTTATCATTCGTCCAAGTAATGCATTTGGTCCAAACGATAAGTTTGACTATGAAAAGTGCCACGTTACTCCTGCAAGCATTCGCAAAGTAGCAGATGGTTTAAATCCTATTCCAGTATGGGGTGATGGCAGTGACGTAAGAGACTTGATGCACGTCGAAGATATGGCAGAAGCTATTGTCTATGTAGCAGAAAAAGTAGACAAGTATGATATCTATAATGTCTGCTACGGCAAAGGCTATAGCGTTAACGAAGTCCTGCACATGCTTAAAGAATTAGACAACAACGATAATCCAATTGAGTATGTAAACAACAAAGCATTTATGATCAGTGTTAGATTGCTATCTAGCGAGAAACTTAATGCACTTGGTTGGAAACCCAAATACGAACTACGTGAAGCATTGCAGAATACTTTGCGTTGGTATAAAATGAACAAAGACAAATACGATCCAAACAGCAAGCCATGAAAATTTTAATCACAGGAGGTGCTGGTTATCTCGGCAGCACCTTAGCAGAACATTTAATAGATCGAGGACATAGCGTAACTGTATTAGACAATCTAATGTATAAACAGTTAAGTTTGCTACATCTTTTTAAACAGCCTAAATTTAATTTTATTTTAGGTGATGTTAGAGATTTAGACTTACTAAAGCAACAAGTATCTTTAGCAGATGCTATCATTCCATTGGCAGCTATTGTTGGTATGCCTGCTTGTAAGGCCAATCCTGAATTAACAGTTCAGGTCAACTACGAACAAATTAAAAACATTGTAGACATGTTGCGTAACGATCAGATGTTGATCTTACCAAACACAAACAGCCAATATGGAAGTAGCGAAGATATTATCACTGAAGAAAGTCCGTTTAAGCCATTAAGTTTGTATGCACAGACAAAATGTGATGCAGAAGATTACGTGCTTAAAAAAGGAAACGGCGTTATTCTGCGTTTAGCAACAGTGTTTGGCGTAAGTCCACGTATGCGCCAAGACTTATTAGTAAACGACTTTGTATACAAAGCAGTAGTAGATGGATATATGGTATTGTTTGAAGCACATTTCAAACGCAACTATATTCATGTCCAGGACATTGCCAGAACATTTGAATTCATGATTGACAATTATGATAAGTGTAAAGGACAAGTATACAATGTTGGATTGAGCAGTGCCAATCTAAGTAAAATGGAATTGGCTGAAAAGATTAAACAACACATCCCTACTCTTGTAATCAAGCAGGATGAGTTTAAGCAAGACTTTGACAAGCGCAATTATATTGTTTCTAACGCTAAGTTAGAAAGTCTAGGATGGAAACCTATGTTTGATTTAGACTACGGTATTAAGCAATTGATATCGGCATATCAAATGACCGTGCCATTCAATAACAGGAATTTTACAAACTTATGACCGAACGTAGATACTTACAAACATTTAGCGAACTAATCGATAGATTGAGCATAGTTCAACTTAAAGAAGTTTTTATACCAGAATATAAAAGCGAGTATGCTAAAGAGATTGACGACATTGTGCATGACATTCAATTGATCATGGATGAGCATTCTGAATCTAAGATTACAGCAGAAACAATCAGAGCTATTGTTGTTTTAGCACAGATGAATTTGCATATTTGGCATAACGAAAGTAACTATCGTCGTGGTATCAAAGAAGGCAACAACCTTGAACTAACACACGGCTTAAATGGTATTCGCAATACTAGTAAAAACGTTATTCAAGAAGTAGTAGGCGGACGTAAAGATTATAAAGTAGATTGTTTAGCGGCAGATTTTAAAGATTGGGAAATCAGCTGGCCGGAGAAAAAATGAAATTAAAGGCAAATGTTACTGTAACTAAGGGTATGGTCTTTGCTGGCTGTAGTTTTACTTGGGGACAAGGTCTGTATTATTATTCGGGACTTGACACATTACAAGAGCCGCCGCCAAATCACTATAAGCAAGAACTGGTTACATTAGCTCAGGAACGATATATGGAGTCTGTAAGATTCCCTCGTTTAGTTGCTAATCATTTTAATACGTTTGAACTGTGCCAACCATTTAATGGTGGTGCAAGTTATAGTATACACGATTGGTGGAATCGTAGCTTTTTACCTAAAGATTCTTTGAACAAGACACCGGCAAATTTTAATCACCCTATTCCTACTTATGACTATTCAGAAGTTAGTCATGTGTTTTATCAGTTTACGCAATGGCACAGAGCACAAAGTGCATTTAGGCCAGATGGACACCCAATAACACACTGTGATGCTTGGCAATCGCCAGGGTTTAACGAATGGTTAACCGCACAAAATATGACCCTGCAAGACTACGAAGCTGAAGCAAGAAAAAAAGAAGTTGACGATGTTAAAAATTTCCTAATGGGATTTGCTAACAAAGGCATCAAAGTTTATGTAATGGCTTGGCCGTATAATATTGTAAATGACATATTAAAAGACGAATGGCTAGCATCTCGATTTATTGATTTTAACTACAAGAATCGCACATATCACAGCATTGAAGAAATGATGTCTGAACGTTTGGAAAGCAATAACAATTATATGTATCCAGAATTAACCATAGTCCATGATACTGATCATTTCGAACAACCTCCACAAGATTATCACCCTAGTTTGATATTGCATAAAGTAATAGCAGATAATATAATAGAACATATAACAAAGGAAAATAAATGAGTGCGCCACAATTAACGCCTTATAAGGATGCTTTGACAGCAGCCATGACAGAACTAGCAAAGCAAGACAATGTTGTATTTGTTGGACAACAAATTGTTTATTCAGGTAACCCTATGAGCACCACATTAGGTAATGTTCCTAAAGAAAAAATGATCGAGCTACCTGTGCTAGAAGAAACACAAATGGGTATGAGCATGGGCATAGCAATGACAGGAAAAACTGTAGTTAGTTTTTATCCCCGATGGGACTTTGTTATCAGTGCTACCAATCAATTAGTTAATCATTTAGACAAATATGAGTCAATGACAGGCAAGCAAATTAATGTCATGATCCGTTTAGGTAAAGGCAGTGATAAGCCATTGGATCCTGGACATCAACACAAAGGTAGCTACTTTGAAGAGTTTAAGAGCATTTGTAAAAATGTTAAGTTTCATGATTTAAAAACAGTGGACGACATTACTACAGCCTATAAAGAAGCTGCCACCGGCGGTATTCATGTATTAGTAGAATACCCCGAGCTTTATTATGTATAAGGAATGATATGGAAAACAAAGAGCAAGAAAATAATCAGCCTAAACCAGCATCAGAAGAAAAACAAAAAACAGCCGAAGAATTAGAGTTTGAAGAACAACTTAAAAAGCGTTTAGAAGAACTACGCAAACGAGATCCATTTATATACCGATGAACATTTGGGGAATTAGTGCCAACAGCCATGATGCTGCCATTAGTGTTTGGCATGATAAAGAAATTAAATTTGCGGCTCACAGCGAACGATATAGCGGCATTAAAAATGACGGCAATCTTTGCGAAGGCCTGATAGCAGACGCCGAACAATTTGGTCGTCCTGACTTAATTGTTTGGTATGAAACTCCATGGCTTAAGACTGCTAGACAGTTGTATGCTGGTCAAGGTCTACGCTGGAGTGAAAATAATGTCAAGCAGTATCTAGAAAATTATCAGCTATCTGCTCCAGTAGTAACAATGAAGCATCATGAAAGCCATGCGGCCGCAGGTTATTATACTAGCGGATTAGCAGATGCTAGTGTTGTTGTAATCGACGCCATTGGCGAGTTTGAATGTCTTACAGTATGGCAAGGCGAAGGCAACAAACTAAAGAAAGTTTATAGTCAAAGCTATCCACACAGTGTAGGCATTTGGTTTAGTGCTATGACACAGCGATGCGGCCTAAAACCTAACGAAGAAGAATATATCTTAATGGGCATGGCGGCATATGGCGACCCTAAGAAATTCAAACAAGACATCTATAATGATTTCTTTAAACGAATAAACGGACCTGAGATTTCTTTTAAGCACAATCTACACAAAGGTTGCTTGTGGTGGCGCCCTGAACTAGTTAGTTTACAAGACATTTATGATATTGCTGCCGCAACACAAGAAGTATACGAAGAGTTGTTGCAAGGTATCAGTCATTGGGTTAACAACAAACTACCCAGTAAGAATTTAGTCTTAATGGGCGGATGCGCTCTTAATTGTGTAGCTAACAGTAAAATTTCCGGTGACTGGGAAAATGTTTGGATTATGCCAAACCCCGGTGATGCAGGTAGCAGTATAGGCGCAGTAGCCGCATACTTTGGCGAACAGGTTAAATGGCCTGGTGCTTACCTGGGCTATGATTTGGGTGGCAAGTATCCGGTAGAGGAGACAATAGATGTTCTTAAAACTAGAAAAATTGTGGGCGTGGCTACAGGTAGAGCTGAGTTCGGCCCAAGAGCTCTTGGCCACCGCAGTTTATTGGCAGACCCCAGAGGATCTGAAATCAAAGACACAGTCAACGCAATCAAGCGAAGACAAAAATTTAGACCATTCGCCCCCGCAATCTTAGAAGAGCATGTGCATGAATATTTTAACATGCCTAAAGGTATCAACGCTAGTCCTTATATGCAGTTTGTAGCAGAATGTAAGAAACCTGATGAATTCCCTGCGATTGTTCATGCCGACGGAACTAGTCGTGTTCAAACAGTTGGTAAAAATGATAGTCCTGGCTTCCGCAAGCTATTAGAAAACTGGTATGTCGAAACTGGTTGTCCGATGCTGTTGAATACTAGCTTAAATATCAAAGGCATGCCAATGGTCAATACAGCCAAAGACGCACATGACTTTTATGTCAAATACAACGTGCCTGTGTTATCATGAGTAAAAAAGTTAAATACTCATATAATGCTAGACGTATTCTTTTTAAGTTATAACGAACCCTACGCCGACGAGAACTTTGAGAAGCTATTAGAAAAAGCTCCTCATGCTCGTCGTGTGAATGGCATAAAAGGCTTTACTGAAGCACACCAAGAATGCGCTCGTAGAAGTTTAACAAATAACTTTTATGTTGTTGATAGTGATGCTATACTTGTTCAAGACTTTGAGTTTTACTTTACTCCTAGCAAATACAATACTTGGTGGGGTATTCCAGAAAGTGAATGTTTATGTCTGTGGCAAAGTAAAAACCCAATCAATGATTTAGTATACGGCCATGGTGGTGTAAAACTATTACCTAAGTATAGTTTGCTAAGTAAAAATCCAAAAACAGTTGACTTTACAACAGGATTTGGTTTGAGTATTAAAGTATTTGATCAAGTCAGTAATGTAACAAAGTTTAATTACGATGAATTTAGCACTTGGCGTAGTGCTTTCCGTGAATGCACGAAACTAGCAACAAATTTAACTAACGAAGAATTGCGACACAAATTAAATTACGACGAAGACGAGATTAATAAAGTAATTAAAGAAACAAATCATCGTCTTAAGATTTGGACAACTAAGGGTCTTAAAAGACCTTTTGGTTCCTGCGCAATTGAAGGCGCACAAGCCGGCAAAGAGTATGGATTAAATAACGAAGGCAATTCCGATGCCTTAAAATTAATCAATGATATTGAATGGATGAAAAATGAGTTTACTAAATTCTATAAGCAGTGATAATATTTTTTCTGCTATGAAGAAAAAAGAGACAGAGGAAGTAAAAAATCCTATGCTCAAATTAAAAGACGTTCCTGTTGTCTTTTTAAGTTATGACGAACCCAATGCAGATGAGAACTTTCAATTTTTGTTAGACAATCATCCAAATCCAAAAAATGTGCATAGGGTGCATGGCGTTAAAGGATTTGATGCCGCACACAAAGAAGCAGGCCGTGTTGCAAACAGCCTACGATTTTTTACAGTAGATGCTGATTGCAAGATAGATCGTGCTATATGGAACAAGAGTATAGAAATTACTCCTGATATTGCAGAAGCTACACTAAGCTGGAGCAGTAGAAACTTTGTCAACGGTTTAGTATACGGCAACGGTGGCGTTAAGCTGTGGTATACTAAGCATGTAATGAACATGAAAAGTCACGAAGCCGCAGATCCAGAAGACGGCCGCAACAACGTAGACTTCTGTTGGGACCCAGAAAACTACAAACAAATGAACAATACCTATGGTGTTGTCCATAATAACTCTACACCTAAGCAGGCTTTTAGAGCAGGCTTCCGTGAAGGTATTAAAATGGGCCTTGATCAAGGCAACAAAGTTCCTATTGCTGACTTTAAACATAAAATGTATCCTGCTAACTATGCACGTTGGCTAATATGGATGACAGTAGGCCGTGACGTAGAAAACGGCGAATGGGTTATCTATGGAGCACGTTTGGCCGCCTGGAAGTTGTATGTAGAAAACTTTGATCATACTGTAATTGCAGACTACGATTGGTTTAATCAGTTCTGGGAAATGCAAAGTGAATTGTTAGCCCATGGCGAATATTTAGAAAGCCACAGTCATAGAATTATGCACGAACTTCGTGCAGCCTTAGAAATCCCTATTATTGAATTAGATTCTGATCAAAGCATTTGGTTCAAGCACGTTCATATCAGCCCTAATAAAGGTCAAGGATGGCCTGCATTATTAAATCAAAGCGCATTGCCTTTATATGGATTCACACTCCCCAAATACTAACATACCTGTATACTTTTTGTATACAGACGAAGCTAATCTAAACGAAAACTGGGAACGCTTGCAGAAGTTTGCCCCATGGGCTGAAGCTGTGGCCAGTGTAGGTACAATATTTGAAAGCCATAAAAACATAGCAGATAAATGCACAGGGGATAGTTTTTATGTAGTAGATGCTGACTGCTGGATTGTAGACAGTTTTAGTTTTGATAAAAAGATAGAACTAAAGCCAAAGTATGTTGCAGTATTTAGAGCAAAAAATCCCATCAATGGATTAGTCTACGGACATGGCGGTATTAAACTGTTCAGCAAAGATTGTTTTAGCGCAGAACGTTTAGATAAACCCGATATGACAACAACACTGGCAGATGGTTATATTAAATTAAACATACTGGCTAGTGAACATAGATTTAACTATAGTCCTTATGCTACATGGCGCACTGCGTTCAGAGAAGCAATAAAATTAAGTTCTGGAATTAATAAAAACAATAACGACACAGAAAGTTTAGACAGACTTAACATGTGGTTAAACGCAGGCATAGAAGCACAATATGGATACTTTGCTATTCAGGGTGCTAGGATGGGAGAACAATATGCTAGATCAAAAAATGCTGACTTTGCTTTGGTAAATGACTTTGATTGGTTGCATAATAAATTTTGTGAATGGATTGGAATAAATGGATAACAGTATAACATGGCTATTTGGAATAGAAAAGTATTTCTATTTTATGCAAGATAATGATAAAAAAGATTTTATCAGAAACATCATCAATTTAAAATACGCTGAACAACAAGCTAAACCATGGTCGTTGAAGAAACTAATAGAGGATGACTATAACAAGTATCCTGCTACACTTCGAGAAAACAGAATAAATTTTTATACTAATGTTTGTTCAACAGATTCTATAACAACAGAAGACATTGTTAATACTCTTCATTCTATTTGGCCAACTGATAGTCTAACAAATAAGCTAATGGATATTGTAAAGCTAGGCCGACAGGATATACTACCTGTTATATTTTCTAAAAGCCAAGTTTTTAGTAAAATATGGATGGCAGAAATTTTATCAAAATTTAATGTAAACTTTAGCAATGTATTATTAATAGGCGGGTGGCTAACACATCATAGCTTATACCTTAAAGACATTAATTATAATAAATTGTTTAGCATTGATCCAGACGATACAATTAACCCTTTAATTGAAATTGTTAACCCTTCTGCTTACGTAGAAAACAAAGCAATCAATGAATGCTTCGATGCCAATAACAATATAACTTTTTACAATAAAATATTAACGCCCGACTTGGTAATTAACACAAGCAGTGAGCATATGGATAATGAGTGGTTCGACCGATTGCAACCTGGCACAGTTGTTTTTATTGAAAACAATGATGCATCAGATGAAGAAGGTCACATCAATGCTTCTGAAACTTTCCCTGACTTTCTAAGAAAGTATCCGATGTCTACAGTATTCTATAGGGGCGAGCTAACATTAAAAAGCTATAAGCGATATGCATTATATGGAATAAAATAATGTATAGATACGAAGATATACGAACAGTTCATTTAGAAATGACAGAAGCATGTAATGCTAGCTGTCCTATGTGCGCTCGTAATTTAAACGGAGGAGAAGTTAATCCGTTGTTGCACGGCGCTGAATTGTCTATATCTGATATTGAACAGATATTTCCTGCAGATTTTATCAAGCAATTAAATAGAATCTATATGTGCGGTAACTACGGCGATCCTGCTGTAGCCAGCGACACGTTAGAAGCATTTGCTTATTTTAGAGAACACAATCCTAAAATGAATTTAAGTATGCACACCAATGGCAGCATGAAAAAGCCAGAATGGTGGGCAGAATTAGCAGGCGTAATTAATAAAAAAGGCTATGTTGTTTTTGGACTAGATGGATTAGAAGATACTAACCATTTATACAGGCAAGGCACAGTCTGGAAAAAGATAATGGAAAATGCCCAAGCATTTATAGCCGCAGGCGGCCGAGCACGTTGGGATTATATTGTATTTGCACACAACGAACATCAAGTAGAAGAAGCTAGAGCATTATCGGAGTCCATGGGCTTTGAACAATTTAATGTTAAAAAGTCAAATAGATTTTTTAGCAACACTCGCGGAGAAGTAAAAGCAGATCATCAAGCCGGCAATCGTAAAGGTGCTACAACTTTGTTGTCTATGCCAACTGATCCTAAATACCATAATGCTGCCTTAAAGAATCTAGAAAACATCACCAAAGATCAAAAGTCCGATCCCTATGAGCTAATCAATACTGTAGCAGGACTTGATGGTCGAGTAGGAGGACAAAAGTTTTCCCTAGAAGATGATAAAAAGAAACCCATGGAAAAGTATTGGGACACAGTGCCTATTAAATGTAAAGTATCAGAAGAGAAAAGCATTTATGTTACAGCCGAAGGATATTTACAACCATGCTGTTGGACTGCGGGTCAAATGTATGTTTGGTATTGGAAAGAACAAGGCGGACAAATTTGGTCTGCTATCAATGAAGCAGGCCTGGACAGTTTAAATTTAAAAAAGAACAGCCTCAAAGCAGTAGTAGAAGGCGACTTTATTCAAAAAATTATACCTAACAGTTGGAATAAGCCTAGTTGTGCAGAAGGCAAACTAGCAGTATGTGCAAAAACCTGCGGAACTAAATACGATGCATTCGCAGAACAATTTAAGTGAGGTATTATGTCAATTGAAAAATGGTTTCCGCCTGAAGGTAAAACAGCTTGCTTACAAAAATGGAGCCAAGTAAGTTTATATCTTTGGGAAAATAAAAGTAGCAGTTGTCACAGAAATCAAAACGCAGAAATTCCCGACGATTACGATTTTAATAATACCCCTCCTGTAGTAGAGCATAGAGAAAAAATGTTGCGCGGCGAATGGCCCAGCGATGGCCGAGGTTGCGAGCATTGCAGGGACCAGGAATTAGCCGGCGGCATGAGTGATAGATTAAACTACCTAACTCGAGCCGACAATAAAAGATATGTTCCGATAGAGCTTTATAAAGATCCTACAGCAACTCGCGTAAAGCCTACACAACTAAGCGTTCACTTCAATAATAAATGTAATCTTAAATGCCTATACTGTGGCCCAAATTTAAGTAGCGCATGGGTTAAAGAAATTAATGAACACAACGATAATACATATGATTTAAATCCATGGGAACTAGATGGCAAATACAAAGAGCGTCTAGCAAAGTTTTATCTATGGATGGAAGAAAATTACAGTAGTCTTAAAGCATTTGACTTACTGGGAGGGGAACCTTTTATTCAAACTGAAACATGGGACTGTGTTGATTGGATGATAGCGCATCCTAACTCAGAGTGCGATGTTGAAATCTATAGTAATATGCAGGTTAAACCTGTGCTATTCAAACGAGGCATGGATAAGTTGCGAGAGCTAGCTAAGACAGTTAAAGAAGTCCGTTTCGTAGCCAGTATAGACTGTTGGGGCAAAGCCAGCGAGTATATTCGCAGTGGCATGGATCTTGCAACATTCGAAGAGAATATGAATTATTTGGTTTATGAATGCCCTGAAGTTATTCCTACCATGAATTTAACAGTAAGTTCATTGAGCATACCTTATATACCTGATTTAATTCGTAAAGTCATTGAATGGCATAAAACAAGAGGCGTAGCCGTTAATTACAATAAATGCATTGATCCTATATATTATGATCCGCATATTATGCCCAGTGGTACATATACAGAATATATCAAAGAAATATTAGACTTGAATACAATTCTGTATAAGAATGACGATATATCTCGTGTATATGTAGAAGGTATATTTAATGAAATAGAAAACAGTCCAGCAATGCCTCATGAAATTAAACGATTAAAAAAAGAATTAGATATAATAGATTCTCGTCGAGGAACAAATTGGCGTAATGTTTTTCCATGGTTGATGTTAATAGTATGAAAATATATAATAATACTAATAGGTTTACCATTGACTGGACGTTAAATACGCTATGCACATATCACTGTAGCTATTGTCATCCAAGTCTGCACCGCGGAACTAATATTTTAAAAAGCAAAACAGAAGACCCTGTAATTATTAAAAATTTCTTAACTAAGTTAAGAGATCAATTACAAGGCCGCAGTGTTCATATATACATAAATGGCGGAGAGCCTACAATTAGTCCAAGCCTGGAAACTATCATTGATTTTTGTGCAGAATCCGGATGGTGTGCTTATGTTAATACCAATGGCAGTCGCAGTATGGAATGGTGGGAAGAATATGCTAAGAAAATCTATAAAGTAACTATTAGCTATCATCCCGAAACTGTAGTAGACAGCGAAATATTTGAAAAAGTCCAATATATCGGTACACAGACTAACGTAGGTGTGTTTACACTAATGTATCCTCCATTATGGGATAAAGCTGTAAATGCTTATGAAACATTTAAAGCCATGGACAAAGTAACCATTGCACCTAGCAGGGTGTTTAAGCGAGATGAAATGACGCATGACGCAAGCTATGAATATTCAGCCGAACAATTAGAATGGTTGCAAGAAAACAGTAATGTTATATTCAGAGATAATATTTTTTATCCTCCGGAAAATAATTATTACGGAGATACTTGGATCGAAATAGACGGCAATACTTCTAAATTAGACGAAGTAGAATTTACAAACAACAGAAAAAATACCTTTGTTGATTGGACTTGTAACATGGGTATGGACCATATTTTAATACGTCCTAACGGAGAAATTTTACAGTCGTCTTGTCACCAAGCTAAACAAATAGCTACAATATTTAATTTTGAAAAGTTAACACAAAGTCCTGTAATTTGCAAAACTCAGTGGTGTATGTGTACCGCAGATGTATTAATACCTAAATATAAATAATTCAGCATGTTTAACTTTAAAAATTTACACATTGGGTTAACAAATAGATGCAGGTTACTCTGCCCTGAATGTCCTAGAAATGAACCCGGCGCCAAATACATTCACTCTATGTTTGACATGGAATCGGATTTGTTTAAGAAATTCTTAGAAACCTGCGAACCAGAAACAATATTATTTTGCGGCAATTGGGGTGATCCTATTTACGCTAAAAATTTTATCGAGTTACTCGAGGACATTAAATCTAAATTTGTTAAATGTAATGTATTCATACACACCAATGGATCAGGAAAATCTGTGCAATGGTGGGAACGTTTAATGTCAGTATTAAATGATAACGACAGTCTTATTTTTAGCATAGATGGTCTGCCGCATAACTATAACTTGTATAGAATTAACAGCCAATGGGAAGATGTAAAAACAGCAGTAGATACATGCATATCTACTAAAAATAAATTGAATAAAAACACAAGAATTATTTGGAAATATTTGGCATTTTCTTATAATCAGAACGATATCAATGATGCTTACCGACTAAGTAAAGAAATAGGCTTTAGTGATTTTTGGTTGCAAGAAGCATTTATAACTCCCGAACATGCTTGGTTGCAAACAACAAAAGAATTTCAAGAATTATATCAACAATTAATGGCAGAAAAAAATGAAGAGAATCGATCCTTTTTGTAAAAAAAATCCCGGAGCATTTATTGAATTTACTGGGATCGTAACACCATGTTGTTGGTTAATAACTGACAAAACCAGGCACGACAGACTGCAACGTTTTATGGGCAATGATTATGAAAAAATATTCATAACTAGTTCTAAGGAAGTCATTGAGCAAGCATATAATAAATTAGAACAAAGCTGGGCCACAGATACACCTTTTGAAACTTGTGTTGTGGTTTGTGGAAAAGAATAAGGATTACAATGTTTTTAGAACAACCGTTAAAATTACAGTTTGAATTAAGTAGCATGTGTAATGCTCTTTGTCTTGGCTGTGTTCGCACGGATTCCTATAATTTCAATGATAAGAAAAGTATAATACCAGATAAACAATACATTGAATTAGACACGCTAAAAAAGATCATACAAGATCCTGCTTTTAAATTGGTAGAAGAATTAGAATTTTGCGGCACCATTGACGATCCTTTAATGCACCCTGAATTCATAGAATTTCTAGACTGGGCATCGACAATGGGAGAGTATAGAATATTAATTCATACCAACGCTAGTCTTAGAAATGCAGCCTACTGGACTAAGTTGGCAGAAGTTCTACAAAAGCATAAAAGACATGTAGTAAAGTTTAGTATAGACGGATTAGAAGATACAAATCACATATATAGACAAAATACAACTTGGGCAAAAATCATGGAAAACGCTGAAGCATTTATTGCCGCCGGCGGCAATGCTGGTTGGCAATATTTAATATTTCCATGGAATGAACATCAAGTTATGCAGGCCAAAGAACTCAGTGTTAAGATGGGCTTTGCTGAGTTCATGAGCAGACATGATAGAAGTATTGCTACCGAATTGGGATTAGAAAAGATTAATTTTGTTAAAACAAAAACAAGACCTAGAACGTCTAATGTTACACCCTTAGACAAAATAAATGAAAAATTAAAAGATTCTGTAAACAATGAAATTCAATGTAACAGTCAGACTAAAAAAATGTATTTCATTGGCTACGATGGAAGACTGTGGCCTTGCTGTTTCTTACATAACGGTAGAATAACCCTAGATGAAGGCAAACTTGAAATCTTAAATAAGCGTTTATTCGAAGCATACGGAGATTATCATTGGAATGATTGCAATAAACATTCAGTCACTGATATATTACAGCATCCCTTTTATAAGAACGATTTAGTTGCCAGCTGGGACTCTACTAAGCACGGTCCGGAAAAAACAGATAGAATACATCGTTGCACAGAAGTCTGTAACGTGAAGAAATTAGAGGTGTTGCCAATAGGTAACTATAAAATATTATAATACATTATGAAGCACGTTCATTTTTTTGGATGTAGTTTAACGGCAGGGGATGAACTAACAGACCATATTCGTTTTCCATGGAAACATTCGGCAATGCCAGCTGAAGAATATTATACAAAACGTAATGCTATGTTGAATGCCAATGGAAAGTATGATCGGTCATATATGACTGAAAATAAGATGTTAGCATACCCTGCACAACTTGAAAAAATTTCTAACAACATTAAATGTTATAATCATGCTACCAATGGCGCAAGCCAAGTAGAAATGACTTATCAATTATTAAAATTAATCCACACCAAACAGCAGATTGATTTTGTATTTTTTCAACTACCTCCCCCTAATAGAGAAGCGGTATACAATGATACTGAAGTTACTTCTTTAATGTTCTCAAGGCCGCCTGCGGAAAATATAAATCAAAGTTTGTATATAAAATATAAAATACTTTCGTTTGGATTGTTCTCACATACTGTTGCAGATCTTTATAATTTACTTTTGGTTAAAGAAACGTTAACAGCTAGAAATATACCACATGCTTTCCTAGATATGATAGGTCGAGTAGAAGGCACTGAGCCTCGAGAAATTCTACAAAATTATCCCGAATATTGGTGGATGTTGGATCATGGAATAGAAATAGATAATCCATTTATCCATGTAGACAGAGGGTATACCTTAGGTATGCATTATACCTTAGAAACTCACATACGAGTAGCCGATTATTTAAAAAATAAGTATAGACTGTAGAATAAATCGGTTAAATAAATTTATGACTAAATTCCCAAGCAAAACATTTTGTATTTTACCATGGGTGCATTTAAGCACTCGTCCAAACGGACATATGCGTGTATGTTGTACCGCTAATGCAAGTAGCGTCGGTCCTACTAACGACAAAGTCCATGGAGGGGAAGTTGGCGTTTTAAAGAACGAAGACGGCAAACCTGCTAACCTAAACGTTACTGACTTTTTAAGTAGCTGGAATAACACTTACATGAAGAACACACGTCTTAAGATGTTAGCCGGCGAAGAACCTCCTAGTTGCACAAAATGCTACAAAGAAGAGCGCGAAGGACATAAAAGCAAAAGACAATGGGAAACAGCATACTGGGCACAACGAGTTGATGTTGATAAACTAGTAGCAGATACCGCAGAAGATGGCAGTATTCCTCCGCAGATTACTTACATTGATATGCGCTTTGGTACCAAGTGTAACTTAGCTTGTGTTATGTGTAGTCCTCATGACAGTAGCTTATGGGTACCAGAGTGGAACGCAGTATATCCTAATATAGAAAACCCTGCTCTTAAAGAAACAATGGGCTGGAATAACAAAGGTAAAGAAAACGGCGCAAGCTATAACTGGCACAAGAACAATCCTAAGTTCTGGGAACAGTTATGGGAACAAGTGCCTAACATGAAGCAACTTTACTTTGCTGGCGGCGAACCCTTAATTATCGAGGAGCACTATGACATACTTGAGCAATGTATTAAGCAAGGTTATGCCAAGGACATGGAGATCCGATATAATAGCAATGGAGTGGAGTGGCGAGAAGACCTCTTTGAATTATGGAGTCACTTTAAGCTGGTGCGTTTCCATTACAGCGTGGATGCTGTGGGAGACCGAAATGATTATATCAGATACCCTAGCAAGTGGGAACGTAACCTCGAAGCATTTAGACAATTAGATCAAGAAACTACTGATAACGTAGAAGTAACCATTGCCTGTGCTGTTCAAGCACTTAACATTTATTACATTCCAGAGTTCTTAAAGTGGAAATTAGAACACGGCTTTAAGAAAGTTAACATGTGGCCGTTTGGAGCAGGCGGTGTAAACTATCACTTTGTTTATCATCCACCGCACTTAAATGTTAAAGTATTGCCGATGTGGTTTAAAGATGAGATTGAACGTAAGTATGAAGAGTTCATCCCATGGTGGCAAGAGAATTGGGAAAAGGGTGTTCCTGAATGGTACAAAGGTAAAGTAACTCGAGAAATGTTTGACAGTGCAGACTATGGAGTTGATAGACTTCGTGGCATGGTTCGCTTTGCAAAGAGCGAAGACTGGAGTAACCGTTTACCAGAAATGAAAGAATATTTAGAAAAGTTAGATGCACATCGCGGCACTAACTTCTACGAAACATTTCCAGAGATGAAAGACATTTTCAAGGATGTTTGAAAATAAGACATTAGTTGCTCTTGGTTGCAGTCATACATTCGGCGTATATGAAAAAGACGAAGGACTGTCTGACGAGAGCATAATGTCGTGTCATAAAAGAAGTTGGGCTAGTAAGCTAGGTAAATTAGGAAACTTTAAAGAAGTTGTTAATTTATCTGCCCCAGGCGGCAGCAATTACAGATCAGAACGTATTCTATTTGATTATCTAAAAGAAAACACCAAAGATGTTGTAGTTATCTTTACTATTACAGAGTTGTCTAGATTTGAAACAATATATGAATTGGACGGTAATATTAAGTTTGCAACAGAAGGTAGTTGGCAACTAGAATATGCAAGAAATAACATTGATCAATTTGATGAAAGACGTCTCAAATTTTTAGAATATTATTATGCTACACAAGTTCATGATAAAAACGATGCAAATGTTATTAACAGAAAAGTTACAATGATTCATGCATTACTGAAATCATTAAACATAGAACATTATTTTCTAGAAATGTTAGCAGTGCCCGGGACCGTTCAGCGAGAACAATTAAGTTTTAAAATTCCTTTTATAAATTTTAAAAATGAAGATGGGTTCATGATCAATGCAAAGGATTGGGTATATAAAAATTATCCACAGCATTTAGGTACCTGCTGGCACTGGAATGAGATAGCCCAACAAGCGTTAGCAGAATACATGTTTAACTATATTAAGGATAATAGATATGAGTAATTTAGAATATGTCCCAGGCGACAACTTAGTAAAACAATTTATACCAGTAAACGAATCAGAGCATCCACGTTGGATGAGCACTTGGAGTGATAGTAGCTATTCTGTTGATAATGTATTCACAGAAGAAGAACTAATATGGCTAGAAGATTTAATGCACAGAGAACATAAAACTCGCAGAGTTAAGCATAACGGAACACTACACTTTAATGTAGATAACAAGCGTATTCAAGATAAGTTCTTTGATAAGCTAAAGGCTGTTATACCTGAATTAGAAAACGAAACAATGTGGGAAGGAAACTTCTTAATTACCGCCACACCTTACAACTTACACATAGACACAGGTAATCCAAATACACTTAAAGATAGTGGCAGCGTTCCAGGCAAACAATTTATTATTCCATTGTGGATTTGTCATACAAATAAAGAAGAAGAACATCCTATGTGTGGAACTGCCATTTTTAAAAATAGATTCCTAATGTATGGAACAAACTTTGCAAAGAATAGTCCACAATACGAAACTAATGTATTCTACACTATAAGTGATTATAGAGGAATGCCGTGCTATCATAGGGACGGCACTCCTTGGGAAGTTGATTGGGATCAAAGAACTATAGACGACGAAACTTATAAAAAATACTTTAGCCATTATAAGCGTGAATGGTTGGACGGGTTTGAACTAGAAGCAGTATATAATTGGCGTCGTGGCGGCATTATTGTCTTTGATCGCTGCCAAGCACACAGTGGTATTAATTTCCAAAAGAATGGTGTTACTATGAAATGCGGTCTGAGTATGATGACTACAGTATCAAAATGATAGAATTAGAGCAGGTAAGATTAGTTCACGTTGAAGCAAGTAGCAGATGCAATAGCCAGTGTCCTATGTGTAGTAGATATACAGGGCATGGCTTTGTTCAGCCCGACTTAACAGAAGGCGATTTAACTGCTGATGTTTTTTATAAACTGTTTACCAAAGAATTTACCAGTCAACTAGAACATGTATACTTTAGTGGAGTATACGGCGATCCTTGCTTAAACAAACTATTACCTGAGTTTGTTAATTATCTAGTCAGCAATAGTTGTCGAAGTGTTAGCATAGATACTAATGGTGGATATAGGGGAGAGGACTGGTGGGCCAGTTTAGCGCACCCAAATGTATTAATTAACTTTGCCCTAGATGGCACAGACAACGACACATTAGAAAAATATCGTATTGGTGTTAAGTATGATAAAGTCTATGCCAATTTAAAAGCATATGTGGCAGCAGGCGGACAAGCTCAGTGGAATTTTATAGTATTCAAACACAACGAACACCAAGTTGAAACAGCAAAAAAACTAGCAGAAGAACTAGGAGTTAAATTTAGACTAAAAGTAACTCAAAAGTTTAGAGGTAAAAAAGACTTTAAAGTAATGGTTGAAGGCAATCATGTCTTTACCTTGGAACCACCTGAACAAGATCAATTTAGACATTCTAATGTAGGCACAGAAGAACATGTGCCCGCAGTTGTTTTTGATTTCAATATAAAAAAATATACAACACTAAATCAAAATAAAATAAACTGTAAAAGTTTGGAACGGCAAGAAATCTATTTGGCGGCAAATGGACTATTAATGCCTTGCTGTTATCTTGGAACACATACACACGATAGTCCCGGCGCTTGGAACCTAAATAAAAACTACAACTTAACAGAGTTTGATTTGAACTTACACTCTGTTGACAACATACTTAAAAAAATGTATAGTATAAGTTCTAAGTGGAATGATACAATCGAAAACGGTAATTTGATAACCTGTTTGCATACCTGCGGTAGTAAAGAAAACACAACCTTGTATTACACTGATAAACTAACAAAAGAAAATATTTTAAAGCAATGAACAAAGATAGCAAGACATTTTGCATAATGCCTTTTATACATCAGAACATTAAGCACGAAGGCAAGGTTGGTGCATGTTGGAGATATCCTGATCGGATAGGTGATTATCGCAGTCAAAGTCTTAGTGAAATTTGGAACAGTAAAGAAACACGGGAACTTCGTCGTGCAGTATTAAATGATGAGCGCCCTACTGGATGTCGTAGTTGCTGGGATTTTGAAGATAGCGGTGTTGCTAGCACAAGACAGACTTGCAACGAAACTTATAAGCAAAGTTATAACATTGACTTTGATCAAGTATTAAGTAAGGTAGAAGATGATTATTCTATGCCTTATGAGCCGCAAAGTATTGAAATTAGATTTGACAATACTTGCAATCTTAGATGCAGACATTGTAGCCCGACCTATAGCAGTCAATGGGAAGTATTAGCATTTAAAGATCCCGAAGTTAAAGAGTTCTTTGTTAAATGGGGCGCCGGACGTTTAGAAAAGAAACATATCAGTTTGCCCGAACGTAGCTTTGAAGAGTTTAAGAGTGCTATTCCTTACTTACGTGAAGTTTTAATCGCAGGCGGTGAACCACTCCAACAAAAGCGCCATTGGGAAATGATTGACGCTATGTCTGATTACGCACACAATATCACATTGAGTTATAACAGTAATCTAGTTGCATTAGGCTTGGGCTATTATAACGTATTAGATCATTGGCCCAAGTTTAAGAAGATTATTCTGCGTGTAAGCATAGACGGAGATGATTCTACGTTTAGTTACTTTAGAACAAATGGCGACATCAACAAAGTTATCGAGAATGTGCAAAAATTGCACGAACTTAAAAACATAGAAATGAGTTTGACTACTACTGTTAGCATTTATAATATCAGTAGATTAGTTGATATTGTTAAGTTTGTTAATGCCGCAGGAGGATTATTCCATACCAGCATGGTGCAATATCCAAAAGCAATTAACCCTAAAGTCTTACCCGCAGACATTAAAGCAAAGATTACACAAGACTGGACTGAATTTAAATTAACATTAGATAGTCCTGAGTTATGGACGCATAAGCAATGGTCCGACTCTAGACTAGTAAATCAACAGAAGAAGCGTATTATTCGTTACGGTGATTATGTAGTTAACTATATGAATGCCGAAGACTATTCTAGCGAACTAACAGAAACTGCAAGTTATATTAACTTCATGGACAAGTATAACAACACAGATTTTAAATCTGTTTATCCTGAGCTTGCAAGTATTCTTTAATCTTAGACACTAACACCGGAATAGTTTCTTCGTGTGAATTTTTTCTAATCTTGTCCATGGCAGATAGATAAGTCAATAGACTCTTCGCACCACTAACGTTGCCTTTAGTCTTAGAAGCCGCCTGCTTTAATTTTAACAAGCTAGCACCAATACATTCAGGTATGCCTTTAAGGTCAGGATACTTTGTAACGTATTCGTTACGATATGTATCAGCCCATTCTAATATTTCATTATAATATTCGGCTGGCAAAATATTCAAGTTAATATAACTAGGATCATGTGCTAGCTGTAACTTAAAGAATCCGTCATATTCTGTGGCAAGTAGTGCAGATCTGTAAACAGTAATTTTATTTCCGCTGTCTTTAAACTTGTCCATCCACCAAGTCATTAGTTTTGGTATTTCAAAGATATTTAATATGCTCAATGTAGTGGACATAATCACACTGATATTTTCATGTTGCTTACCGATGTCTAGCCAAAAGTCTATAGCATTGCTAACAGTTTGTTTCTGATCTGCTTGCCACTGGCTACCATATCTAATATAATCATTGACAGTGCCATAAGCATCTATACTAAGATTAAGTTGAATATTTTTAAACTTAGTTAAGTTTGACAGTAGCTTAGGGCTAGGTATATAACTACAATTTGTATATATTTCTAAGCTAACGTTCTCTGGAAAGCCACGTTCACATATCAATTCGATGAACTTAGTAAACTCAGGATTAATCATCGGCTCACCGCCTGTAAACTTGATTATACGTAAAGTCTTTAAGGTTTCATCGTTGGGTTCAAATTTCAAATTATCCAACTTTGGTGACACATCGCGTTTTAAATCGTCACCCACTAGTTGATTAAATTGCACTTCATCGTCGTGCCAAGTTGTGCTTAATGTGCTGTTACAACTCAAACAAGCAAGGTTGCAATAATTACCAAAACCCACTTCTAAAAATTCTATTGCAGGTTTTTCGTGCTTGGGTTTTTTATGTAGTAATCCGCCGTTGTATAAGATACTAGACCCTAGTCGCATAGAAACACTAACTTCGCCTTTACCTTGTTCTTCTTTATAACATTTATGACAGCCGGACGCTGGCAAATTCTTTTCTGTAAGCGATCTAGCTTCATCCCAATATTTGCCAAAGAAACTACTTTCCATAGTATTCTCTGATATTTTTTGTTTGAATCTAATAGGAACTAAGTCGGCTAAATTTCCTTTAACACCTGCTTCGTATTCTTTAATGTCGTGTATAGTATCATACCTACAGCAAAGTTTACTTTGGCCGCTGGGCTTATATTGAATATGCATCCAAGGCAATATACAAAAAGTTGGATTTAATTTGGAATATAGCTTACCTGCAAAATCTTCAATGAGTTCATTATTCTCATTTGATACTTCTACTACCGTTATATATTCTTTAATATTTTTAAGCCAAACACGATGTAATATATCATTTAATGCACGAAGGTAATCTTCGCTGTAATTGAGATCTAGTTTAAGGAATTGTGTTGACTTACCTAATGGAGGTAATGCATCGATTAACTCAATAAAACGTTCCGTTTCGTTTATAACGTCTATGTTAACGAATTTAAATTTGCGAGATCTAAAATGATCCCATGCCTGTTTAAAGTCATTGAAATTATGTCTGGCAGTCTTACCAATTGTTTCGTGCCAGTTGAATTTTTCTGTGCTAACACCCAATGTAGATTTAAATACATCTAAATGAGCATGAAAACCAGTAGCATCATATTTGTTATCTTTGTCAAATACGCCGTCCCATTGCAAAATAGCCTTAAACATTTCTAAGTTGGCGTTATTATTATCATAAATTACAAAATGATAGTTATTGTAAAAATCGTCGTTGAGAACAGTTGTATGACGATCAGCATAGGCTCTGTGAAATAAACTAAACAAGCTACTAGCGTTGCCTATGTAACGTATACAAGTATTATTCAGAATACCTTTGCCTTTTTCAACTATTTCTTCGTTGATAATTTTATACTTTTTCTTTGTCATTTTATTTTAAATGTGCAAGAGCGTCTTCAAATGTTTGCCACATTTGTAAATCTGTGCCTGGATCTTTATAATCAACATATCCAGTAATACCTTTATTATGTAGTTTTTCTATACAGCCCGCAATATCGTTACGTAGGTTTTTATATCCATAACCAATAATATTATTTCTCCAACCAGCAATATCGCTTAGACAAATATAAAGTTTTTTATTGTTAATTAATTTAATAGCGGGCCACGGATCATCTAATAAGTCTGCTTCTATGTAACTATGATTAAATGATTTAAATCGTTGCCAGCACTCTTTTAAATCTTCTTCGCTGTTAAAAAACGGTAATAAATGCTCGTATGCTTCAATAATATCTTTCATTGAATGCATGTGAAAAGCATGTAATGGATCTTTTTTATATTCCCCGCCTATGCCTAGTAATGTATCTGAAAAGGTTTCTCTGGACCCGTCCCAACGTTCTATTATTTTTCTGCGAATTTCTGTGCATTGTTTAATAATATCAAAATGAACTACATCTACTGTTTTACGAGCAGAACTTTTACCCATGCTAACAATAAAGTCTTTAAATCCGCTAGAAGGTAGTGCAATAGTATCTATTTCTTGCCAATTAATTTCTACTGGATAGTTTATTTCTTCGGGGAAATAGTTTTCTGTATTACGAATAAAACATTGCCATGTTATATCGTTAATACGTCTAGGATATTTGCTTGGTAAGATCTTCTCTAAGACTTTTTTATATTGATCTGTTAGTTTTGGCATCATGTATAAAGACTGCCAATATTTGTTGTATCGATCTACATCATTTTCGGGATATAGATAAGTTTGACTATTTCTTATACCGTTGTTTAAGTTAACAACATTAATGCCGTTTTCTAATGCTGTGTCAATGATATTCCAGCCTTTTTTAGTGTTAGCAGGAACTTTGTGATCGCCGGCTGCTAAAAAGAATGGAGTATAATTATCATGAACGCAGTTAGTATCAGGAATGCCCTTAGTAACAGTTCGAACGCCCGCCGCCTGTCCCCATTTTGGTTTTCCTAGTTTCTCCCACATCTTTACGTTAACAATAGCAGTAATAGGAAACAGCCAAAAACTATCGGCCCACTCTGCGGCTTTTGGATCATTATACAATAGCCTATTTTGATATTGGTCCATGATGTGCCCAGCAACTAGCCAGCGATCACCTAAGGTGTTTATATAATCAATACATTCATGATGATAGGTATGTATGTCAATTATATTACCTTCCCAGGTTAGAACCAAATAATCAAAATTTAATTCCGATGCCTTTTCTAAGCACTTATCTTCAGTATCTTCAATTATTGACGACAACGGGTTGCCGTCGACTTTGTCAATATATAAATTTCTTTGATAAAATGTTTTTAAGCTATCTCGAACTAGATCATCAACACCAATTTCTCCTTTGTCAAATACAAGAGCATTTACATAGGTTTTATTCATAAACAGTTTTCCAATTTAAATAATTTTGATATATACGGTCGTTCCAACTATGTCCCATATGACCGTGAATAATAATATGATATCTGTCCTCATTGCTGTGATTAACAACAGCATGGACATTATATAGGTTTAATTTAATAGCCCTGCCTTGAACCCATGGCAAGTAACCAATGCCGTCCATATAAAACTTACAGTCGCTAGGATGATTGAGTGCAAGGTTGATTGGGCCAATGTGATTTTCTTCTTGGGTGATGCTATCTTTATGCGGAATAACGAATCCGCCAGGAGCTAATTTCATAATTCTTACACGAAAATACTTTGTGTAATCGAATTTCTCTTTAAAGAACTTAGTAATAGTTGGGCAAACATCGGCAACATCAGTCCAACGCCACGGACAGTTTTCGTTTGTGTATCCGTAGGTGTGCGGACTTTCTGTATGAACACTGGTAATGCCATGTAAGCACAAACTACTCCAGCCAGCATGAGTTTCGTGTGATCTGTGTGGCACATAATGTTTTTCCAGGGCCTTCGCTTCTTGGTGCATCTTTACCCAGTCTTCGCTGTCTTTCCAATCGTCAATTGGTAAAAATGGAATGTTGGGAGATCTATTAACCTGTCTGCCATCTGTTAAATCTTGCGGGTATTTAGAATTTGCAGGATAGTTATTCCTGGGCCCAAAACTTTCAACTGGCTCATTGCTGACGCCGTATTCATTTAATATGTCAGATGACATTTCAACTCCTGTAATATAAATATATTTATCTACGTAGATAATTAAAAAATGAAAATTGCTATATATGGCGACAGTTACGCCAATTTAAATTTACATCAACCTAATGATGGAAGAGGCCTGTCATGGGTTGATATTGTTAAACGACAGCATGTTGTCACTAACTTCGGCATCGGTGGAACATCTATATATTATTCTTATCAGAAATTTAAAGAACATAATGAAAATTTTGATTACAATATTTTCATTATTACAAATTTAGATAGAATTTATAACAGAAAACTTGACCAATTAATCGGTCAACGGTCCTGGTATACAAATCATCCCACGGTAGAATTACTTTCAAGGGATCCGTCTAAAAACGAGCATCAACAAAAAATAATCAACAGTGTTAAAACATACATCGAATATTGGAAAGACGAAGAAACAGAAAATGTGTTAAATTTTAACTTAGTAGAACTTCTACGCAGGGATCATGATAATTGTCTGTTTATAAATGCATTTTCCAAAGAGCACAATCCTATGTTAACAAATGAATGTGGATTAATCAATATTACTTGTATGGAACAAGAAGAGTCTGGCTGGATAGAAAAATATAGCGACAAAGGAATACACTTTGGCCATTTGGACGAAAATAATAGGATGTTAGAAGATTATCGTCTGAATCATTTGTGTGAAGAAAACAATATCATATTAGGTGAAAAAATATTAAAAGCAGTTAATGAAAAACAAAAGTCGTTAGAGATAAACTTAAAAGACTTTGTTAAGCCGCCCCGTGATATAGATTACTATGTCAGATGGGACCAAAAATTCGTATGAAAACTTTTTGTTCTAAAAGCTGGACTGATATTAATATTGACTTTGAAACAAGAACAATAAAACATTGTTGTAAAGCTGTCACCTACAATTTTCCAGAAACGTTAACAGAAGAATTTATCAGTCGGAGCGCCGGCATACAAGAAAGACGCAGTCAAAGTTTAGCCAATGTTGCCCATCACGACTGCAACAGTTGCTGGAATGACTACGCAAAAGGCAACAGTGCCTATAGGGATTGGGCAAACAGATGGACAGAAGAACAGTTAACTACAGTTGATACCAGCGACAAATATATTAATTACATAGAAATTAAAACAGACAGAACCTGCGATATGAGTTGCATTTATTGTAGCTCATGGAGTAGCAGTAAAGTAGCACAGGAACAAAACGAGCCCTACGAAGATTTAACCAAAGAACACGACTATGAAGTATTCAAGTCTTGGATTAAGAACTTCCTACAACGTAAAGACTTAGTTAGCGACCAAATTGTTTTTATATTTTTGGGCGGCGAGCCAACAGCCAGTTCTCGATTTTATGAGCTGGTTGATTTTATCGAAGAATCAGCGTATAATACAGATAAGCGTGTGCGATTAGAAATCTGCACAAATGCTAACAGCAAAACTTACTTGATGAATAAACTACTTGATAAAATGGACACTAGTAAGTTAAGCTGGGGCATAGGTATTAGCAATGAAAGTTTTACTGATACAGCAGAACTTATACGTCATAATCTAGTATGGGATAGGTTTAGTGAAAACTTTGTAAAATATATCAAGCATCCTAAAACAGAATTAATAGTAATGAGCCCTACTGCCAGCGTGTTTAATCTAAAAACTTTTCATCAGTATATAGATTGGGTGCATGAACAATTTAGATTACATGCCCCTAACAAAGAGTTTACATGGTATGGAAATTATACAAGTTGGCCCGATGATATGGACATTGCATATCTTCCAAAAGAATATATACAATACGTAGAGCTGGCAGAACAAGCAATAGAAAAACAAGCCGGCAACTCTAAGTATATGTATCAAGATAACTTTAAGGACTACTTGACGCAAATGAAAGCTCGTATAGGTAGTTCATACGATGAAAACTATAAACAAAGAGCTGAAAACTTTTTGCTATATAAACAGCAATTTAAGAAAAATATTAATTTGTTAAAGCTGATGGAAAATTTAGACTTATGATAGACATTAAAGATTTACCATTGCGTAGATTACAATTAGAAGCGGCTAGAGTTATTAGCACAATGCCTGCAACCAATGACAACATATACAAGTTTAATGTGGCTAGCAGACACAATAGTCAGGGCTGGTATGTTGCAGCCATTGAATGGTACGTAAAAGAATACGGCGGCTTACCTAGCGAAGCGGGTCCAGGCAAAGATGTTAAAATGATATACGAACAAGATGAGTGACGATTTAAAGAAAAGCGCCTACGACTTTACTAAGATTCCTTATAAGGACATAGTAAGGGTAGGACAAAGAACAATGTTATACCGTGACATGTTTACGGTTAGTTGGCTACTAGGACGTTATTGCAATTACCGTTGTAGTTATTGCTGGCCATATGCCCGCAGTGATAAAAAGGATCATCGCCCCACGCCACTAATGCTTAAAACAGTTGACGAGATTAAACGTCAAGCACGTGATCGTGGCTTTAACAGTTTCCACTTTAGTCTAAGTGGCGGCGAGCCAACATTCCATCCTGCTTACATTGACATCCTAAACTACTTAAACGACGATGTGCATAACACAAACTATACTAGCGTTCATATGACATCAAACATGAGTCGCCCACTAAAATGGTTTGAAGAAAAGTATGTGCCCGCAGTTAAGAACTTTCATAGAGCAAGTATCACAGCAAGTTGCCATCGCGAGCACGTAGATACACAAGAGAAAGTTGTAGAGTTTGCAGACAAGCTAGTGCTATGTCAGGATTACGATACACAGATCACTGTTAACCAAGTTATGGTCCCGGAACAGTTTTATGAAATTTATGACTTGGCTCTTTACTTTCACAGCAGAGGCATTAACGTTACGCTAAAGCCGCAAAGCGATCCTACGGCTAGTCGTGTTGTAGATGGCTACACTGACGATATGTTAGAAAAGCTACACAACGGTATGCCACAACGTGCGTTTACTGAAGTAAAAGCCAAGCAAGCAGGTCTTGTAGAACGTCCTAAGCCAACGTTTAAGATCGACGAAGCCCGCACAATGCAAAAGCAAACTTACAGTCAGGGTGTGCCACAACACTTCCAGGTAGAGTTTGTAGATAAAGAAGGCGAGACTTGGTTCATGGACCAAGCAGAACGTTTTAATGCCTTTAACTTTAACAACTTTCATGGATGGGAATGTAGCAGTGGTTATCGCAGTATTATCATTCGTGAACCAGATGGTACGATTAAACGTAGCTACAGTTGTGCAGAAGTCCCGCTAGGGCATATCGAAACAGGATTTCAATTATACGATAAGCCCATGCCATGCGGAGGACATAGTTGTGTAAGTAGTGCCGATAGTAAGATACCTAAACGTGCTCCTGGCACTAAGTTACCATTGTTCCCGGGAGACACTACGTATGAGTAAGACGTTTTGTATTTTGCCATGGATACATGCTCAGACAAAACCTAATGGACAAATTAAACCTTGCTGTAGGTTTGATCATAAACATTTAGAATACAAAACAAAAGATGGTTACAAATTTGATCGCTTTAATATTAACAACGACAATATGACGTTTACTACAGCGTTGAATTCTGCCGAATGGCAAGAAATACGCACTGCTATGCTAAGTGGAGAACAAGTAGCGGGTTGTAGAAAATGTGATCAAGAAGAAGATTTTACATTTAATGAAGTTTATAAAAATCCTAAGCGTAGAGTAAAAAGCCTAAGACATAAAGAAAACTGGACAAGGAATAATAAAAACTTAGAAGCCCCTGAAGATTCTTCTATTAAAATTCGATATTTAGAAATTACCATGGGTAACTATTGTAATCTAAAATGTAGAATGTGCAGTTCGGATTTAAGCACAACATGGGCCGAAGACGATGTAGTTTTAACAAAACATTACAAAGATCGCAAACCAACAGAGATCATCAACATAGAAAAAGAGTGGGCATTAGAAGATTTTTCCCTGGTTGAAGAAATAAAATTCACCGGCGGCGAGCCCATGTTACATCCTAACTTTATTAAGATTCTAGACTTAATTATTTCTACGGGCCGCCAGGATTTAATTACTCTAGACATTTTTACTAACGCAAGTTGGGTGCCGAGAGAAAAGGTTACAAGCAGACTAAATCAATTCAAACGTGTTTACATTAATCTCAGCGTAGACGGTATTGGCAGAGTAAGTGACTATATTAGATTTCCTTCTGATTGGAACACGGTTAACGAATCAATTCGCGAATGGCTACAGATTGAAAAAGAACACAATGCAGATATCGCAGAAGAAAGCAATTTTAAATATCTAATAAAATGGGTTCCTTGTATTAGTATTTACAATGTATGGCACTTTCATAAGATGATCGAATGGTGGCTAGCTTTACAAAAAGAATATAAAAATGAAGATTGGTGGAACAGTCGTAATATAAGACATAGCTATATGGTTAATATATTACACGATCCTTCTTATCTAAGGCCTTCTCTTATTCCTAGCAAAAAGTTATTGATAGAAAAATTAATACTACACAAGAATGCATTGTTAGGAGAAATGCGTAGTAATGTCACAGACGAGCAAAAGCGACACGAATCAGAATTGGAGTTGAATACACTATATAACAAAGTAATTAGTTCAACTAACGAAGATTGCACAGCGGAGCAAATAAAAACTTTTATAGAATACACCGTGGATTTAGATTCATTGCGTGGACAAGATATCAGAACAAACTTATATGAATTATGGAAGAGATTTGAACAAGATTATGAATACAAAGGACGCATCAATGGCTAATACTTTTTGTCCTATACCTTGGGTGTTTCAGGCAGTTCGCAACAACGGAGATATCCGTATATGCTGTCAAGCCAATGTAACCGATAACCAAGGAGTTGTTCGTAAGGAAGATGGTACCCCTTATAATGCAGGCCGCGACAACATGACTGAAGCTCGTAATGCTACACTAATGAAAGAAGTTCGTAAGAACATGCTAGTAGGAGAGTGGAGCAATGAATGCGGACGTTGCCAACAAGAAGAAGCCGCAGGCTTAAACAGTCGTAGACAGTATGAATTAGATAATTGGAAATTTAGTTTAGATGATGCTCGTTACGTAACTGAAGAAGATGGCAGCATTAAAGAGCCTAACTTAGAATATTACGATTTGAGATTTGGTAACTTATGTAATCTTGCTTGCCGTATGTGCGGACCCACAGACAGTCATACTTGGTATGAACAATGGACAGAATATCATGGCAGCGACGAATACAAAGATACACATGGTACCGTTAAACTTACTCGCAACGAGAACGGACGCCTAACTACTAAGGACTATGATTGGCATAACAGCGAAAGTTTCTGGACACAGATAGAAGCAAACATTCCAAACATCAAGCACGTTTATATGGCAGGCGGCGAGCCTATGATGATTGAACGTCATTACGAATTCCTACAAAAATGTATTGACATGGGCCAAAGTAAAAAGATGATCCTTGAATACAATACTAACATGGCTAACTTACCAAACAGAGTATTAGATATGTGGACACAGTTTAAGCAAGTTCGAGTTGGTGCAAGTATGGATGGCATGGGAGATACTGTAGAATATCAGCGTTGGCCTTTGAAGTGGACACAAGCATACAAGAACTTGCAAAAGTTAGACGAGTATGCACAAAAGAATCCAAACATACTAGCGTGGTTAGCCTGCACAGTAACAGCATATAATGTTTGGCACATTCCTTTGTTTATGAAATGGAAATTGCAAAGCAGTGGATTTAAAAAGATTAACAGCACAAAGAAACGTCCCATTATAACACATCATGTTGCACATGGACCTAAACGTGTTAACATAAGAATTCTTACTCCTGAGCTCAAACAAGAACTGGCTGAATATTACGAAAGATTTATCTTTGAATTTAAGACTGAGTATCCGGAGGAGATTGGAGTTAACGCAGAAAACATATTGAGAAGTATTCTTAAATATGCAAATGGTGCAGACTATAGCGATAAGCTACCAGAGTTTGTTAAGTTTACAAAATATCTAGATTCTGCAAGAAATCACAGCATACTAGACATTGCACCACAATACGAGGAACTATTTAAATGAAAATATTAGTAGCAGGAAACAGCGAATTTGGTTTAGCAGAATCTATTAAGAATGCCTTAGTTGGTTATGACGTTACATTCCTAAGTAGAGCGTCTGGTTACGATTTAACCAAAGCAGAACAACAAACAAGATTTGCAGAAGCAGCCTTAGAGCATGATGTTATTATATTGTGCAGTGCATTGTGGAAGTTTAATCAAACTCTATTGTTAGACGCAACATACAAAAAATTAAAAGCAGAGAATAAACGCAGTTTAATTATTTGTATAGGCTCCACAACAGATAGAGTTAAGAAAGCTACCGAATGGTTATACAATGCTGAGAAGAAAGCATTGCGTGATTACTGTAACAGTTTAGGTCTAAATGGAGTTTGGAATGGTGGTCCAAGAGTAACTTACATTAGCTTTGGATCATTAAGTAATGTTCAAGACAAGCATCCTACTAGAAAAACAATACCTATAGAAAAAGCCGGAGTCTACATCAAATGGATTGTAGAGCAGCCGGCCGATTTGCACGTAAATGAGATCAGTATTGATCCATTACAGTCCTAGTTTTTCTTTAAATTCTCTTAGTTCACGAACACCAAGCCCTGCGTCTAGGCCCAGGGCTTTTTCGTCATTGCCGTATTTTTCAACCATTGAAATCCACTTGGTATGACTGATTAGGTTCTTAACTAGCTCATACTCTCCAGCACTTAGCTTAACTGAGTTAACAGCATAATCTTCAAATGCTTGACAGGCTTCGGGGAATAAAGGTTTGGCTAGCTCATACATGGCACGAGCGAACTCTCTAATCTCCCATTGTGCGTGTGGATCCATACGCAAGCGAGCCATGTGTAAGAAGTTCTTCAAGTTAGCTTTCCAATACAATTCTGTATATCCGCCCACCGGAAGCACACTTCTAGCCAACTCACGTGCTAGCCCACTATCGTCTTTACCTAGTAAACTTTCATATTCTTTATAAGCATTAAAGAAGCTACGCTGGAAGGCATGTTGAACGCCTCGCTTTTCATCAAAGCCCCATTCGGCTTCTTCGCGACCTTGCTTATTAGTTGTGCTTTGCTTTTGGATTTGTTCTAGTTCGGGAATGTAAAACTCATCTGTAAGCACACTATAGCGAGCACTATATTCGTTCATACTGGCTGTGCGATGACGCACAAGCTGTCGCATAACGAAGATAGGCAGTTTAATGTGGAACTTTACTTCGCACATTTCAAACGGAGTTGTATGTTCATGACGCATTAGATAACGGATTAAGTTTCTATCGTCTTGAACTTGTTTTGTGCCAGCGCCATAGCTAACACGGGCGGCTTGCACGATTGCGTTGTCACTGCCCATATGGTCAACAAGACCTACAAAACCATGATCCAATACAGGAACATAGTTCTTATCTTTCTCAAAATTAATCTCTGATCTTAGTGTCATTACTTTTCTTCGCCAAACTGATTTGATAATAAATTACGAACGTATTGAATTACTTTACCTTTAATCTTAGCACTGTCTATAAACACTTCAATGTCATTGACATTCTCTCGAAGATGTTCTAGGCCTTGTGCTTTCAAAACTTCGCCGGCATTCTTCATACCAACTAGTTCTTCTTGACTAAACTCTAATACGTCACCGTTTTTTAATTTAAGTTGTATGTGGGTTATGTATTCTATAGGAACTTCTTCCATGACCACATCTTTAAGGATTTCTTCAAAACTTCTATCCTTTTTCCTAATTGCCATGTTTTAGATTCCTCAATTACTTTTTTTTAGGTCTGCCTCGCCCCTTCTTTTCCGTAGCTTCTGTGGTAACAGGTGGTTTGGTTGCTTTTGGGATTGAAGTTGTTTGCGGATCTAATTCTTCTGCTTCTGCAAATAATCTTTCTGCTTCTTTCTTAAAGAACGCAGCCTGACTACGCATTTGATTTGCGATTTGACTATCGCTTAATACACCAGGTGTCTTAGATTCCTCTGCGGGTGGATTATTAACATCGCCGCTTGTTGTTTTGCCTGTGTTGTTTAATTGATTAAGTTGAACATTAAGGTCATCTAATCGAATTTTGATTTCCCTAGTAGGCAACATTGTTATTTGAGTAGTTGGCATTTTCTTTAGCCAGCCACTGACATGGAATGCTTCTAACATATTTCTGCCGTCATGTAGCACACTTCTTGACGCATACTTATAAAAGTCCATGTCCTCTTGAGCACTATCACTTTCGATAGCGTTGATCACATCATCATGATATAATTGTGGCAAACTTTCTGTTTCTACTACAAGGCAAGAATCTGTTTCTCCAGGGATTTCCCTGAATACTACAACACACTTCTTGCCTGTAGTATCAATTTGCCCAACGTGTTTTAAAAATTGGGGCATAATAATCTCCAATTAGGCACTAGGCTGTTCTGTTTCTGCTGGGGCAGATTGTTCACCTTCGCCTGCTTGTGCTTGAGCAGCCTGAGCCTGTTCGTTAGCAGCCTTAAGGAAATCGTTTAAGCGAGCGGCACAATCACCAATTGCACCAACTTCTAAAATGCTGTAAGTGCCACGCTTGATAGCGATGTCAACTGCGGCTAATAGAATGCTCATAT
>JACCEC012263515.1_pt1 | contig 50174 bp, 24 predicted proteins | sample 7450121 | NCBI WGS metagenome assembly JACCEC01 (sample SAMN15323455, study PRJNA562643) | freshwater metagenome | isolation source: river surface water | place: USA:Blue River Watershed | collected 2017-08-18
CGATGGAGCGTGCCGCATTTCCTCTCATCTTCCCCGTCAGCTATCTCACGTCCTCGTTTTCGACCCACTGGGATCTGGATGGGACGACAGCACTGGCGGGCGGAACCTATGCTCAAGGAACACTGCGTGGCTTCCGTTTGGCCAAAACCGGTGAGCTCCCCACGGCATCGCGCCAAGTCACCATGGTCATTGATCAGGGCGAACAGGACGGATTCCAAATTCCCGCCGGCCTTGGCTGGGCAACGGGCACCTTGAGCACATCCGGAAGCCTCGCCCTCAGTGGACAACTCGGTGATGCAAGGGCCTTCAGCAGGACGGTCAATCTGGGAGCCACAGGACAAGCCATCCTGTGGGTGAAACCCTATCGCAACCTCAATTCGACGATGGGCGGCATCATTTCCCTGCGGGATACGGGCGTCGTGCCGCCAACATCCTACGCGCCCATCCAAAACGGCCTGCTATGGCGGCGTGTGGCGGATAGTGCGGAGTTGTCGTATGGCAGTGGTTTCGGGCCTCTGGCTGCGGATGCCAGTGTCAATCCGTATCTCAGACCGGCATCGGCGGTCGCTCTCGCCACGAATCTGGGACTCACCAACAATCAGTTCCGCAACGTGACGTTCGATGGCGGTGGGCTCCCGAATGCCGAGCAAACCGCGGCCATGCCGGAACGATTCGTCATGGATTCCTCGTACAAATTGGCACCGGTGGCCTTGCCGGGTCGGGTCATGGCCCTGTGGCAAGGAGGGATCAGTGCCAGCAAGGGCACGTTCACCGGCACCATCGCGCTCGATGCCAGCAACAGCGGCATTCTCAAGGGAAATGCCGGTGTGTCAGGTGTCGTCTTCCGCCGCAATGATCTCGAGAGCGTGGGGGCAGGCTTGATCAAAATCCCCACCACAGGCGTCAAAGGCAGCTTCCGCACCGGAGCGTTTCTGATGGATCGATGAAGCGTCCCGTTGGGACGCAGGGGGATTTTGGGTTGACGTTACCCACGGATGCTCCGTGGGCTGAAATCAATCGTCCTGTTAGGACGTGAAGGCAGGCAAAGGGTCATGCGATTCCGGTTCGATATTGGTCTTCGGTCCCCTACGGGACCCATCATCTCAGCCCACGGAGAAACCGTGGGACCGTGTTTTCCCCAAACATTTCGCGTCCCAACGGGACGCTTCATCAGGGAGCGTACGAAGATCATGCTGCACGACGCAAGCGTTTCGATGAAGCGTCCCGTTGGGACGCAGGGGGACTTTTGTTGGACCTTACCCACGGATGCTCCGTGGGCTGAAATCAATCGTTCTGTTAGGACGGGAAGGCAGGCGAGGGTCCATGCGATTCCGGTTCGATATTGGTCTTCGGTCCCCAAGGGACCCTTCATCCCAGCCCACGGAGAAACCGTGGGAGAGCGTTTTCCCCAAACATTTCGCGTCCCAACGGGACGCTTCATCAGAGGGCATCCGAAGATCATGCCGCACGACGCAAGTGTTTCGATGAAGCGTTCCGTTGGGGCGCATTGGGTTGATTGATTGCGTTACCCACGGATGCTCCGTGGGCTAGCATGAGTCGTCCTGTCAGGACGGGAAGGCAGGTAAGGGTCCATGCGATTCCGGTTCGATATTGGCCTTCGGTCCCCAAGGGACCCTTCATCCCAGCCCACGGAGAAACCGTGGGGAGTGTTTTCCGAAAAATTTTCGCGTCCTAACGGGACGCTTCATCGAAGGGAGTTTTCAATCCCACAAATGCGTTTCATCAACGATGATCCCATTTTTCCGCACCAAGTTTCGATACTCATCTTGAAATGATAGGGTTTTGTGGTGCTCTTCTTGATTGTCGATATAGGCAATCAGCTTTTCGAGGTGAGAAATGCTGATGGAAAAAACACCATATCCCGCTTGCCAGGAAAAATCATAAAACTCACGTCCTTGCTCTTTGATCCAAGAGGAACTGGTGTGTTTGATTTTTTTCATGAAGTCGGCAATCGAGCAAGTTCGCGATAGTCCTACGGCTAAATGCACATGATCGGCGGTTCCTCCAACGCGAAACATTTTACATCCCATGTTACGACCTACCTCCGCCATGTAGGCATGCAAGCGAACCCGCACGGCATCAGTCATGGATCGTTCGCGTTTTTTTGTGGAAAAGACGATGTGAAGAATCACGTTGGCGAGTGAGTGTGCCATACAAAGATCATATCAGACGACGCAAGCGTTTCGATGAAGCGTCCCGTTGGGACGCAGGGAGATTGTTGGTTGCCTGACCCACGGATGCTCCGTGGGCTGGTATGAGTCGTCCTGTCAGGACGGGAAGGCAGGCAAGGGTCCATGCGATTCCGGTTCGATATTGGTCTTCGGTCCCCTACGGGATCCTTCATCTCAGCCCACGGAGAAACCGTGGGACCGTGTTTTCCCCAACCATTTCGCGTCCCAACGGGACGCTTCATGAGGGACCATGCGAAGCCGCTACGCGCGCCGCAACAGCGGGTTCCAAACTTTGGCAAAGCCCCAGCCTTGGAAATCTTTGACATTCGCTGTGGCAAAATGGGTCACACCATGATGGCGCAAGGTGAGCGCTAGACGAGCATCGAAAATCCGGCGTCGGGCAAAGTCCTTGGAGCCTGCGGCTTTCCACACTTGATCCATGACAGAAGCATGCTCGACTCTTCTCACGTTGGGAATGTCCAGATAGGAAACCACCAGATCGCGGGCCGACTTGGCAGAGAGCGGATGGCTGAGCACGGCAGGATTGCGCAACAGAACATAGAGCTCCGTCAGCACGTAGTCACACAGAACGATGCGTTTGCTGGCATCGCCGAAGCATTCCCGGAGAAAAGCCACCGCGGCTTCGTGCCCTTGCGACTCCGGATCCAGCGAATAGAGCAAAATGTTTGTATCGATGGCGATCATGGGATCATCTCACGGATTTCATCCATTTCCGCCAATGCCTTGAGATCCAGTTGTTCCCAACCGCGGCGAAAATCTCCTTTCTTCAGCACGGGCAACTGCCAGTCTGGCTTGATCGGTCTGACGGGATAGGCAACTGCCATGTGTTCCAGTCCTCGACGCACCACCTCGGCCAGCGACCACTCGCGTTGCTCGGCGATGGCCTTTGCCGTGTGATACAATTCGTCAGGAATTTGAATCTGCGTCTTGATCATGATGGCATTTTACCATCAGTGGCATTTTTGTCAACATCGGGTCACAGCCGTATCATGATCGCCATGTTCCGGTTTGCATCGTGGCGGCGCTTTCCAAGCGCCATGCCTATCAAAATCATTCATTGGCGTGGCGCTTGGAAAGCGCCGCCACGTATCCTGACTTGTCAGAAGGCATGTTCCGTGATAACGGTCTCGCATGTCGCGCGAGTCGATCCTAGCTAAAATCAAACAAGCCACGCAGAGCATTGCGGAAAAAGCGGAATATCCCGCGTATGAGGTCACGGATTTGCATTCGGCACCGCGGTTGGCAGGGGATGGATTGTGGCAGATTTTTGACCGCAATTTCCGGGCGGTCAATGGCAAGACGATGCGTTCTTGCGAGGAATTGATCGCCTTTTTGCAAAGCACCCAACAAACCACGGGTTACTGTGATCCGGCGCTATGGAATGCGGTGGGGCAATTCCTGCAACAAGCGGGACTCACGGTGGAAACGGAATACCATCGCGAGCAGTACGACCGCTACCAATTCGGCATCACGCGCGCTACCGGAGCGATCGCCGAGTCCGGGAGTTTGATTCTGGATGACGATCATACCTCCGATCGACTGGCGGCGCTGTCACCGTGGACCCATGTGGCGGTGCTGGCAGAGTTATCGATTCATCGCACCATTCCCGATGCGGTGGCCGCGTTGGGCGATGCGCCCAATATCATCTGGGCCACAGGGCCTTCGAAGACCGCGGACGTGGAAGGCATCCTCATCGAGGGTGTGCACGGACCCGGCGAGCAGATCGCCCTTTGCTTGGGTTGAGAACGCGCCGCGTGAACGGACTTACGGCGAGTCAGCCTTTTTTCTTGCTGAAGGATGCTTCCAGTTCCGGATTGGGCTGGGCGCCGTGGAGCAAAGCCTCCTGATAGTAGCCGCGCGCTTCCTTGGTCCTGCCGTCGTGCTGGCAGAGCACGGCGAGGTTGTGCAGTGCCTCCGATGATTCGGGATTGAGCGCGATGGCCTTTTGGTAGGCGCTTTCGGCTTCCGGAGCGCGCTTCAAACGCAGCAGGGTGTTGCCGTAAATCGTGTAACCGGCGGCATCGTTCGGATCGATTTCGAGGGCTTTCACCAGCGATGTCTCCGCTTGGGCCAGGTCGCCCGTTTTGTAAAGTGCCAAACCTAACAGACGATGGGAAAGTGAACGCGTTTCATCGTTTTCCACCGCCGCGCGCAGGATGTCCGTGGCGGCGACGGGATCGTTGAGGCGCAGTTGTACGATGCCCAGTTTGGTCATGGTGGGCACGTGTCCGGGGTGGAGGTCGAGAATCATCTCCAACACCTCGCGTGAGGCGCTCAAGCGTTCGGATCCGAAGGCGCGCACCGCGGCTCTGGTGTAATCATCGATCTGCTGGTGCATCTCGCTGGTGGCGGCGCTGACGCGCGCTTTGCTACCGGCGTAGGGCGAGTAAATTTCTCCGTCCACCTTCCGGGCATCGAGGATTTTTTGTTCCTCGGGCGTGAGCGAAATTTCCTGATCGGTGAGCAAAGCCACTGCTTCATCGTAATTCGCATCACCCGAAGCGGTTTGTTTTTTTGCGGCATCCAGCAGCAACTGTGCGGCCTGTTTGCGGCGTTCCTGCTGGCGCTGTTGGCGCTTGATGATATCGCGCAGGGCATCGGCTTCTTCCTTGCTGGTGGCGCTCCCGTCGGAAGCGAGGGCTTGTTCGTTGCTTTGCAATTGTTTTTCCAACTCGATCATCCGCTGTTCCTGCGCGCGTTTTTCCGTTTGCAGCGCGATGATTTTGGTTTTGGTAATGGCCAGATCGCGCAAGGCCTCGGTCAGCTGATCGTTGGTCTCGTCGTTGTTTTTGCTGATGCGCTCCACGCGTTCCTTGGCCTCGCGTAGGTCTTTGGCCAGGCTCATGTTTTGCTCGATCAGTTGTTGGATCCGCCCACTCTCGCTGAGCTTGAGCAGCGCGGCCATGTGATCGCGCTCGCGCAGCAGATCGTCGCGTTCCGTGCGCAGTTCCTGGAACGCATCCTGGCTTTCCTTCAATTGCTTTTCGAGAGAACTCACGCGTTGATTGGCGCTGGCGATTTCCGTGTCCTTTTGTTTGATGGTTTGTTCCAGTGCCTGCAATTGCTGGAGCTGTGCGGCGGTGACCTCATTGGATTTCTTGCGTTCCAGATCCATGTTGCGCTGCAGATCCGCCGCTTGCTGGCGCACGGCCTGATAGTCGGCCTGCAAGGTGGCCATCTTCGCCTGGGTCTGCAGCTGTTGCTCGCGACTTTGGGAAAGCGCCATGCCCATGGCCTGGCGTTCCTGTTCCAATGAGCGCAACCGCTCGTTGAGGCGATCCATTTCCGATTGCACGGGCGCGGTGGCCATTTTCGCCCGCAGGGCCTCCAGCTCTGTGGTGGTTTGCTTGAGGCGCGCGTTGAGGTCGTCACGCTGTTTTTCCAAATCGCTGGCGCGTGCGGCCTGGCGCGATTCCTGATTGGCGGGAGATGCCAGGGCGTCACGCAGTCGTTTCACCTCGGTTTCCAGGGCTTTCATTTTGGCGTCCTCGATCTCGATCGAAGGTCCGGTTGGCGACGTCATGGGTCCCACGGAGCGGGTCTTGCCGCCGCTTTCGACGATTTCCGCCACGGCGACCTCCTCTTTTTTCTGTTGCGTCTGCGCCAGTGGCGCTACTTTGGAGATCTGATCCTTGGTCAAGGTCAGGCGATCGCCGACCATGTCTTTTTTCCACTCCGGGTGGTAGCGATGGATGGTCTCAAAAAATTTCTCCGCGCTCTTGAGCTTGTTCAGGGCATCGAGGTGCCGACCTTGTTTTTGCAGGCTTTCCGCCTCACGAACATACAGCCACGCCTGGTAATAAACGTCGGCAGGATCGAAGTTCGGTTGCGCCGGGGCATTGGCGGCGGGAGCCTGTGCCATCACGGGCGTGGTGAGCCCGGCGGTGACCAGGAACATCGTGAGCCAGGCAAAGGCGGAAACGTAGCGCATGGGCGAAGGATAGCGTGGTTTTTGCCGGAGGGAAGCAGGATTTTTCTCGGGCGGTGACAGGCTGATGATGACGCATGCATGGGGATGAAACGGGGCGTTTGATGGCAATCGCGCTCCTGAATGGTTCAACATTCATCCCAAAAGGTGAAAACAGGTGAAAAAAGTTGACAGGGTGTCAGTTCATAACAACGATCCTCGAGTTCGGCTCTGCGATAGCAATAAGTACTGATCATGATTCTCCCCACCCAACACACTTCTTTGTGCGGCGAAGCGTGCCCGCGCCGCACCTCCGTGATCCGTGCGATTTCCGCCCGCGCTTGTTTGTTTCTGGCAGTTCTGCTGGGAGCTATGTTTCCCACACAAGCATTTCCTCCTGCTCCCTACTACACGATTTACGGGATTGTGCGTGATCAGGTGGGGCAGACCATCACGGCAGATAACGCCGTTGTGATCTTATTGAAAGGAGGCGTGGAGGTCGGGCGCACGCCGATCAAAACGGGTGTGCAAATCGATCAGAACTACGAATTGCAGATGCGGATGGATCACAGTCGCACTGGCACGACGTTTTATACGGATCAAGCCATCGCGACCCAAGGGCTCTACAGCTTGGTGGTGTCCATGAATGGCGTGTTGTTTTATCCGATCGAAGTGAACGGAACACTCAAAGCAGGAAAGGGAAGTGAGCGAGTGAGACTCGATCTGAACCTCGGCGAGGATTTGGACAAAGACGGGCTTCCTGATGCATGGGAAGCGTGGCAGCTCTATCAAGCGGGGCTTTATCCCGATGAAAATGGCAATTGGGATCTCAGTTTGATCAACGGTTCGGGTGATTACGATAGGGATGGCTTGAGCAATCTGCTGGAATACATTGCGGGGACTTTTGCGGGCGATGCCACGGAAGTATTTTCGATGGATATCAAAGAAAAACTCCCCCAACAGGTGAAGTTGGAGTTTTTTGGCATCACGGGCAAGACCTATACCATTGAAAGCAGTGTCGACCTCAAGACGTGGACGCAGGTGAATTTTTCCGTGGGCGCTCCCGGCGCGGGCTCCAAAGGTTACACGGCCAGCAACGTGGCCTTGGTCACGGCCTTCACCGTGCCGCGCTCGAATCAACAAGAATTTTACCGACTTACTGTGCGATGAACCGCTGTCTCCTTTTTCTTGCGATCTTTCTTTTTTCCCATGCCGCTCGCGCGCAGTGGATCAGCACCACCTACACCTTGAAAGGGGGGTGGAATTCGATTTACCTCACGGGTGACGCCAAGCAGACCACTTTGGAAAACCTGTTCCCCAGCCAAGTTTTGGAAGTGTGGCGCTGGAACCCGAACCCCAATCAGATCGGATTTACCAGTTCCCCTCTCGTGCCTGCCACGGGAACACCGGAGTGGAGCGCTTGGAAACGTGATGGCAGTGTGGCGCAGTTCACCACTCTTTCCGGACAAAACGCGTATCTCGTGAGGTGTTCCGGGACGACTTCCAATACTTACACTGTGACCATTCCTCAATCGCCGTTGCTTCCCGGAAACACTTGGGTGCGAAATGGCGCCAACTTTCTGGGATTTCCGAGCAAATCGAATAGCGGCACGTATCCGACCATGAGCAACTACTTTGCCACCTTTCCCGCAGCGATTGCGGCCAGCAGCAAAGTCTACAAATACGTCGGCGGCGAGCTCGGTCCCGGCAATCCCTTGCAGGTCTTTTCGACTTCCTCCGAGCGGGTCGACGCGAATCAAGGCTATTGGTTTTCAGCCGAAGTGGTGGGGAATTTCAACGCTCCGTTGGAAGTGAGTTTGAGCAGCGGTACGGCGATCGATTTCGGCCGCAATGGATCCGTGATCACCGCGCGTTTCTACAATCGAAGCAGCAGCATTACCACAGTAGCCATCGCACCTGTGAGCTCGGTTGCGGCTCCGCTCGGCCAGGAAACCATTGCCGCTTCCGTGCCGATCACCCATCGTGTTTTGTCCTCGAATGGCGTTTGGTCCGAAACAGTGATCGCGGCCGGAGGGATCACGCAAGTGATTCCCCCCGCATCCTCCGTGGAATTGTCTTTTGGAATTGATCGTGCATCCATGACCGCTGCTGCCGGAAGTCTATACGCGTCCTTGCTGCGCATCACTGATAGCGCGAACCTTACCGACATCCAAGTTCCGGTGCGGGCCCGGGCCAGTTCCTTTGCCGGATTGTGGATCGGTGACGCGTCGGTCAGCGCGGTAGAGAGCAAATCCACGTCCGATCAGATCACACCCACTTCCCGTTCCTATCCCTTGCGCTTCATTCTCCATGTGGATGACAGCGGTGCGGCTCGCATCCTGTCGCAAGTATTTCTCGGGCAGCTCGATCAGGCCGGAAATCAGCAAGGAATTTGCACGAAGGAAACTCATTTGCTCTCGAGCGCAAAATCCAAAGCCACGAGGATTGTTTCCGCCCATATGCCCTTGGATCGGGTGATTACGGCAACGGGCAGTGTCGGCAACGCCAGTTCGTTGGACTTGACGATCAACATTCCGTTCAACGATCCCACCAATCCTTTTGTTCATAAGTATCATCCGGATCACGACAACAAAAGCGCCAAAGGTGCCGCTCTGAGCGCCGGCCAGGAGAGCTACAACATCAGCCGGGAAATCACCTTCACCTTCACGGCGACACCACCCGTGAGCGGCATGTCCTCCACGGGCTGGGGCAGCACTGTCATCGGTGGCAATTATGCTGAGACCATCCAGGGGCTGAGCAAGGACACCCAAGGTGTGGGCACCGGCGACGGCATCCATCTCACCGGCACATTTGAACTTCGCCGTGTTTCCGAAATCGGCACTCTTACCGAATCCAACTAAAAAATTCACGCATCCATCATTCCAGAAAAATTACTCAACAAAGAACCATGAAAACAAAATTCTTTCTGATCCTCGCATCTTGCCTGATTCCGGCTACGCTTGCCTATGCTCAAACGACGGCTGTTCCTGGAACGATCAGTTACCAAGGTCGCGTCTATACCTCCTCGGGAACTCTTTTGGGTGCAGGTACTCCTGTGAACCGAACCGTGATTTTCCGGATTTGGGACTCACCCTCCAACACCGCGGCGGCCAATCTTCTGTATTCCGAGAGTCAAACGGTCACGATTTCCGAAGGGGAATTCAGTGTGTTGGTGGGCAACGGTGTGGCCAATACGACGCAGACATTCGGCTACAGCGAAACCAGCAAGCATTCCTCCGCATCGCCTGCGGTGAATTTGGCAGACGTATTCAATGGTGCCACGCGTTACCTCAGCGTGACTGTGGCGAACGGATCCACGATTGCCACGTCGGACTCGGAAATCACGCCGCGTCAACAAATCGTCTCATCCGCCTTCGCGTTCCGTTCAAAATTCGCAGAGAGTCTGGGAACCAGCGCAAGCGGTAATTCGCTGCGGGTGATGGACAGCGGTAACATTGGTGTGGGCAATAGCAATCCACCCTCTCTTTTCACGATTACCGGCACCAACACGGGCACGACCAGTTCCACCCCGCAGTTGCTGATTACCGATGGCTCCGATACCAACGAGAGGCTGCGGATCGGCGTTGATAACACCGGTAGCGGCAGCGGTTTTCTCCAAGCATGGAAAGAAGGAACCGGTGCGCAAAATCTATTGTTGAATGCCAATGGAGGAACTGTGGGCGTGGGCACCTCTTCCCCCTCTTCTTCCTATCGAATGGATATCTTGGGATCTCTGCGCGTGAGGACTGCCATCAATGCGATTGGTTCAGCGAGCAATGGTTTCGGAGAACTGGTCGCCGGGGCGAATGATTACAATGGTGCCAACGGCGATGGGGTTAGCGCCAGCTATCGTGGAGTCATTCTTCGTGGCTATGGCAGTGGCACCACCTCTGACGCCTACACCGGAGTCAATGCATCCAGCAAAGGCATTTTGACCTTCCAGAACTGTGGTGGCATCATCACTTCCAACGGCAATGACATATCCTTTGGGGTGAACACGAACGAGACGATGCGCGTTACCTCGAACAACCGCATCGGCATCGGCACCAATTCCCCGGTATCGATCCTTACGGTCCGGAGCGCTGCCACGAACTCATGGCCGGCGACATCCGGAACCACGCAGAGCGGTTTGATGACCCGTTGGCAAGGCGTTGACAATCTCTGCCTGGATCTTGGCAGCAATGGTCAGTGGGGAGCTTGGTTGCAAGGGATTGATGCAGCAAACTTAGCTACCACCTATCCCGTGATCCTCAATCCTAACGGAGGAAACGTCGGGATCGGCAACAAATTTCCGGGAACGCGTCTGGATGTTTCCGGTGCCATCAAGGCGCAAGGCGGCACTCCCACGGGCGCGTCGGGCAGTTTCACCGCGGGTTTCACCTTCGGTAGTGGTGGCGATACCGATGGCGGCTTGTTCAGCCCGGCTGATGGTGTGGTCACGTTGTGGACGAATGGAAGCGAAAAAATGCGCGTCGACAGTTCTGGCAACATCGGGATCGGTACCGGATCCCCTGCAACGAAATTGGACGTCGCTGGTTCCATCAGAGCCAGTGGTGGTGGCCCTGCATTCAACGGTTGGAATGCTACCAACGGCTACTCCTTTGGCTCGGCCGGGGATCAGGATGGCGGGATGTTTAGTCCTGGCGATGGCCAGATCGCATTCTATTGCAACGGCACGGAAAGACTGCGTCTCAATCAGGACGGCCGACTCGGAATCGGCACCACGACACCATCCGCGCCGCTTCACGTGACCGGGACCGCATCGCTTACGTATACCACGGATGCCCGTATGATTCACAACGGCGCTCAGGATAACAACAACTCGGTGACGGCGAATGTTTCGATCATCGCTGATAATGTGGTCAGGGGAGGCGAATATCACGTTGTTTCCGATGTGCGCATCAAAAATGTCATCGGACGTTCTGATGCTGTCAGCGATCTGGCCACCTTGATGCAGATCCAGGTGACCGATTACAAGTTCAAGGACATGCTGGCAAAAGGCACCAGACCACAGAAGAAGGTGCTGGCGCAGCAGGTGGAAGAGGTCTATCCGCTTGCTACCAACAAGAGCACCGATACAGTGCCGGACATTTACCGACTGGCAAAAATCAAGGATGGATGGATCGAGCTGGCCACGAATCTGAAGCAAGGTGAGCGCATCAAAATCATCGATGGCAGTGACAAGCTGATGGTCGAGGTATTGGAAGTGGAACCCGAAAGATTCCGGGTTGATCTTGCTCAAGTCGCAGCGCCCAAAGCGGAAGTCTTTGTGTTTGGTCGTGAGGTGAAAGACTTCATGACCGTGGATTACGATGCGTTGGCGATGCTGAACATTTCCGCTACGCAAGAGCTGAACCGTAAGATCGCCAAGCTGGAAGAGGAACTTGCGGAGAAGAACCGAACCATTTCCGTGATGGAAGAAAGCTTCGAGGCCCGCTTGATTTCGTTGGAAAAACGTCTCGGTTCGGAAAGCCCTGCGGTGAAACCCATTTCATTGCGTAAAGAATCAGGGGATCAATGAGGCTTCAATCCGCCGCTCATGTGGCCATGAAACCTCTCGTAACTCTACATTCATTTTGTCATGACATTGTTGTCCTATTTTCGCTTCTTTCTCCTATCCTGTCTGCTGATCGTGCCATCCGCGCATGCTCAATTCAGCATCAAAGCAGGTTCGACCAACGTGCTTGATCGTCGCTGGGCCGGTGCCAGTGCGAGTCTGTCTGGCACGGCGGTGAATGCCATCACGGTGAGAAATGGCGGTGCCGGTTATACGGTGGCGCCATTGGTTACGATCGCTCCACCTGCCAGTGGCACTACGGCCGTGGCAACCGCTACGATCAGTGGAGGAGTGGTGACAGCGATCACGGTAACGTCGGGTGGCAGTGGTTACACCAGCATCCCCAGTGTGAGCATCTCACCTCCCCCGGTCTACAATCCCAGTGGCAGTCCCACCGTCACAACCGCCCAATTCGCAGGGTTGGCCAATACATCAGCGACATCCGCGGCGGTGAACGTGGCAACCATTGGTGCTACCATCCCGGCATTTACCGCCGGACGTCATCCACGCGGATACAACAAGTCCAATCCTTCCAATCTCACGGTCACGGTCGTGTTGGCGAGTTCCAGTTTTGGTTATAGTTTTGCATCGGGAGTTCCCCGCTATTCGTTTGGTGATGAAATTCCGCGCCCCAGTCTCAATTGGAAAGGTGAGCCGGTCGCGGATGCCTACTGGCGTGCCAAACCCGTCGAGCCTGGGGAGATTTTTTCTCCTGCCGGCACCAGCAATCTGGGCGCTCTGGGTTCCGGGAATGTTCCCATTGCCATGGGTAGCGTGACAGTCGTTTCCAGCGCGGCGAGCAGCAATACCGTTACTGTTGCGTCCGTCCCCGATACCTTGACGCCGGGAGCAACCTTGCTTGGGGAAAAAGTCGCATACATTTCCGGCAATGTGGTCACTCTGGTCAATCCTACCAACATCACCACCACCACATCCACGTCAGTCTCCTTCACACCGCGATTGCCTTATTATTTCAGCCCTCATGCACAGCGAGTTTTCGCCAGTCAATCCGGGCGCGTGACCATTACTTGGGTTTCCAATCTGCCCGATACCTCGGGCACGAACGAGGTCACACCTACCTACAAATTCCGACAAGAAACTTTCGCCGTCTCGTCCTCCTCACGTGTTCCGGTGCGGACGATTTATTGGACCAGCAACGGCTTTTCCGCGCCTGCGGTGGAAATTCCATCCGGTCGGATTTCCGTGGTGAATCCGATTTACAACAGTTTCGTTCCTCCCGGGGTGGCGAATCCTTACACACCGGTCGGCGCGAATCCCGGCAGCGTGACCATGCCGGAAGAGCACAGAACGCTCTGGTTCAGTCAGGTAGGAAAAGCCAAAACGCTCGAGGCATACAACGTCGAGGGGATTTTGATGGTCGAGTATCTTGGCCCGCAATCCGGGGACGGCTCGTACGAGTTTATCGGAGCCGATGTGGTTCATATCAAAACCGCGCCGGAAATCGCCACTGTCACCACGGCATTGGGTGACGAATTACTGCCGCGCGAAGGGCAACCTGCGGAAGGAGATGAGCTATTGCGACCGGCGTCTCTCGTAACAGATCCGGATGCTCTTTTCGGATTCAATCTCACATCGGACGGGGTTTCGCATTACTATGCGGAAAAAGAAAATCTCAATCCCGATCGCGCCCAGATTAGCTGGATGCAGCCTAGTGATGCAGCGATTCATTTCCTGACTGCCCCTGCGACGCCCAATTTGAAAATCGCCTGGCCCAAACGGTTTTGCGCTTATCTGTTGAAGTGGCCCGAGACTCTTGATCGTTACGTGGCTGTCAATGTTCAAGCGGAAGGCAATGGGGTTTCCAATGCGATTCAGTTTGATCCGTCATCCTTGCCGGAAAACAAGTATCAAGACTGTGCGCCCGATGTGGAAACGGAGATCGATGCCAGCACGCAGCGCTTGCTGGTGGATTTCAGTCGTTCGGCGGACAAGACCAACCGCACCTTGTTGAAGTTCATGGCTGGCGGAGGTTTTTGGTACCAGCGGCTCTACATTCAAGCGGAATCCAAATTGGGAAATATCGCCCAAACCGATCCTGATGGAGATGGACCGCTCACCGGAAAAGATGCTGTCAAAACCATCAACGACCGCGATGGCGACGGGGTTGCCGACATGATGCTGACGGCAACTGTGGGCACACGCATCGAACCACCTGCCGGGTATGAATTGGCAGGTTACGTCTCTGATGGAACATGCTATTCCGCGAATGCCTACGCGAATCCCTTCGAGGTCGGGTTCACTGTCGCGGCATCCAACGCGATCATTCCTGTCAACGCGACGCCTGGATCGAATGTTCTGAAAATTTGGTGGTCGCAGAAGATTACTCCGCCTACCTCAAAGCTGAAACCGTTTTATGTTCCCTCGTTGGCAGCCACGTATACGGTGAGTTATCCGAGCAATCCCCATGAACTGGTGATCGCTTCGGGCAAAGGGTTGGAGAATCCCACCCTCACTTCCGAGCAAGCTGAAGGAAGTCTCTATGTGCAAAATGACATCACTCAAATCGGCTATAACCCGAATGAGGAGCATGCGCTGATGATCGGCGGCAATGTTTACGCATTGCGCGATGATCTTAATGTCGTGAGCGGAGAAAATTATTCTTCTGACCCGTATGTATTGATTCAGTATCGTGAGTCATCAAGCGGTCGCCCTGCGATGCGGGTGGCCAAAGTGATTCGCTCGAATGCCACCTACCCGTTGTCGTGGAACAAGGCTGCCGGCACTCCGGTGCAGGCTCCCATGCCATTGGCTCTTTTGCCTTTGCCATTGACCGATGAAAACGACCCGTATTCGGTGAAAAACGTGGAAGTCGCGGGGACTCCCGATAACGCCACCAGCGACACAGCACCGGTGGGCAGTGCTCATCCCATCGATTACAACAAATTCACGTTTGTGGATCGGAAAGGTCTTCATTGGCTATTCCGTGGACCTCACAAAGCGGGCTCCACGCCTTCCTATGGCATGCGATACTATTACAAGAGCCTTCCCGGATTTTTCATACCCGGCATGTCCTTGGCCAGTCAGCCCGCCGTGGGCACCATCATGCCTTTCATTGCTGCGGCTTCCGGGGAAAACAAGGTGAGTGGGTTGTCGACCGTGCTCACCTACTATCCGAAGTGGCCTGATGACGAGGTGTTTGGCGCGCAGGCCGCCGTCGTGCCGGTGTTGGCCACGGCGCAGACCCTTGCTTTGCCCACCGCCGGGCTGCCACAGGTGCGAGGTCAGACGAGTGCGCAGGTCGCCTATCAACAATCACGCGCGAATTCCGTCGCCAATGGAGGCACCACACAGGACAGTGTCATTCTCAGCGATCCCACCCGTGATAAAATGTTTCAATTGGGTAGCGCCACGGGACTGGCCCAGCTCCCCGGCAGCATTGCCACCGCGCAATCTTCCGGCAAAACCTATTTCCTGGGGCTGCCACCGCACTTGCAAAACCGCTTTTTCTTCAATCCTGACATCGGCTCCAAAGGTGCGCTGGTATTGCGGGGAGAATTTGTGGATGTGCCTGCGGGAGAAGATTTCTTCCACTTGAATGCGCTATCGCAAAGCGATCTGAGCTTGTTGCACGATTTGTGCCCTGAAACCGACACGGCCAATCGCACGAAATGGGAAGATGCCATCAATGGCTTGACCACAAAATTTGAAACGTTCAGCGAAAGCACAAGTGTGCCGGGCACCTACGTCGCCGATCGCACCAAAGATTCCAGGGCTTTCGACAAATCGACTCTTCCTGATGTGAAAGACCCTGACACGGCCGTGGACAGCTACGCGCTGAGTTCGACAGGGAACGGCAGTGGTTATGTCACATTGGTCTTCGGCAACGGCGAGGCTTTCACCGATTCAGGCGATCCCGTGGTCTTGCAAGTGATCAAAGTCAGTTCATCGCTGTATCAAGGAGATTTGAAGGCATTGACCAGCAGCAATCCTCTCGATGAGCAAGTGACCTTGCGCCACAGCGGTGACTATGGTGCCAAACCCGAAAACTTTGAGTTTGAATGGCGCTATGGCTTCCCCGTCAACGGCTCTTTCCCCACCCAGAGCAATGGCGCCACCGCCACGGCTGTCGCACAACTCGGAGTCTGGCCCACGAATTTCAGTTCTTTCAACACCGGCACAACACGTTACTCGGTTGCACCGACAGTGACCATCTCGGGTGGTGGCGGGACGGGGGCTACAGCTACCGCGTTGTTTGGTCTTTCTGCGTCGAGTTTCACGATTGTATCGGGTAATCAGAGGTATTCGACGCCTCCCACGCCGACCATCAGTGGCGGCGGCGGCGGTACGGGCGCGACCGCCACAGCAAGCATGGGGCTTACCGCGGCGAGTTTTACCATCGTATCGAACGCGCAACGATATTCCGTGGCTCCGACCGTAACCATCAGCGGTGGTGGCGGCTCCGGTGCGACAGCCACGGCAAACTTGACCAGTGGTGCTGTTACTTCCATTACGATCACCAATGCCGGCTCAGGATATACTTCCGCGCCCAGCATTTCCTTCAGCGGGGGGACTGTGAGCACAGTCGGCAGCGTGCCAACCGGTACGGGCAACGCGAGCAATTTCATCGTCACCTCTGTCGCGATGGTCAATTCTGGCATCAGCTATACCTCGGCTCCGAGCATTTCGTTCAGTGGCGGGACTGTCACGACAGTGGGTACCGTGCCGACTGGAACAGGAAATGCATTGAATTTCCTCGTGACTGGCATATCGATTAATGCGACGGGTAGTGGCTATACCACGGCTCCCAGCATTTCCTTTAGTGGCGGAACCGCGACGTTTTCCGGAACAGGCCCGAGCGCGACGGGGAATGCTACTGGTTTTGTCGTGTCGAACATTGTGGTCACGGCGGCAGGTAGCCAGTATTCGAACACTCCTGCTGTTTCGATTTCCGGTGGTGGCGGATCAGGAGCCATGGCGACAGCGGTAATGACCAGTTCCAACAGTGTGGCGTCGATTACGGTTACGGCCCGAGGCAACAACTACAGTAGTCCTCCCACAGTGACATTGGAAGCACCGATTGCTCCGATCAATACCACAGCAGCCACAACCAACTGGCTGAAACCCAACGGCACGTTGGCAAACTCGATTTTGATTGGCGGATCTCCGACTGCTGCACTGAGTGATCCAGCCATTCTGATGGGGGATTGTTATTTCACGATGGCATATCGACGGAAAGCTGATATCGCCACGGGTCAACCTGCGGGGCAATGGTCGAACTGGACGTCCCCCGTGTTGGTAGAGGGATGGATCAAGCGGGTGCTCGCAAAAATCACTCCGTTCAATCAGCGCATGACGGATTTGTCCTCAAGCGCGATCAATACCGATGTGTCGATGTTGACTCAGGCCGGCAAGCGATGGGAGGGAGACATCGCGCTCAATCTCGATAACGTCAATGATGCGGGGTTGATCGAGATTTATGAGACCATTTTGAATCGGGGCAAATCCTTCACCATTGGAAATGGCATTGATTTTTCGACCACGAACGATGCGCTGCTGCTCGCTGCCGGATATTTGAACGATCTCTACGTGATTTTGGGTAACGAAGCCTATGCGGATGCCGCGAACCCCACCATCTCCATCGATGATCAGGCGACCTCCACGGAAGTGAACACGAGTCGATTCTCTTTTGAAGGGCAAGTGGCCAGTTCGTTGGATGAAGAACTCGGATTGCTGCGCGGTCGCGATGACTTCAACAGTCCCGGCACGAGCGTGTCTCCCTCCTACAATCGACTCTACTGGAATTACACCAGGGGCATTAACAGCGGTGAAGCGCTTTACGCCACCAACTACAACATCAAGGAAAAAACCGGCAGTCCATCCGCCAATGGCATTCTGGACGCCGCTGATGCTCAGCGGATGTTCCCTCAAGGTCACGGCGATGCCTATGGACATTATCTCACCGCTGTTACCAATTATTACAAATTGTTGACTCATCCGTATTTCACGTGGACTCCCCGTGCGGAGGCAGTGACTGTTCTTGGGCAGACGGTCCTGGTTGACTATCAGGATGAACGCAAATTCGCCTCGGCGGCAGCGTCAGTGGCGAAAACCGCCCAGCAAATTTTGTCTCTTGTACACAGGAAATCCTACACGGATGACACCTCGATCGGCTGGAGCAATCTTCGCGATCAGGCTGTCAACTCCAGCACGGGAGAAAGGCGCGATTGGGGATTGGATGAGTGGACCAGCCGCAGTGCGCAAGGCAGTTATTTCCATTGGGTTACGGGAAATTCTCTCCTTCCCACCAATGACACTACCAAAACGGGTATTCAGAAAATCGATCGAACCACAGTTCTGGAGCTTGATCAGCTGGTTTCATCGGCGATCAGTTTCCAAACCACCATGGACAATGCCAACGCGCACTTGAATCCGTTAGGACTGAGTCCGCAAGCCATTGCCTTTGACATTTCGCCTGCCGAATTGACGAACGGAAAATCGCATTACGAGCAAATCGAAGAGCGGGCTCTCAGTGCTGTGTTGAATGCCCGTGAAGCTTTCACTCAGGCCGCCAAGATGACGAGGTTGCTGCGCAATCAGGAGAATCAAGTTACGGAGAAAAATACTGCCATCGAAGATCAGGAAGCGGCATTTGAAGGACAGCTGATTGAAATTTACGGCCAACCGTATGCAGGCGATGTGGGCCCCGGAAAAACTTACAGCCAGGGTTACAGCGGCCCTGACCTGTTGAATTGGTCCATCATTGATCGTCCTTCCACACTCTACACCAATCCGACCAATGTGGTAACCGTCAGCTTGAAAGCACCGACTGGCGCGCCGAATTTTTCCGCGCTCAGCGTTGATCAGATCCGGAAAGAGTATGCGGGTAATACAACCCCCACGTCTCCCACGGTCAATCGCACTTTGAAAATCATTCCCAGTACCTATGCTCAGTTTGCTGACATTGTTCGTCCGGGTGACTCCCTCGGTTCTCGACCGCAAGGAGGCCAACTGCAGCAGGCTTTGCTGGAGGCGGAGATTGCCCGTGCGGCTCTGCATGAAGCGAATTTCTCCCTTCAAGCATTGCAGGCGCGTTTCGTCCGCGAGGGTCAATTGATTCTCGACATGATTGAAAAAAATCAGAAAAAAGTCGCCATTCAGGATTCAGCTTCGGCTTCTGTTGCTGCTTCGAAATTGGCATCTTCCGCGCTCCGCGCCGTAGCCGATGCGGCGGAGGACACAGCTGGCGCTGCTCAAGCGACAGCCACCGCGACATCCGAAGTTCCGCCGACGGTGGTAGGATTGGCCAATGACGCCACTTCGGCCATTCGTGGGGCTCTGCGACTTTCCGGTATTTTCCTCGCAGCGGTGTCCGATGCCATCAAACGCAACGCTGCTTTTTCCGCTGACGTGTTGGATGCCACCTCGGAATCCTTGTTGGTCGGTCTGGAAGCCGCTCAGATGCAATTGGATTTCAGTCTTGAGGAGAAACAGGCGATTTACGAATACAAACAAACATACAACGACCTGATGGGCCAAGTGTATACGTTCAACGGACTCAGTGCCAACCTGCAGATCGCCGATCAGAATGTGAAGAATCTTCTTGCGACGGCACAATCGATTCTGGCGGATCGTGAATCATTCCGCCAACGCGCGGCAGCGGTCATCAGCGGCTACCGGACGAATGATTTGACATTCCGCACGTTCCGCAATGAGTCCCTGGAAGAGTATCGCAGCCTGTATGATCTCGCGGGTCGATACACCTATTTGGCCGCGAAAAGTTATGATTATGAGACAGGCCTGCTTGGATCTTCCGAGGGCAAAGCTGTGATCGCCAATATTGTGGCATCAAGGGCACTGGGTGATCTCTCGGGTGACATTCCCCGAGCGACAACAAGCAGCCTGGGAGACTCCGGGCTTGCTGGAAGTCTGGCCCGCTTGAATGCCGATTTTTCGGTGGTCAAAGGGCGATTGGGGATCAACAACCCCGATGCCTACGGCACCTTGTTCAGTCTTCGTAGTGAGCTGCATCGCCTGGGATCGAGTCGGAGTGCCGATAATGATGCCTGGCAACAGATTCTCGAGCAGTCCATCAAGCCCAACTTGATGAGTGATCCTGATGTCGTTCGCTACTGCAACAATGTCAAAAAACCCGATGGATCGCCCGTGCCTGGAATTGTGATTCCATTTTCCAGCACCATCCAGCATTCGAAAAACTTTTTCGGACTGGCATTGGCGGCGGGCGATCATGCTTACACACCGAGCAGTTACAGCACGAAAATCAGCAGCGCTGGTATCGTGCTCAAAGGCTACATCGGAATGGATCCGTATTCGGAAGGCACTCCCGGAGCCGGTTCTCCCGCCACTGACGATCCTAACGCGCTCAGTGCCACTCCGTATGTTTATTTGATTCCCTGTGGTGAAGACACGATGCTCGCTCCACCGTTGGGTGACACCAACACGATGCGAACTTGGACGGTGCACGACCAAGCCTTGCCTCTGCCTTTCAATCTGGGTGCCAGCGCATTCAATTCCAATCAATTGTTCAATGCGGCTTCCACCTTGAGCGAGCAACCGTGGATTCAGCGCAAGCACCAGGCATTCCGCCCCGTCAACGATCCGGCATTCTTTTACGGAAGTGTGCCCAAGGAATTCACCAATCAACGTCTCGTGGGTCGAAGCGTTTGGAACAGTCAGTGGAAAATCGTGATTCCCGCCTACACCTTGCTCAGCGATGAGCAGTCCGGGCTCTCGCGTTTCTGCGCCAGCGTTAAAGACATTCAACTCTTCCTCCGAACCTACTCGTATTCCGGAAACTGATGATCAAAACACGTGCGATCGCTGGTGTTCTGTGCACGGGAGCCTTGATTTTCATGTCGTGGCTGCTGTGGCAGGATGATTCCGCGAACGCAGCGCCCACGCCTTCTTCTCACAGCCGTATGGAGGACAAGCCGTCATCGATCATCCACGACAAGGAAGAAATTTTCCAGCGTGCTTTTTGGCGTCGACCCTCTGCGGAAGATCGTATTTTGCAAGCGGAGCGTCGTGAATGGACCGATGATCAAGGAACGGAAAAGTGGCAATGGTTCATTAAAATCCAAGCATCACCGAAACTGATGCAATTTTTACGCGAGGAAAATCCTTTTGCCCTGGCTCCCGCTTCTTCTCCTCCTACTATCAAAGACCAACCATCATGGTTTGTGCCAGACTATCATGAGTCTGATATCTTCCTATCGAGACAGGGCGCGTTGATGATGTGCTTCGACCGCAAGGATCAAGTTGTTTTCGCCTCGGATCACGGCTATGGATTTCGTGCTGGAGCTCCAGAATCCATCCCGGCGGTCAGCACTCCCGAACATGGTCGCGCCGCCCCGCCGCGAAGACTTCCCGATGCTTTGCCACCTGCCAACAACACACAATCAAGATGAACATTTTATCGAAGTGGTGGATCCGTTCGATCTCCGCCAGTTTTTTCTTTCTGTGGCTAGTTTCCCATCGATCCCTCGGTCAGGAAACTAGTTTCCAGAGCATCAATCATCAAGGGCGAATTGTCGTCAACGGCACGAATTTTCAAGGCAACGGACAATTCAAATTCGCGTTGATCAATGGATCGGGAAACATTGTTTGGTCCAACGCGGCGATTTCGAATCAGGAACCTGTTGCCGCAGTGACGCTTGCCGTTTCCAAAGGTCTCTACTCGTTGCTGCTAGGTGATACCACAATCACGAACATGGCCGCAATTCCCTCGTCGGTTTTTGATGAGAATCGAGATCTTTCTTTGCGCGTTTGGTTCAATGACGGTGTTCATGGTTTTCAAAAAATCACGCCCGATCAACGATTCGCGACAGCGCCCTTTGCGGTCATAGCGGCGCGGGCGGATCAAGCGGTCAATTTCAGCGGTTCTCTCATGGGGGATGTGACGGGCTCGCAGGGATTGACAGCGATCGCTCCTGCCACAGTCACTGGAAAACGTTTGATCGGTTTTTCTTCAGGTGCAGGCGTCATCACATCCGCTGACACGATTTTGACAGCGATGGGCAAACTTGACTGGAACCTTGCCCTCAAAGCTCCACTCGCGTCGCCCGGTTTCACAGGCACGGTGCAGTTATCTTCCGGCACGGCTGAGATCGCGCCACTGAAATTGGCGAGCGGCACGAATCTCACGAATCCTCAGTTCGGCGCGATCGAATTTGACGGCACGAATTTGTATCTGACCAACAACGCCGAGGAACCGACTCGCAAGATGCTTGCGTTCACTGATGGAAGCATCGCCAGCGCTACCAATTTCAGCGGTAGCTTGTCGGGAGATGTCACCGGCACGCAGGGTGCCACAGCCATTGCTGCGACGACGGTGACAGGAAAAGCTCTCACCGGTTATGCCTCCTCCACGGGAACGATCACCGCAAGTGACAGCATTTTGAGTGCGATTCAGAAACTTAATGGCAATGTGGTGCTGCGAGCGACACGGAATTCCCCGACCTTTACAGGAACGGTGCAAATGCCGACGGGAACCGCGACAGTCGCGCCGCTGAAAATGGCGAGCGGCACGAATCTCGCGACTCCTCAGTTCGGTGCGATCGAGTTTGACGGCACCAATTTGTATCTGACCAACAATGCCGCAACGCCAACGCGCAAGACGATCGCTTTCTCGGATGGCACGATTGCCAGTGCCACGAATTTCAGTGGCAATCTGTCGGGCGATGTCACCGGTTCGCAAAGTGACACGGCGATTGCCGCGACAACCGTCACAGGAAAGTCTCTCACGGGATATGCTTCCACCACCGGAGCGATCAGCGCTAGTGACACGATTTTAAGTGCCATCAACAAACTCAACGGCAACATGGCCTTGAAAGCGAACCTGGCCTCGCCGACTTTCACTGGCACGGTGAGCGGGATCACCGCGAGCATGGTAGGGCTGGGCAACGTCAACAACACCTCGGATGCGAACAAGCCAGTGTCCACGGCGCAGCAAGCGGCCCTTGATCTCAAAGCGAACCTGGCCTCTCCAACCTTTACGGGCACGGTCAGCGGCATCACCGCGAGCATGGTGGGGCTGGGGAATGTCAACAACACTTCTGACGCAGATAAGCCGATCTCCACACTGGTGCAAGCGGCTCTCGATGGCAAACAAGCCGTGGGCTCCTATGCCACACTGGTCGGCGGAACGATACCAGCGGCGCAGCTGCCATCTTACGTCGATGATGTGTTAGAATATCCCGCTTTCGCCAACTTTCCGATCGCAGGGGAGGGGGATAAGATCTACGTGGACACCAGCACTTCCAAAATCTATCGATGGAGCGGCACAATCTATGTGGAAATTTCGCCGTCACCGGGGACTACGGACAGCGTGGTGGAAGGATCGGTCAATCTCTATCACACAGCGGCGCGCGCCGCAGCTGCTGCGCCCGTACAATCGGTATCGGGTCGCAGCGGCAATGTCGTGTTGTCGAAAACCGATGTCGGGCTTGGCAATATCGATAACACTTCAGACGCTAACAAACCGGTATCGACAGCACAGCAGACGGCCCTCAATCTGAAAGCAAACCTGGCCTCACCGACCTTCACGGGCACCGTGCAACTGCCGACGGGAACCGCAACAGTCGCACCGCTGAAAATGGCGAGCGGCACGAATCTCACGACTCCGGTGTTTGGTGCGATGGAGTTTGACGGCACGAATCTCTATCTGACCAACAATGCGGCAACGCCGACGCGCAAGACGATTGCCTTCGCCGATGGCGCGATTGCCAGCGCCACGAACTTCAGCGGCAGTCTGTCGGGTGATGTCACCGGCACACAGGGTGCGACAGCCATAGCGGCGACAACAGTAACCGGAAAAGTTCTCACGGGATATGCTTCCACTACGGGAGCGATCAGCGCCAGCGACACGATTTTGAGTGCCATCAACAAACTCAATGGCAACATGGCCTTGAAAGCGAACCTGGCCTCGCCGACTTTCACTGGCACGGTGAGCGGGATCACCGCGAGCATGGTAGGGCTGGGCAACGTCAACAACACCTCGGATGCGCACAAGCCAGTGTCCACGGCGCAGCAGACCGCGCTGGACCTCAAAGCACCGCTGGCCTCGCCGACCTTCACGGGCACTGTCAGCGGCATCACCGCGAGCATGGTGGGGCTGGGGAATGTCACCAACACCTCTGACGCGAACAAGCCGGTGTCCACGGCGCAGCAAGCGGCCCTTGACCTCAAAGCGAACCTGGCCTCACCGACCTTCACGGGCACCGTGCAACTGCCGACGGGAACTGCGACTGTCGCGCCTATGAAAATGGCAAGCGGCACGAGTCTCACAACTCCGGAATTCGGAGCGATGGAATTTGATGGCACGAATCTTTATCTAACCAATAATTCAGCAACGCCTACGCGCAAGACGATTGCTTTTGCCGATGGGACGATTGCCAGTGCCGCGAACTTCAGTGGCAGCCTGTCGGGTGATGTCACCGGAACGCAGAGTTCCACGTTCATTTCGGCGACAACGGTCACAGGAAAATTACTTACCGGTTATTCCTCTACCACGGGAACAATCAGTGCGAGCGATACGATTTTGAGTGCAATTCGGAAGCTCAACGGCAATGTGGCATTGAAAGCGAATACGGCCTCACCGACCTTCACGGGTACGGTCAGCGGCATCACCGCGAGCATGGTGGGGCTGGGCAATGTCAACAATACCGCAGACGCGGACAAACCGGTGTCCACCGCGCAGCAGACCGCACTTGACCTCAAAGCACCGCTGGCCTCGCCGACTTTCACGGGAACGGTGAACGGTATTACCGCAAGCATGGTAGGACTGGGTAATGTTGACAATACTTCTGATTTGGATAAGCCCATTTCCACAGCTCAATTGGCTGCACTCAACGCCAAAGCACCGATTGATTCTCCGACCTTTACCGGAACGGTTCGGGGGATCACAAAAAACATGGTGGGTCTCGGAAGCGTGACGAATACCAACGATGCCAACAAACCGGTTTCGATCCCTCAGCAAGCGGCACTCGATTTGAAAGCAGATCTTGCCTCGCCCAGTTTTACAGGGACGGTGCAACTTTCCTCAGGCACGGCCGATATCGCGCCCCTGAAAATGGCGAGCGGCACGAATCTCACGACTCCGGTGTTCGGTGCGATTGAATTTGACGGCACGAATCTTTATCTCACCAACAACGCTGCCAGTCCGACGCGTAAAATGATTGCTTTCATTGACGGACCCATCGTGAGTGCCTCGAATTTCAGTGGCAGCCTCTCGGGAGATGTCACCGGAACGCAGAGCAACACGGTCATCGCAGCGACAACGGTTACGGGAAAAGTTCTCACGGGATATGCTTCCACCATCGGGGTGATTACCGCGAGTGACACGATCTTGACCGCGATCAACAAACTCAACGGCAATGTGGCGCAGAAAGCGAATGTCGCCTCGCCGACCTTTACCGGCACGGTCAGTGGTATCACCGCTAGCATGGTGGGACTGGGCAACGTCAACAACACTTCTGACGCAAACAAACCGGTATCCACGGCACAGCAAACGGCGCTCGATCTCAAGGCACCGCTAGCCTCGCCGACCTTTACGGGCACGGTCAGTGGTATCACCGCAAGCATGGTGGGACTGGGCAACGTTAACAATACCTCTGATGCGAACAAACCGGTATCCACGGCGCAGCAAACGGCGTTGAACCTGAAAGCGAATCTTGCCTCGCCGACCTTCACTGGCACGGTGAGCGGCATTACCGCAAGCATGGTGGGACTGGGCAACGTCAACAACACTTCTGACGCGAACAAGCCGGTATCCGCGGCGCAGCAAACGGCGTTGAATTTGAAAGCGAATCTTGCCTCGCCGACCTTCACTGGTACGGTGCAATTGCCCGCTGGAACCGCGACAGTCGCTCCACTGAAAATGGCGACCGGCACGAATCTCACAACTCCGGTATTGGGCGCGATGGAATTTGACGGAACCAATCTCTATCTCACCAACAATGCCGCCAGTCCTACGAGGAAAACCATCGCCTTCACAGATTCCGCATTCTCCGTAAGCCTTTCCCAACTGACCGCCGCACCCGCAAATCCGCTTCTGGCCTGGGGCTCCAATTCCCAAGGTCAATCCACCGTGCCGACTTTGGCGAATGTTACTTCGGTTGCAGCAGGTGAGACTCATACCATCGCACTGCTGAGTGACGGCAGTGTTCGCTCTTGGGGCAGCATGACGACCGTGCCATCTACCGTGACCTCTGTGATCGCTATCGCAGCAGGTAATGTACACAACCTTGTGGTAAAAAATGACGGCACGGTCGTCGCATGGGGCGGTGATGATTACGGTCAATCCACGGTTCCCGCAGGCATCAACAATGCCACGCATGTGGCTGCTGGTGAGAAGCATAGTTTGGTTCTTCGTTCGACGGGATCAGTCACCGCATGGGGCGACAATAGTTTCGGTCAGACGACGGTTCCCACTGCTGCCACGACAGGTGTCATGGCGATTGCCGCAGGTTACGATCACTGCTTGGCACTGAAGTCAGACGGTTCGGTCATCGCTTGGGGCCGCAATGATGCCGGGCAGACGGATATCCCTGCAGGATTGACCAACGTCATCGCCATTGCGGCTGGCGCGTATCACAGTTTAGCCGTGAAAAGTGACGGCACGGTCGTTGCATGGGGCTGGGATAGCGGCGGACAGTCGGCAGTCCCTGCAGGATTGTCCGGAGTCTCGAAAGTTTCGGGTGGATATGCTTTCAGTGCAGCACTGAAAAGTGACGGCTCGATTGTTTTGTGGGGCGACAATACCGATGCACAAACCACATTGCCCGCTACCGCCTCCCAAGTGACACAGATCTCGGCGGGAGGCTATCATATGACCGCTCTTCGTTCCAACGCGGTGCCGGCGCAGATCGCGCGATTGGACCAAGACAATGCATTGACCGGCAAGCTCGGAGTCAAACGCACAGCGGTCAACAATACCCTCGAGGTGGAAGGAAATGCCAGCAAGACCACGGCGAGCAACTGGTTGGCAAATTCGGATCGCAGGATTAAGACCGATATTGCCACCATCAGCAACGGGTTGCAAAAAATCAATCAAGTGCGTTTGGTGGATTTCCGCTACACCGATGACTATCTCAAAACCCATCCTTCCATCGAGGATCGGAAATATCTCAACGTGATTGCGCAAGAGTTTGTGAAAGTTTTTCCTGAGCACGTGAAAGAAAGCGGTGAGTTTCTGCCCGATGGATCGCCAATTCTTCAGGTGGATACCTATCCGCTGACGATCTATTCCGCTGCGGCAATCCAAGAGCTTCATCAAGAAAATACGGAATTGAAACAACGCCTGTCGGATCAAGAAGCCCGGATCCGCAAACTGGAGGCCCTGATGGAAAATCGCTGAGCTGATGAACCGTTGTCTGATCATCGTGCTGATGTTGCTGAGTCCTGATGTCACAGGGCGATTGATGGCTGCTGACTATGCCATCCAGCCTTCATCCCTCGATCATGGCGGTCAACTGGGAAGCAGTGCTCATTATCAAGCGGTTTTTTCCCACTCTCCTGGAGCGGAGGGCGCCTCATCCCACTATCGTTTGCGCGCTGGTTTTGCCGGGCAATTGTTTGATCCCGACGCCCTGCCACCGGTCGATTTTGTTTCACCGGGAACTTTGGCCGCCGACGGTTCGCCCAAAGTCTTTTTGGCCGCAGCACCGAACGTCGATGCTCTTGCGCTCACCTATGAGGGTCGGGATGGCACTCTTTACCATTCATCGGCCACTCCTCCCGTGAATCCGGGTCTCTATCGGGTCAGCGCCAGCAGCCTGAGCCAGGAATATGTGGGCAGTGCCTATCGTGATTTTGTCATCAGCGGCCCGCTCGCCATGCCCGATAGTCTGACAAAGCCTGCCAATCACTCCGCCATTTCGATTTCTTTGCAAAAGCTTCTGGCCAATGACATCCGCATTTTGCCCGACGGTAGCAAAACATCGCAGGGATTGACTTTAACTTCGGTTGTTCCGGGGATCGGGAATAACGTCATCCTGGGCGAAGAAGAGGATGATGGTTGGATTTTTTTTACTCCATCGAATTCCACGACGGATGCATTCGGCTACGTGATCAGTGACGGGATATCCACTGCGAATGGGGTTGTGACCGTCAATGCCTTGGGCGTGAATCCTCCTTTCACACTGCAGTTCGTTCGCAACGGCATACCGGTGTATGATGGCAATCAAACGTCGTTGGCCATGGATTTCATCGGAGTGCCCGGTCAAAACTATCAAGTGGAATGGTCAAGTGATCTGATCACATGGCATTCATCAGGCACTGTTCCAACGGGATTGACGGGCTCTTTCACGGTATCGATCATACAAGCGGGTAATCACGTTTCCGAGTGGAAACAACGCATGTTTGTTCGCGCAAGGCGTTAATTTTGCTGAAAAACCATGACGATGCGTATCAGATTTTTGCTGCTTCCGATCATTGGTCTCTTGCCCGTCGGCGCGCAAGTCGTGGTGGAACGTTTCTTTTCCGTTCAGTCCAACATCCCCGATTATGGTCAACATGTCGATGCGAGGACGATTTCCCAAACCGGGTTGACGTCCATTTCGGATGTGGACGTTCGCGTGATCCTGCGCAGCGCATCCGGTGACACGATGCGTTTGGGGGATTACTTTGTTTCGTTAACCTACGGGACAGCCAGTGAAGATGAGCGAGTGGCTGTGTTGCTCAACCGTCCCCGCGCCACCGATGTGAGGCAGTGGGGTAGCTCACTGTCATCCGCGGATTTCGTCTTTGATGATTCGCAGAATGCCACGAATTCATTTTACGCCACAACGACGACAGGGACTTTTGCTGCGGACGGACGGCTTTCGGTGAATCCCTACGCCACGGCGCAAGCGTATGATGCTTCGGCTGTGACGAATGGTCTGTCCGCATTGAATGGACAAATGCTCGGCAGCGATCGCTGGAGCTTGCTCGTTGCCGATACACGCCAGGGAGCCGCTGGGTTTTTGGATTCCTGGAGTTTGAAAATCACGGGACAAACCGCGTCGGGGGGCACACTTGATCCGGGCGCGGGTGGGATCATCTATGACAAATCGGATGGCGTCAGCGAGGTGCTGGCCAACCTTGTGGTGGCGGGCAGTGGCAGCGATCGTGTGACCGCGGATGTTTCCACCAATCTTGTTCTGAGTGGCGGACTTTCCGGCAGCGGGGAACTGATCAAAAGAGGCTCCGGAAAACTCAGGGTAGGGGGGAATTCCAACGCGTTTTCCGGTCAAATCACCATGCAGGGCGGTGAACTGGAGATCATGAGTCACACCGCATTGGGGCAAGCAAGCAATTTGCGGTTGGAAGGTGCCGCTGGCAAGGTGGTGCTTGCGAATGGAGCATCGATCTCCTCAAACGTGACTCTGGCGAATAACGCCGTGGCAACATTTGATGGTGCGGGAGTGATCTCCGGTCCCATTGCGGGAGAAGGGCAATTGATCAAGGAAGGTAGTGGCAAGATTGAATTGGTGGGGAACAACTCTTACGCGGGCCAGACCGTGATCCGCAGTGGTGTGTTGCAGCTGGGCAACGGCGGATCGGGCGGAGCGATTTCCACCAGCAGCGCGATTGTCAATGATGCGGCTTTGGTCATCAATCGCAACAATCTTGTCAGACAGGGGGTGGATTTTACCAATCAAGCGATCACAGGCAGCGGATCATTTACCGCGGCGGGCACCGGAACCACAATTCTCACGGCAAACAACGCTTATGCGGGTGAAACCCAGATCAACACCGGTGCCGACCTCCGCATCAATGGCAATCACTCCGGGAACGGAGCGGTGAATGTTTCCGCTGAGGCCAAGTTGGGCGGTTCGGGCAGTGTCTTGGGTAATGTGAATGTGAGCGGTGTCCTGTCTCCGGGAAACTCGATTGAGTCATTCGGCAGTGGCACGGTGAATTTTTCCGTGGGCTCTCTGTATGACTATGAAATGGATACCATGTTGCTCGCTGCGGATTTGTTGTATTCCTACGGTTATGTGAACATCGAGGAGGGAGCGATCCTCAGTTTGTCGGATCTGGCAACGATTTCAACCCAGGTCACGGGAACAAAATTCACGTTGATCAGTTCCATTGGTTCATGGAATGGTGGGTTGTTCCTGTACGATGCGGGAGCCGGCTTGGCGCCGCTTGCTGATGACTCTTTGATCACCTTTGGATCGAATACATGGCTTTTCAACTACAATGACACATCGCCGGGAGGCAACTTCGTCGATGACACGAGTGGTGCGACGAATTACATCACCATGACAGCTGTGCCGGAAGTAAATGTAGTGCTGCTCGTGAGTTGCATGGGCATCTTCATGGTGTTGCGGCGTCGCCGCGCATGAAAAGGCGGCCCTGATCCTCCCGGAATGTTCGACCCGCAAGTTGGGGGAGAATGGAAGTCGGTTGTGGCAAAGTGATCATGGGCTTACGGAATTTGTCATGACTCCACAAAAAAGCACCAAGATCAACTTGGTGCTGATTCAGCAAATGCTGTAGAATGACGGATGGACAAGAAACGCGCAATCAGCGGCGATTACGACGGAATAGGAACAAGGAGCCCAGTAAGCTAAGCAAAGTCGTGCTTGTTTCGGGAACCGGGGCGGACGTAGGTGCTACATTGGCAGCTAAGATTTTGCGCTCGCCTGGCCATGAACCTAGGCTAATCTGATTCCCTGCGGCAGTGCTACCGATTTTGTCATGAACAAAAAAACCGCCTGGATCTGCTGCACCATGATAAACAATGAAATAACCACGCCATCCCTGAAAAAGCTGGCTTCCCCCATAGGTCACAGCGAGCGCCTGTCCATTAATAAATGTCGCAAGGCTGGCAATTTGTTCGGTTGTCTGGTAAGCAGCTTTGAGTTGTTCAAAACTTGCGACTGTTGCTGAACTGCCAAATTCAGTATCTACCGCAGTCTCCCAGTTCGAGGTTTCACTGTAAACACCAGTGGTGATGGCTAATCCATTGAGCGTGGTCGTCGCCGCAGTGGCTCCGATGGCGCTTAACAAGAAGGCAAAAACGAATGCGCTAATTTTTTTGAACATAGAAAATGGGGAGTGGGGAGAAGAAAAATGCCCAGATATGCCCCAGCCGTCAAGCGAATTCCCCCCAAATTGGCAAAAAATTCGTTGATCCGTCCGATGGATCATGAACGACAGCCATTCAATAGCACCAACTGGACGCATGATAACGGGTGATCTCGAACTGTTTCCTCTTGTGACTGTCGCTCCGTGCGCGGATCGCTACCGTCACCCTCAGGAGTTTGTCTTCTTTCAAGGCAGCCAGATGTTTGGCAGCTTCGGAGTTTTTGTCGGCATAGAAATACAGGCATTCATCGCGGTCGGGGGTCCGCACTGTAAAACACAGCCATTTGTTTTCGTCGGCAAATTCGCCTACGAACAGACGATCGACTTTTAACAAAACGCGTAATTCCGCTGCTTCCACCTTGGTGCCGTTCAGCAAATCAGCCCAGCTTGCGGAGCCATATCGGGAGTATGCTTTGAAGTCCACATAGGCACGATGATCCTTCAACACCACGTAAAGAGAGCGACTGCTGCCGTCACTGAGTCGCACCTCATAACGATTGAAGACGCTTGTTTCATTGGTGTTGCCCCCCAGCGAATTGAGCTCCACGACTTTTTCCTGAGCCCCCGGTCCTTTTTCGTAGAAATCCCGCAGCAGCGGCTCGATGGACTCAGGATCGCGGACAAATTGCAGGCGTTCCTCCACGGTAGTGGCGGAAATGAATTGTTCCGCTACATCCTTGGGCAGTGGTCCGTGCCATTTTTCTTCGTTTTTCGAGTTTTCTTTGACTGCTTCGACCATCGTTGATTCGGAAGAAACCGTTCGGCCAAAGTAAATGATGATAATGGTCAATAGGGTCAAGGCGGCGAACGTGATGATCCATCCTGTCCATGGCAGAGATGTTTTCTCAGGTTTTTCCCATGATTCCTCGACTTTTTGAGGTGTGGGGGAACGGGGCCCCGTCAGTTGATCCAAGTGCGGTGAAATGCTCGGCCGCATGCGATACGATGAATCAGAAATTGTGGGATGCGGTGAATTTTCTTGTTCTGATTCAGGATTCATCACTTGGAAATTGTTAGAGAATAACGAATGGAACTTGGAGAGATGGGATAGTTTACTGGCAATCGATCAGAAATGTCAAGACCGTTGAGAATCAATCGTGCGGATCCGAATGCACTCCATCATTGGTTGAAACTATAAGAAATATCCATCCAATGATGTGCACGAGACCAACCCATGCAAAAAATGATGCATCCGTCACAGAATTGTTCTTGTCTAAAGAACGGTAATTTGTCAGTTATCACATACTGAAATAAACAGATTTATGAATTTCCTATCTTTTTCTACTTTTGGAAAGAAGCCGATCTTTGTATGTATCTTCCTGCTAACACTGATTTTCCGCCTGCAAGCGCAGGGCATTCAGTCGAGCATTAGCAGTATCACCAGCCCTTCGGGGACTGCGACAGCTCCGCTCTATGTGATTGATTCTGATGCTGATAATACGGACGCTGCTTATGTTCGCGATACGATCTCCTGTGGTGGTGTGGTGCAACTTACCAACACATCGGCATCGGCGGCATCGGGCACCTATCGCTTGTCAGCCACACTGAAAAATGCATCGGGCACAACGGTTGCCGGCCCCACCTATAGCGCTGGTCAATCTGTGACCAACCTTGCCGCTGGTGCGAGCACGAGCAAAACATTTACTCTCAATATTGATCCGACGACCGATCTGGGAGCCGGCTCGCAGTATACTGTCGAATACAAAGTGCAGGCCTATGTGTTTGCCGGTATCGTCGGTGGTTTTCCCTTGTATTGGTGGCAAGATACATCAGCCGCCGCTTCTTCAACTGCGGCGTTCACCATCTGTCACTTCAACGACACACCGGAAGATGGGAACAATCGTAACGCGCGGGGCTGGTTGCGCGGCGCGGCAACGTGGGCAAAGACGCACGCCGTTTCGAGTGGCGCCGGAGCACAAAAACAATTCACTCTTACCATTCCCTACTCTCTCGCCCGTTACGACATCGGCGGCTCCAGCGCAGCCATCCCCCTCAAGTTCACAGCCATCGTGACAGATGATCTTGGTAATACGATGAACCTAGAAAGTAGTGGGATTAATACTGCCTCCTTCACTCGCAGCGCTTTTACAGCAGGCACACCCAACGTGCCACATCTCGTCAGTTCGACCTACACGGTTTCGTTTTCGCCCAGTGCCCAGCTCGACAGTGCGAATCGAACTTATCGCGTTGCGGTCAGGTTTGAGCATCTCGAAACACCGTCCACTTCGACTTATCGCGACAACGGCACATCGCCCGCCACATCGTTGCAGCGATTGCTGCAATTCAACGGTCGATTGCTTTTCGGGGGAGTCGCCACCACATTCGATTCGATCACAAACACGCCCACACCCGGCACAACGGGGGTGAACTATATCAACACCATCATCAACCCACCCACTGCGGTAATCACCGGATTCGCCCATTATTCGGTAGCTTCAGGGGGGGATCTGAGCGTTCGACTGGAAAGCGATGGAGACGCCGTGATGACATCGGGTTCTCGCGATGTGACGGCGGCCAGCGGAGAAGTCAGCGCAACCTATGGCGGCGTGTTAGTCACTTATCCTGATACCATCCTCGATTCTTGGGGTGCGTATACGTATTCGACCATCGTTCACCTGCCGCAGGGTCTTAGCTACGTGGCAGATGCTGCTGCGGCCGCGGGTCGCTACTCCCCTGAAATCGCTCTTGGCGCGCGCGGGCTCACCAATAATTTCACCCACAGCGGTACTCTTTCGCTTGTGACTCCTGTCACTGCCGGAATTTTCGATGAAGCGCGCCCGATGCTCTACACGGTGAGCAACTTCAGTTTTTCTCAAAGTGGGCTGATCAGCTTCGACACAAGCGCAACAAGCTGGGTTCACAAAACCGCTTACGATAACCTTGACGCGAATCAAGCCGCTGGTGCGCACGCCACGCCCAACATGCAGTTCCGTCTCAGCAACGATGGATACTTACGCCATGCCCATCTGAGCACAACAAGAACCCTGAATTTTGTAGCGGCGGCCGATGGATCTGCGCGGATGCGCAGTGGCGAAATCGATGTCACATCCGGATCCTACAAAACGCATTTCCCCAAGGAATCTACCGTCACATGGACGGGCACGGGCTTATTGAAGTTCACGGAAGGGGGCATTGATCCAACAAGCAACCTGAATGGTGCTTCTTCCGTCGTCGTATCCTATGATGGATCTTGCGAGGGCGATGCATGCGGGCCAGCACCCGGAAGCGCAGTCGCTGGCGTCACACTGGTTCCGATATCAGGCAAATTCGAATTCACGGCGGACGGAGGTGTTCATGCCAACTCCTCGATGAGCCCCACCGAGTTGCAATGGGGCATTCGCGGTGATGGCGCAACGGCGCACCATACGGATGATTTTACCGCGGCGGCATTTTATGCTCCCGGCAACCAATTGTATCAAGCGGACCATCCGTTTGCTTCATCGTCGAGTCCGTTTGCGGCCAAGTCCTCGATTCTTTCTCCTGCCAGCCTGCTGCTTGCTGGATATCTATCATCATCCCATACGAGCCCTGTCTATCCAGGGACTGCGGGATACAAAAACGGCAGTGGTTGGTATGCAGGCGCCACCATGAGTGTTCCCAGTGGTGGGATGATTGGCGCGTCTCGACTGGCGGATATGACGATCGACTACCCCTATACTCTGCAGGAGTCGGTCTCAAAATATTACGTTCGACCCAGCGGGGTTTCGGGTCGTCATGTTGCGCTGGAAGGCAGCTTCGATGGTGAACTGACGATGTATGATTATCAATTCCAGCTAACCCGCTTCCAACTGACTTATCTATCGAACGAAAACGAAGACTCATGGATCAATGGTAGTGTCGAGGTGCCCAATCCATCAGGATTCACGCAGGCTTTCGAAGAATTGACACTGACGTGCACCGGTGCGCTTGACCAAGCAGACATTGATCCGGACGATGCCGGAACGAAGCCGCTCACCTATTGGAATGGTTCATTCACACCACTGGCCATGAGCTTCAATCCACAGACTGGAGCAAGTTGCTACAGTGACAGATTCCTCGTTCTGGGTCTGCTTTCGGGTGCTGCCAACATCGACACTCCGCTTGCGGGAAGTCTTGCCTTCATGCCTGATGGCAACATCGGCACCATAGCGGACTCGATTGACGGGGTGGACAGTCGACTCGGATTGCCCGGCACATTGCCGCTTGAAGGCCCAGGCACCGAAATCTACCAACTGACTCCGGTCTGCAAGCTCTACTTCAACAATCCCGAAGCCACTGGCGCAGCCGCCACGGGTTATGTCGGCTTCGCCGCGCGCTGCAACGTTCCTTTTTTTGAAGACCTGAAGGTGCACGTCATGACCAGCGCCCAAGTTGGTGTTCCTGCCTCTGTTTATCTCACTTCCGGCTGGACGGAGGGCGGTCAAACATTTTTCACACAGACTGACTTCGATGCGACGCACCGCGGCTTTCCCGGAGGTTCGGTGGCCATCGAGGACTACCGCAACCCATCAGCGCAGAATGCTTATGTGCCGAATGCCACGCAATCACTCTTCGGGATCGTTCCTCTAACTTATCCTCTTCAGTGGAATCCTTCGGGACGGTATTTCAAGTCATGGAGCACGATTGCCAATGATCTTCTGGTGGTCAACGTCGAGCATCAAGTGGATTACCTCAGTGCCGACAATGCTGAAATATCCTTTGGAGCGCAATATGATGGATTGCCACAAATCAATCTGGTCAGCACGGCGATCGAGGCGGCCGATGAGCAGATCGGCGCCGCAAAAGCTCTGACTCAGGCTGCCAGCAGCTACATTACTGACTCGCTTAATAACGGAGTCGATGCCGTTGGCGACCTGGCGAGCGACACTCTGGAAGCGGTGCTTGATGGCATCATCGACGAGATGGAAGCGGACATCATCAACCCTCTCTACGACGCCCTCGATCAATCCTACCAGAATGCCGTGGCTGCCAACACAATCTACTCGGCATGGGTCAATACGTCCACCGGCAGTCTCAAATCGGAATTTGATCGCTATCTCGATGGTTCGATCGGTCCCGCCTCGGAGAGCATCAAGGGTCGCCTCGATCAACTGCACAATATCAGCGGTGATGCGATCGACTTGATTGGCCAAGTGCAAAGCGCGATTGATCAGGGAATCCTCGCGATCGACGCCGTCACCAGCAGGATTGAAGTAGTCAATGGCAATGCCCAATTCCGCCTAACACCTCCGACAGAGCTAAGCATGCCAACAGCCCAACTTGTCAATGGCATTCTGGCTGAGGTTCTCAACGATTCGACAGGGCAACTTGAACGCCAGATTATCCAAAGTTTGGTGGGAGCTCTCATCAGTGAACTGGCTCCCCCTGATCTAGCTGCTATTCTAACCCCTCTCGCTGGCGAATTGACCGCCGAACTCAACGCTGAACTCAACGCGATTCTTGCCGATTATGACCCGACGCTTGACCGGGTAAGTGAAGCGCTTCTCGAGGCCCGGGCGTATTTGGTCACAATCCGTAATGAGCTTGCCGCAGGTCAGGACATTTTCATCAGCTTCCAGCAAATCGTCGCTGGTGCGAGTGCTGAGATCGATGCCATCGTCGACGGACTTCGAGCAACGGCTTACGAATTCATTGATCAAATTGCCGATGCGGCCACTTTCGGTCCCACCACGGCGCTGGGTGCCGCAGATGATCTGATGAACGAATTCAGCCGTGAGGAATTTGTCGCACTGATCCGCAATGAATTGCGCGATCAATTGTTGGCAGCGGGCTTCATTCAGCAGATTCAGTATACGCTCCGTCAGTATATATCAGAATTGGAGATGGCGATGAATTCCGCCATCGACTCCGCTTTCGGCGAAGTGAGTCGGATGTGTCGACAACTCATTCAAGAAGCCCTCGGTCCGATCGACGACGCCATCAACGAACTGATAGGCGACGTGAATGATTATGTGGGTGCAGGCTCGCTTGACGGCTACGCTCACATTCAAGGCGATACCTTGCGCCGTCTGCGAATCGACGCCAAGGTGCAGTTCAAGATCCCCGAGGAAATGGAGCTGCAAGCCTATTTCGAAATGCTTTGCTACGACTCGGAAACGGATGTCGGATCGGCCGGTTGCCTCGCAGAAGGAGAGCAGCAGGTGGAAGTGAAAATCGGAGCCCTCGATGTGCCGCTTGATTGGATCAGTCCCGACCTTCGTGCGAATCTCGAGGTGAAATTTTCGATGCAAACTGCGCCCTCGGTTTATCCGAAAGGCATAGGTGGAGCATTGGAGATGACGGGAGGAGAGCTCGACTTCCAGAGCCTCAAGATTACCGAATTTGCGGCAGCGGTGGGCGTAGGAATTGACGAGTGCTATCTTGCCGCCACGGCACGCGTGATCATCTCAAACTACGAGGCGGCAGGTGGCATTTTCTTCGGTCGCACATGCTCAATCGAACCCCTGGAGCTCGTTGATCCTGACGTCGCCTCTTTGCTCGGTCCCGCACCCTTCACCGGGGCCTACGTATACGGCGAGGTCTGGATTCCGATCTCAGAAGTCGTGCTTGGTGTTCCCGCAAGTTGTCTCTTCCGGATTTCCGCCGGTGTGGGAGCAGGCGCGTTCTACTTTGTCGAGGGACCAACCTACGGCGGAAAAATGATGTTAGGAATCAGCGGCGAGGCACTATGCGCCGTCTCCATCGGAGGCCAAGTATCCATGATCGGTGTGATGTCTGGAGGCAGTCTCCGCTTCAGTGGCAAAGGCACACTCACCGGCAGAGCGGGATGGTGCCCCGTTTGTCTGGAGTTTAGCGAGAGTGCTAACATCACCTATCAGGACGGCAGTTGGTCCGTCGATTACTAATACCCGCTCGTCCCACAAGAATCATCTCAAGACTTCCATCATTCATGAAAACGATCATCATCGCCCTAGCGACTTTGGCCTTCACCATCGGTCTGAGCAGGGCTCAAACGGCCAAAGAACTACTCACGACGGTAGGCACTACCGTGCAGGTTTCCGGAAATCACCATGCTTACGTGCTTTGGCAACCGGGAGATGCCGGCAGCACTTTGGGCAAGCGTTTCGCGGTATATTCAAAGTCGGGCACGGCAGACACGGCAGGCAGTTACACACGTCACGGCATTCAAACACTGCAAACCAGCCCCAAGACCATTCGCGCTCTGCTTGAACTCGGCGAGGCGCTCGATCCCGCGGCAGCAGGTTGCTATGTCCGCATTGATGGCATTTACCGCGACCTTACCCTGCAATCGAATGCGACTCCTTCCACACCGGGTGATGTATCACTCGATGCTGCTGACAAACTTGCTTACATCATCAAATCCGCCGTAACGGACAACCGATTGCTGGCGCGTTTGTTTTTTCTCGGCAGAGCACACCCGGGAGTGATGCAAGCTCTGGGACATGGATTTTCGCTTCAAGTGACAGCGGGCGTTCGCACCTATGAAGTGCGTGAGATCAATCTCTCTGACAACGACGTCCGTGTTGTCGGTCGTGTCACGCTCGACACGGCATCACCCGTTGTTCCCGCTGCGCCTGCGGCACCAGTTCAGGTATTCCATCCTGTCAAAACCGGATCCCAGTACACGATCAATGCCAAGGACAATCTCAATGCGCGTCTGCGTTGGGGAGTCGGCACGACTCTGCGCGGTCATATGCCTCACACATTTGGTTTCGATGTGTTCCGGGTCAAACGTTCTGTCGCTGAAAGTCTGGGATGGCATACCACGCCGCCTACGCCAGCGCAGATCGTATCCGCGGTCGCCGCGAGAAATCCCACCGATCCCAACCCTGATGCCGCTGCCTCCAATGACACTCCGGTGCTGGTTGCCGACCTTCTCACACCTGTTCAGGCCGCGGATCCAACCAACCAAGAGCGGATCGATTTTTCGGATGATGGTGTCTGGCACACGGGAGCAGACGGCGCTCTCGTGCGGCGACCCTACAGCGATGGCGAGCAGTTTTACTTCTTCGTAGCAGCTCGGACCATCACCGGATCGCCTGGCTTACTTTCTCCTGGCACGTTGGTTACCATGTGCGACAGGCTTCCCCCCAAACCCGCTTCCGTTTTTTCCGTAACGAGCAATTTCGTGCGTCCTGCTGCTCCTGCCGACTGGGCCATTCAAGGAGGATCACAATTCCTCCAAGTCAAAATTCGCCAAGTTGCCGAAAATGACAACGCCGAGCGAGCCATCGGCTACTATGTTTATCGATGGGAAAGTTCACAGCAACACCTCAACTCCATCGGCAATCCTACGCTCAACCGCATCGGCTCGATGATTCCTCATACCCCAGGGGCAACGTTCATCACCTTCAACGATAACGGCGCAGGTGCTCCCACCTTGGCGACCCACGCCAACCGATCCGTGTGGTATACCGTGCGTGCGGTCGGAGCGACCGCATGTTCTGGCGAAGTCCTCAGCGGCCACAGCGCTCCTATGTCGGGAGTTCTCCGTGATTTCAGGGCGCCCGATGGTCCCACCGGATCATTTCTAGTCTGCCGCAGCATTCCGAATGTTTCCTGGACCCGACGCGAAGAAAAACTTCCGAGTGAAAACGGTCTGCCCTCCACATACACGGGAATGACCATCGAAGTCGCGCGGGTCAATCCGACGATCGTTGAGGCCGACATCGAAGTATCGGTGCCCGCTGCCAGCGGTGGCAATCACACTCTTTGCAAACAACGCCTGAGTTACCGCACGACGAACAAAGTGCGTGTCGATCTCCCCTATCGCGAACCGCGTTCCGACAACTCGCCCATGACGATCACGGTGCGTTCCATCAGTGCCAATGGACTCACATCCACGCCGGCCGTTAAAACCACTTCGGCATCCAAGGACACACCATACGTGACCCACCTCTTTACCGCGAATGCTACGAGGCAATGCATCGATGTCGCATCTGCCACTCCCGCTGTGCACGAATCATCCGAACCGGACGGCACGGTCAATGTCATTAGTGGATCGATCACATTTCCCCTTGGCCAAGGGGTGAAAGAGTGGCGCGTATACCGCCGCGTCGGATCGGACGGTGAACTTTCCCTGATTGCCAAGGCGGAGGGAAGCACGATTCCCAATCCTGGAACCTGGGTCGATGACGCAATCCCTGCGGAAAATGGTGTGGAAGTTTGCTACTACGGTCAGATCCTTGACCAAAATGCAAATCCGAGCCCCCTAAGCATCATCGGCTGCGTCACATTGGTTCATTCCGACCTACCCACCCCGATGCTTTCGGATGCGGAAATTCTCGCGGAAATGACCGATCGTGTGACCATCAAACTCGAGTGGTTCTGCGACCCTGTTGGCGTGGATCGCTTTGAAATACTCTGCGCGGCAGAAGGTGGTGGCATTCCGAACCTAACAGGTTTATCCGAAGTGCTCGACACCACCGCCATCACCGGCCTCTCCGCAGAACGTCCAGACCTGGAATTTTACGCGTTTCAAACTCCGCGCGTGGGTGGAGTCATCGGCAACGGTCCAGCTTTCGGGATGGAAATTTCCGCGCCCACCGACAAACCTTTGTTTTTCGCAGTGCGAGCCTGTGGCCCAGGAGCGTATCCACGCACTCACGGTTCCGCCAGCAACATTGTCACTGCAAGATGGAAGCCAGTGATCAGCGGTCCGCAGCCTGTCATCCCTTGGCCCGCCCGACCGATGCCCGGCGACTTTGAACACCGACGCGCCATCGAAACGTATGCCTATGGCGAAGGGCCGCTATGGCCCAAGGTCATGCCTTTGGATTACGGATTTCCCACGGGAATCCTCATCGGTCTCACACGAAACACGATTTTCCGCTCCAGCATCAGTAGCGGCACTCTCGTCGATACCGCCACTACTGCCGATACTTGGCTTTTCAAAGTGCGTGAATCATCCGGCGATTCAAGCCAGTTGACGAATCTCATGCCCTTCATGGTCTACCGCTACCAAGTCGCGAGCACAAGATTTCCAAGTGCGCGCGCCAATCTTGTGCAGTGCACACCCTTGATCGACCGCATTTCCGGAGTTTATGTCAACACCGCAAAGGAAAAAGGCTATCAAGTATCTGACCCTTTTCTCCTTTTCGTATCGAACGCGCAAAGCAGCATCCAAGTGCCCTACTCAGGAGCGTGGACTGACTCCGTCACGCCGACTCTCGACTTTCCTTTCAATTCTGTCAATCGCCCCAATTATCTTACAAACTCGACTGGTATGATTTTTGTGAAGGATACTCTCCCTGTCACGCAAGGCGCAAAATATCGCCACCTTATCGTGCAATTCGAAGAGCGCGGCGAGATCAAGCGCATCATCCCATTACAGCCGGTCCAACATTAAATTCCCACCCAAAACACCCATGAAGATTCGATTGATCATCTCAACGCTTCTGCTTGCTGCATCCGCTCATGCGACAAAGCCGGTGTCGAAGCTCGCCACCGAGTGGCTGATTCCCCACGGTTCTGATCCACAGGCTTTCACGCTTGTCGATACAGCATCAGGCGTCGTGCGACCTGCCTACATGAAACCGAGTGGCGTTGTGGAATGGCGCTCTCCCATAGCCACAGGCGTGTCCAACGTCTCCGCAGTTTGCGCCGCTGTTCCCGCTTCAAGTGGCGAGGCAATTGCTGTCACGTCGATCGAAGCGAACCGCGTGATGCTTGTCAATATTGATGCATCCGTTCCCTTGGCGCGCGTCATGCCAAACCTTTCCGGCATAGGCCCTAGTGGTCTGGCCCTCACGGTCAACGGTGGAGTCAGCGAACTCATGGTGGTTTCATCCCAAAATGGATCCAACGCCGGCAAAGCGGAAACCCACTCCAATCCAGCCACTACCGCCAACCTCAATGCAGCCACCTTTGAGACGCTCACCTACAACAGCCTGCAACCACTTTCCAATCCTGCGTCACCTTCGAACTTCGCGGGATTTTATAGTGCTTCGAGTGCTTCCAACACCACTACCGGGGTGCTGGTGCGTTCAGGGTCAACCATACAACGCTACACCCAGACGAGCCATACCGGCTCATACCGCTTCTGCCCGGGTATCACCACCGAGGCGGGAGCAGCCAGCATTCCTCTCATTCTCGGCATTCGTCCGGGAACCAATGAAGCGGTGATCATCAAAGTCAATACACCCATCGCTAGCTCGGGCACTTTCACTTCTGCGTCCGTCACATTTCCCCGAGCAATCGGAGCCGTCGTGCCGCTTTCTGGCGGCGGCTATGGTCCACTCACTGACGGCTTTGTGGCAATCGCTGCGGACGGTAGCCGCGCGGATTGGTTCCGCATCAACACCTCGGGCACGGCACTCATTTCCACCTCACAGTCCTTCACACCCGACGCGGGACTGGCTCTTACCGCAGCCATTCCTTTACCGGGGATTGGCTTGATACAACTCGAAGGCACAACGGCCTCCGGCACGAGTTCGACTTTCCGTTCTTTTCTCTGGGATGGCTCGGGTTGGGTGCAACAAGCATCCGGCTCTTTGCCAAGCATCAGCACGACATCCCTGTCTCCTGCCAGCTTGTTGTTTTTCAGTGCTGACCCCTCGGCTGATGAATCGGCCTCACTCATTGGCATCCAAGCGGTGGCGGACTGGACACGTCCACTGTCGTATCCTGCGCCCTTTCCCGCGACTGTCAAACGTGAGTCCTTCGGCTCCACATCAGGAGGATTGTCATTCACTGCGAACCACACGGTCAGCGCTCCCACAGGAGCGAGTTATCTCATGACCAACCAACTCGAAGCGGCTGTAAGCATCACAGCACTGGGAGGTGCCAACGAACTGCTCAGTCCTGAACTGCGCATCAATCCTCCATCGGGTGCTTATACCGATAGTCTCCAAGTAACGGCGATTTACGATGCGGAACGTCAAGAGCTCTTTTGGCGGGACTCCGGTTCGGGTGCCTGGACGGCCTGGAGCGGGCCTATCGGGGTCAGTTATTCTCGATCCATCCAATTCTCGCTGCGATCCATCGCAACGGGCGTGATGGGACCTATCGAATCACGTAGCTATACTTTTTCCGCAGCTCAGCTCGCCGATCAGGATTCCGACGGTGATGGAGTCCCCGATTATGTCGAACAGCACTTCGGGCTCGATGCTTTTGGCGGCCCCGATCATGATGCTGATGGGTGGTCGGATCTGGACGAGCTCCTCAATGGCACCAACCCTGCCAACGCGACATCAAGTCCAGTTGCGGGGACATCGAAAAATATCGCCACCAGTGGCGGCTTCCGCATCGCTGTGTCAGCTAGCAACCACTCCGGCACAGAAATCGCGAACGGTGAGGAAATCCTGGTCCATGCTACCGATGGATCATTGCTCGATCGAAATACCGTAGCCGCCATCTCACCAGCATTGCCCGATGGAAGCACGCGTGGGGCGATACTTACTTCCAGCACCGCCCTCGCCTCCGATCAACTGGTCGCACTCAGCACGGCTCTCTATTTCAACAGCACCAGCGGCACGCGCACAGGTCGTGAATTGCGCGCGTTCCTCGCGTCTCCTCAGCCCCTTGATTTTTCGCCAGCTTTCACTCCGTCGGGAACGAGTCTCTCCACCGACGCCACGGGCTGGGTCACTGCCGCACAGGCAGCAGCGGCAACGATGCCAGCGGCATCCGCCCGCACCTTGATCCGACCTGCCGATACCGCAGTAGCCATACTCATCGAAGACTTGGTGCACCGTGCTGCATCTCTCGTTAGACCTGCATCCGATCCCCTGCCTGCTCTCGGCAGTTTCACATTTTTTCCTGATCGCGACAGCGACCGCACTTGCACGTCACTGGATGCAGAAGACCAGGAGCTTCTTCGCAACGCTGGTTTCGATCCAAGACTCGCACTCACACTCGCAGACTCGAAAAAAACTGCGATGACCAACGCCGCCAATCAAATTTACACCCGCCATGCGAATACTTCCGATGCCAATCCCGGAATCGCCATGCCCTTGGATGCGCTGCGTTCACTGCTTCGCAGCGGGACCTTACCAACGGGCTACGAGACTGCCGTCGGAACCACGGATATCAACAACGCACGCAATGCATACAATCAGGCCATCAGCGCGATCGCCGCTTCCTATCGTCCATCCCAATCATGGACCATCGAAATCCTAACATCTCCACCTTCGGCAGGTGTGTATCGCCGCTCGAGTGATTCCGTTTCTATCGTTTTACTCGACCGCTACGGCAAACGAATCTATCTCGAACAGGGACTAGGCTTGCGTCCCGGCACACTTTTTTCCGTCACAGGATTCACCGACACTGCCGATGAAAACGGCATGGACACGATGGAAGTGAGTCTTGCATCGCTCACATTCGCTCCCTCGTCCTCTGACACTGACAGCGATGGCAATCTGCTCGACGATGATTGGGAGCGCTATTTCTATGGCTCGACTGGCCAATTGCCGTTCTCCTCGCCTCACGGCAGCGGTTACCAGTTACTCCAATATTTTCTCGATGGCATTGATCCACGCAGCGGCGCATCACCCGCAGGTCCGCCTGTCGCCCTTGGGCCACAATCTCCCGCGCTCCAACGAGCTACCACGCCCGGTCACGCATTCTTGCTCGACTTCTCCTTCCCTGCTACCTATCGCAGTCAATTTGACTTCGTTCTCGAATCCTCTTCTTCGCTGACCCCGGGCAGCTTCACCGCAGTGGCAGGATCGACGGTTTCCCTCGTGAGTGGCAACCAATTCCGCGCCACGATTCCATCCACAGCTGCCACATCATCCAGCACTTTTTACCGCATTGCGCTTCGATTGCGCCAATGACCTTGAACTGCCATGCCACTCATGATCCGCTCAAGAATTCCATTATTTTCCCATTTGCTCTTTGATGGTAAAATTACGATTCTGCTTCAAAGCTTGTGTTTTCTCTGGTTCGCAACATGGGCAAGGGCAGACGGAATTGCATTTGACGATGTTCTTTATGAATTGAAAATTTCTGCGGACGCGAAGACGGCCACGACAAGTTTCAGCTTCCGTAATCGCGGCGACAAGCCATCAAAAATCCGCAAATTTCACGCAAGTTGCGCCTGCATGAAGGCGAGCATGGCGAAGGATCAGCTTGCCTATGCTCCCGGTGAAGATGGGGCCATCCGAGTTGACATCGACCTCAGCAATCTGGCGGGCAAGGTGGAAAAAGCAGTCCTCGTATTTCTTGAAGAGGATCCCGATAGTCGTCCGTCCATCACTTTGGTGGTTCGCCTGGAAATTCCCATGATTGTCGCTGTGGAACCGAAAACCCTCATTTGGCCCATTGATGGAGATACTCATACAAAAACGATACACATTCGGATGAATCATTCCCAGCCCGTGCATGTCACGGCCGTAGGGTGTTCGTCTGATGTCTACACACACACATTGAGAACCATCGAGGCCGGAAAGCACTATGAACTCGATGTCACACCCCGCGACACCAAGAGTATGACTTTAGGAGTGCTTCGCATCGAGACCGACTGCGACATCTCGCGCCACAGCATCCAGCAAGTGTTTGCTGTTTGCCGCAGACCGAATCCCGGAGAAATGCAATCGGGGCAATGAAGTCTGCAGACATTTGTCTTTCGTGATCGGTGTATGATGTTGTCACCCCTGTTGCTTATCGAGAGACTTTGAGGCGGATGAATCGTTTACTGCTGTTTGTGATGGCGGTATCGGTAACGAGAATCGTTTCACCCGCCATGCCCGGAATTGTTTGAAACAAGGAAAACCGCGCGGACGGACCTGCGGAGCTGATCCCGATTCATCCAATTTCCGATACGACGCAGGGAGAAGAGATTGGTGACAATCCTGCCAAAAAGTTGCGGCATCTGCTTTTTTGCTTGCTTGGCTCGTTACTATTTTGGTTACAAGTTCGGTGACAAAACTTGTATTCCACTACAGCAGTGAAAACTTTCTCCTCCATTTCTCTCCTCGCCGCCTTAATCGCTTCACCACTGAGTGCTCAAATTGACTCAGGCGGGGGTAAAGCTCAAGTCGGCAGCCTGACCAACCATGGCTCGCTGGGCGGCACTGTAGCCTCGGGAACTCTGCAGGCAGGTGCGGTGACGAATCACTCCGGCTTGATCGAGGTGCTCTATGCTGCGGCTTTCACAACAGAAGCCGATGCGAACAGCAACGACATCCCTGATTCCTGGGAGCAGGAGCATTTTGCGGGTCAAGGCTTTGATCCAAATGCGGATTCCGATGGCGATGGCACCAGCAACCGCATGGAATACATCGCAGGCACTTTGCCTACCAGCCGATCCTCGGTGTTTCGCCCGGTGGGTTCGCACAATGGAACCGTGTTCACCATGCCGATGGCGACCGTGACGGGCAGAACCTACAAGGTCTATGCGACCCGCAATCTCACGGACTGGCACTTGCAGCAGACCATCGTGGGCGATGGCACGACAAAGACCTTCAGCTTCGATGAAATGACCGTGCTAAGCGGTCCTCTGCATTCTCCCACCCATCCATCCTCCTACTTCTTCCGCGTCGAAATTTCCCTTCCTTAACCATCACCCAATCTGATCATGAAAAAATTATCATTACTAACAGCCTTGTTATGTGGCATCGGAATGACCGAGGCAGCGACTCATGCCGTTCTGCCTGGAGCTTCGATTCAAGCCAAAATCAATATTGCAGTCGCCGGAGATATTGTGGCGATCTTCGGCGGAACCTACAGCGAGGATCTCACCATCAACAAGGCCATCCGTTTGGTGGAAGTGAGTGGTCAACAAGTAACATTAACAGGAAATGTGACATTCACTGGTGTGGCGAACTGCCCCGTCTTTGATGGCTTCACGGTCGGATCCTCAGGACGAGGTATCACGGTGACCAATACGACTGGCTTGGTGTTTCGCAATCTTGATGCCAGGTCGGGTTCGGGAATCACTACTTCTGGCACGACAAATCTGAAGATATCTGACAGTCAACTGTCCTCGCTCACGGCGGGTGGCACAACAGTTGAGGTTTCAAAAACAAGTCTGACGGGCGGAATCAATCAAACTAGTGGAAACTTATTTACAACATCAGCGACAATCGCTGGTAATTTTGACACCCAGACATCAGCACTGAAAACTGTCGCTTTTCGGACGACTGTAACTGGTGACAACAACTGGAGATCTAAAAAGAATTGGTTCGGTTATTCGACTACACGAAGCTTTAATGTTTTTGATGCAAATCTTGCGAAAGTTGTTGTTATTGGATGCTTAATTGATCGACTAGGAGCTCAGGCGAATGGTATTTATTGCAACTTGAGTAATTCACAATTTCATTTTACGAATAACAAGATTGTTAGAATAGGTTATAAAAGATATTGGAACTATGAACCTATTGATGGACAATGCGGTATAGATATTAGAGGATCAAATAATATTATTTTTATTGCGAATAACTACTGTCATTTACAGTATTTAGGGTTTGACGGAGAAGTTAGAGGTGATGGAATTTACATACGAGATTCAAACAATGCTCAGGTTGTTAATAATATAGTTGTAGGTGCCAAGCATGGAATTTCAGCTCCATTTGGCGTAACAGCCAAAAACAATTTGTATTGGGATTCTCCATGGCCATCATACCGTGAAGCCAATGGTGTATTGGCAGAAGGAACTCTATACACAAATCCACTTTTCGTGACGGATCAGGCTCCAACTCTTCAACCTACCTCGCCCTGCATCAATGCCGGCACCTCTGACCCGCGTTACAACGACCGCGATGGCAGCCGTAACGACATCGGGCCTTCGGGCGGGCCTTGGATTGATCCTGACGGTTGGACTACTGAAAACCCCGTAGTCATTTCTTTTGATCTGTCTCCTGACATGGTTCTCGAAGGAGTCGATACCGAGGTGATTCTCAGTGAAGGGCAGGCAGTGAGTGCCCCTTAATGTCTGTCATTCACTTTTATGCATCTTCGATCGAAAAAGAACGTGTGGCTCAGGTGCGGGCTGATGTTTGCTGGCATGGCTCAGCTGATTCAGGGAGACATTGTTAGAGCTGAATATTTCATCGGAACTGATCCCGGCGCAGGCAATGGGACCGCGCTAGTTCTCGCTGATACGACATCGCTAGCGACAGGTTTCTCGCAAGCATCTCTCAGCTTAGCGGGCAGACAACCAGGCACTTACACCGTGGGAGTCCGTGTGCAAGATGACTTGGGGCGTTGGAGCAATCCCGCTTTACGCAGATTTACCCTAACCACGGGCAGCTACCAACTCGCGGGAGGTCTAGATCGGAATGGCACGGCTTCACAAGGGATGAGTGATCCCGCTATCTCGGGGATCGGACCCTTTGCTGGCGGTGCCAATGCTGAATATTTTATCGGCGCTGATCCAGGAGCAGGCAATGGGACAGCACTTACGCTCGCCGATACGACTTCGCTTGCAACAGGCTTCTCCCAAGTAACTCTCAGTTTGTCTGGCAGACAACCCGGAACCTATACAGTGGGCCTGCGCGTGCGCGACGATCAAGGACGTTGGAGCAATGCATCTCTCCGTAGGTTTACGGTTCAGCCGGCAGCGGTCGTTGCGGAAACTACGGCTCTAGCTCAAACCGCAGAAAGTGCTGATCCTGATCCAGCGATCGCAACACAGTGGTCGCTTTCATCAGCATCTTTTTCAGGAAATTCTGTTAGTTTGATGGCCGGTGGACATGCCATCACATTTACCCGTCTGGCAGGTGAGACAAACTCTGCGATGCTATCACGCATACGCACGAGCTTATCGGCCAATGCTTATATCTCCAATCGATTCACCATTGGGCAAGTATCGTCAGGTGCCTTCACACTAACGGCAAAAACAGCAGGTCCTAGCTCGGATTTTCCATTAAGTTCGGAGCAACTAGAGGTCACAAAGATTACGGACGGAACGCTGGGGGCCGCTGGTCGAAAAATCACGGCAGCGGAATATTTCTGGGACTTGGATCCGGGTAAAGGCGCAGGCACTGTTTTGCCTGTAACAACCAATGGCAATGATGCTTCCATCGCAAGTCAGGCGTTATCATTGGAAAATATTACCGGAGGAAATCACCGACTAGGGGTGAGATTCAAAAATGCTGCGGGTCGGTGGAGTAATCCTGTCTACAGAGGTCTTTCGAGTTTTGTGTTGTTCGGAGAGCAGGACCTGACCGCTCCAGTGCTAACGCTAAACGGAGCATCACAGATGACAATCAATCAAGGAAGCACATTTTCCGACCCGGGAGTGGCAGCAAGCGATGCTATCGATGGCAATCTAACCTCAAAGGTTGTAGTAACCATTGGATTGGATTCATCGCGTTCTGGGATTCAAACGATCGAATACGCAGTGGTGGATCGAGCAGGAAATATCAGTCGGATTCAACGTCAAGTGGAAGTGACCGCTGTAAATCCCAATGCTGACACGAACAGCAACGACATCCCCGATTCTTGGGAGCAGGAGTATTTTGCGGGACAAGGTTTTGATCCGAATGCGGATGCGGATGGCGATGGCACCAGCAACCGCATGGAATACATCGCGGGCACTTTGCCTACCAGTCGATCCTCAGTATTTCGTCCGGTGGGTTCGCACAACGGAACCGCGTTCACCATGCCGATGGCGACCGTGGCAGGCAGAACCTACAAGGTCTATGCGACCCGCAATCTTACGGATTGGCACTTGCAGCAGACCATCGTGGGCGATGGCACGACCAAGACCTTCAGCTTCGATGAAATGACCGTGCTAAGCGGTCCTCTGCATTCTCCCACCAATCCATCCTCCTACTTCTTCCGCGTCGAAATTTCCCTTCCTTAACCATCACTCCATCTGATCATGAAACATCGTATCCTTGCCCTCGTTTGTAGCATCGCCGCCGCTTTGACGGCATCCGCGCAGGTGCCTAGCCTCATCAATTACCAAGGCCGACTCACCGATTCCAACGGCGCTCCAGTGACAGGAAGCAAGAACTTCGCCATCAGCATCTACGATGCAGCCACGGGCGGGAATCTGCTCTATGAGGAAACCATCGGCGCAGTGACTCTGGACGCGAATGGAGTGTATTCCTTTCAGTTCGGATCCGCTGGCAGCAGCAATACTCAGGTGACAGAAACCATCGGCACCACGGCGGGATCCACACTTACTTACACCAAGACGCTCACGAACACCCCGGTGGTGAACAATTCCATCACAGTGACAGATGGAACGAATTCATGGAGTCAATCCGTGGGGAATCCTGGCGTGGGAGCAACTGCAACGGCCAACACCATTTCGGGTTTTGTGATCGGAGCCACGATCACCAACGGCGGATCAGGCTATACCAGTGCACCAAGCGTGTCCATTACCGGGGCTGGAACAGGCGCTACGGCTTCAGCTACGCTTACTGATGGAGTGGTTACGGGAATCACGATCAACAGTGCCGGAAGCGGGTATACGGGGGGTGCTACCTGAAGTGGTCCCCTTGGCGGAGCCAAGGCTGGGCGGAATTTAGCTATGGTGTGCGGAGGACGGGGTGACGGTTTTGTTGTGTGTTTTTGTTTCGTTTGGTTCCGCCCTTGGAGGAAAGTTGTCCAC
>JACCEC011710524.1_pt1 | contig 50157 bp, 39 predicted proteins | sample 7450121 | NCBI WGS metagenome assembly JACCEC01 (sample SAMN15323455, study PRJNA562643) | freshwater metagenome | isolation source: river surface water | place: USA:Blue River Watershed | collected 2017-08-18
ATTCTGGTCGAACTTTCCGCCGGCGTGCAGCTCGGTCATCACGATCTCGGCCGCGCTGCGCTTGGGTTCGTGCTTGTCGTCCCATTTGATGCCGGTCGGGATTCCCCGGCCATTATCGGTGATCGAGATCGAATTATCGGAATGAATGGTGACGTGAATCTCGCTGCAATGACCGGCCAGTGCCTCATCGATCGAGTTGTCCAGCACCTCGAAGACCAGATGATGCAGGCCGGTGCCATCGGAGGTGTCGCCGATGTACATGCCGGGGCGCTTGCGCACCGCCTCCAGTCCCTCGAGGATCTGGATCGAGGAGGCGCCGTACTGGTTCGAAGAGCTGCTGTTTTCAGAGGGAATCGCGGACATGGCTACCTTAATCAAGCTATCGCGTAAAAAATCGGTCCTTCAATAACGGGGCAAAGGGGCCGTCGGGCCCCTTGCTGATGCTGCGTGTCGCCCGTTCAGATGCGCATCGGCATCACGACATATTTGAAACTGGTATCGTCCGGAATCGTGATCAGTGCGGAAGAGTTCGCATCGCCCAGAGAGACGCTGATCTGGTCGCACTTCAGGTTATTCAGCACGTCCAGCAGATAGGTCACATTGAAGCCAATGTCGATGCTGTCGCCGCCATAGTCGATCTCGAGTTCCTCGACCGCCTCTTCCTGATCCGCATTGGTTGAGCTGATTTTCAAACTGCCGGGAGCGATCACGCAGCGCACGCCCTTGAACTTGTCCGAGGTCATGATGGCCGCACGCTGCAGCGAGCGCAGCAGCAGTTCGCGACCGATCGTGAAGTTGTTCTTGTACGCCTTCGGTATCACCCGGGTGTAATCGGGGAACTTGCCCTCGACGAGCTTGGAGATCAGCTCGATGTCGGCAAAATCGACCTTCACCTGATTGGTCGCGATCTGCAGCGTGACGATGTCATCGGTCTCTTCGAGCAGGCGCTGCAGCTCGATGATGGTCTTGCGCGGGATGATCACTTCCTGACGCGCGAATTCCTGGTCGGTCACGATCTGGCTGAAAGCCAGGCGGTGGCCGTCGGTCGCAACCGCGATCACGTTCTTGCCGTCGACCACCAGCAGCAGGCCGTTCAGGTAGTAACGAATGTCCTGCTGCGCCATCGAGAAGTGCACCATGTTGAACAGGTGCTTGAGCGTCTTCTGCGGCAGGCTGAATTGCGCGCCGAAGTGCTCGGCCTGCTGCACGGTCGGGAACTCCTCGGCCGCCAGCGTCTGCAGCGCAAAGCGCGATTTGCCGCACTGGATGGTCATCCGCTTGTTCGACACCGACAGCGACACTTCGGACTCCGGCAGCGCGCGCAGGATGTCGAGCAGCTTGCGTGCGGCCACGGTGGTGGCAGCCGTTTCGGCGCCCGAGCCGATCGCGGCGTGCGTGCTGATCTGCACCTCGATATCTGTCGATAGCAGGGAAACGTTCTCGCCGTCCTTGCGAATGAGGATATTGGCGAGGATCGGCAGCGTGTGCCGACGCTCGACAATACCGCTCACGATCTGCAGCGGCCGCAGGAGCGCGTCCCTGTGGGTTTTTACCAGTTGCATCGTGGAGTCCTTTCGAAAATCGCTCTCTGGATGAAAATTCTTTTATCGTGCATCGTCGTTTCGGTGTTCTCGTTCTTGTCTCGCTGACGGCAAGCGCCCGTCCTCAACCCTTCAATGTCTGCTCCAGTACGTGCAGCTCGTGATTGCATTCAGGGTTCTTGCTGCGATCGGCGGCGATCTTGCGCACCGCATGCAGCACCGTCGTATGGTCACGGCCGCCGAACAGCTCACCGATCTCGGGCAGGCTTTTCTGCGTCAGTTCCTTGGCCAGGTACATCGCGATCTGGCGCGGCCGCGCAATGTTCGCCGGGCGCTTCTTCGAGTACATGTCGGCGACCTTGATGTTGAAGAAGTCCGCGACCGTCTTCTGGATGTTCTCGACCGAGATCTGACGGTTCTGCACCGACAGAAGGTCTTTCAGCGCATCCTTGACCACGTCGATTGTGATCTCCTTGCCATGGAAGCGCGAGTAGGCAAGGATCTTCCGCAGTGCGCCCTCAAGCTCGCGCACATTCGAGCGCAGGTGCTTGGCGACGAAAAAGGCCACATCATCCGACAGCGCCGCACCTTCCTGCGTCGCCTTCTTTAGCAGGATCGCGACGCGCATCTCCAGCTCCGGCGGCTCGACAGCGACCGTCAGCCCTGAGTCGAAGCGGGAGATCAGACGGTCGTCCATGCCCGTGATCTCTTTCGGGTAGGTATCGCTGGTGATGATGATCTGCTTCTTCGCTGCGATCAGTGCCTCGAACGCATAGAAAAACTCTTCCTGCGTGCGGCTCTTGCCACCAAAAAACTGAATATCGTCGATCAGCAGCAGATCCAGCGAGTGGTAGTAGCGCTTGAAGTCATCAAAGCCTTTGCGCTGATAGGCGGTCACGACATCGCGCACATACTGCTCGGCATGGATGTAGCGAATCTTCACGGACGGGTTGTCCGCCAGTACCTGATTGCCGATCGCGTGAATCAGGTGCGTCTTGCCCAGTCCGACGCCGCCGTACAGAAACAGCGGGTTGTACGAGCTGCCCGGATTGCTGGCGACCTGAATCGCCGCCGCGCGCGCCAGCTGGTTGGCCTTGCCGGTCACGAAGCTGTCGAAGGTCAGCGCCTGATTGATCCGGCTCTGGTCTCGCCGGAAATGGCTCTCGTCCGCCTGTTCGGCGCGTTCGATCGGCGACTCCGGCGTCATCTGGGCGGCGGCCGATGGCATCGGTGCTGCTTTTTTAAGCGGCCCGTTGCGGGGGTCGAGCACGAACTGGACATCAACCGGCGCCTGCCAGAATTCTGCCGCCAGCCGGGTGATCCGGTCGGCGAACTGTGTCTTGACCCAGTCCAGCTTGAAGCGATTGGGCGCAGCGATCCGGAGGCGACCCTCTTCGAAATCGAGCGGCGCCAGCGGCTTGATCCAGGCGCTGAACTGTTGGGGCGTCAGCTCCTGTTGCAGCCGCGTGGCGCAGGTCTGCCAGAATTCTTCCATGCGTTGAGTCGGTTGGGGAGCAGCGGCGGGAAGCGCGCTCCGGGTTGTTCGTTGGTGTAAGGGCGCGTAGCGTGAAGGCTTGCCGCAATGACCGGTATTTTACCCTTGCCAGGCAAAGTTATCCACAGGCCATCAGCAAAATTGATGCTCTGTAAAGCGGACGATGCCAAGTCATCCCTTGTTAATTTCGCAATCAGCGCGCCGCCCGGGCAGAATCCGTACAACCCCCGTGGCTTTGCCCGCCAGCGATCCGCGTCTGCCGACCCCGCGACGCCGACATAGCCAGCAACCCCTTGTAAGTAATTGACAGATATACAGAAAATACTGTCTAATTCAAGGTTCTCTGCGCTGCGTGCTGCCTGTCAATCCGTCTGGCGCCGCAACTCAAGATTTTTTGCCGGGTACGTCCCGGTTTTTTGCTGAGCTTCTTACGATTAGCGAGACCCAACATGAAACGTACCTATCAACCTTCCGTCGTCCGCCGCAAGCGCACGCATGGCTTTCGCGCACGCATGGCGACCCGCGGTGGCCGCGCTGTCCTGAATGCTCGTCGCGCCAAAGGCCGCAAGCGTCTCGCCGTCTGAGGCCGGCTGCGCGACCTTGCCTGACAACGTGTCCGGCCAGCGTCCCGAGGACTACGGCAGACACCGGCGTATCGTAAAAACGGATGAGTTTTCATCCGTTTTTCGTTTGCGACCCGCGTTCCGCACCGAGCATTTCGCGCTGTATCAACGACCAAATGCGCTGGGTCATCCGCGACTGGGGGTTGTCGTCGCCAAGCGGCTCGCGCAGCGAGCCGTCACCCGGAACATGATCAAGCGGATAGCGAGGGAAACCTTTCGCCGCTTCGCGCTGCCGGGCGTGGACTGCATCATTCGTCTGAGCGCACCGGTCGTCACGCGCGGGCAAAGCGCGTCGTCATCGACCGGGAAGGCCGCGCTGGCGGCCGAGCTGTCGCGATTGCTGAGTCAGGCCCAGTCACCGGATCTACCATCCGCCCGATGAAATCACTGCTGCTGTTACTGCTGCGCGCCTACCAGCTGGGCATCAGTCCCTTGCTTGGCCAGCGCTGTCGTTTCTATCCGAGCTGCTCGGCCTATGCGCAACAGGCGATCTCTCTGCATGGGCCGGCACGCGGCAGCCTGCTCGCCGGCCGGCGGCTCTGCAAGTGCCACCCCTGGCATCCGGGAGGTTATGACCCGGTGCCATCAACCGATGCTTCATCCTCCCGTGAACAAGCGGCCGCTGCGTCGGCGCCGCATTCGCATTCCTGAACACTACGCCCCGAACGACACTCTCCATGGATATCAAACGTACTGTGCTGCTGGTGGTTTTCTCGCTGTCCCTGCTGATGTTGTGGGACAACTGGAACCTGTACAACGGCGGTCCTTCGATGTTCGCGCCTGAACAGGCGCCTGCACCCACGGCAACCACGCCGAACACGCGAAGCGATGCGTCCGTACCGCAGGCCACCGCACCCGCGCAGGCTGCCGCGACCGGCGCCGACGTGCCGGGCGGCGCGGCAGGCGCACCGCAGGGCGAGCGCATCGTGATCACGACCGATCTGCTGAAGGCCGAGATCAGCACCGCCGGCGGCGAGCTGACGCGCGTCGAACTGCTGAAGCACAAGGACGGCACCGATCAGACAAAGAACGCCGTGCTGCTCGAATCTGGCAAGGGCCGCACCTATGTGGGCCAGAGTGGTCTGATCGGCGGCAATTTTCCGAACCATCGCTCGATGTTCACTGCGCGTCCGGGGGCGCGGGCACTGGAGGCCGGCGACACCGTACAGCTCGTGCTGGACGCCGAGCAGGACGGCGTGAAGCTGACCAAGACCTACACCTTCCGGCGCGGCGAGTATGCGATCGGTCTGTCCCATCAGGTGGCCAACGGCAGCAGCGCGGCCATTGCCCCGTCGGTGTACACGCAACTGGTGCGCGACGCCAGCAAGCTCGAGGGAGATTCCCACTTCTACAGCACCTTCACCGGCCCGGCGATTTACACAGACGCAGAAAAATTCCGCAAGGTGTCCTTCGAGGACATCGACAAGGGCAAGAACCCGACCGCAGTTCAAACACCCGATGGCTGGGTCGCGATGGTGCAGCATTATTTCGTCTCGGCCTTCCAGCCGCTGGACAAGGGTCAGCATGAACTGTTCACGCGCAAGATCGGCAATGACCTGTACGCGGTCGGTGCGATCAGCCGGATCGACAGCATCGCGCCGGGGGCGTCGGCCACGGTCGAGGGCAAGCTGTACGCCGGCCCACAGGAATCCGAAAAGCTCGAGATCTTCGCGCCCGATTTCGATCTGGTGAAGGACTATGGCTGGCTGACGATCATCGCCAAGCCCATCTTCTGGCTGATGACCCAGATCCAGAAAGTGCTCAGTAACTGGGGATGGACCATCATCGTGCTGACCATCCTCATCAAGCTCGCGTTCTTCCCGCTGTCGGCGGCCAGCTACCGCAGCATGGCAAAGATGAAGCTGGTCACGCCGAAGATGACCGCGATCCGCGAGCGCTACAAGGGCGACCCGCAGCAAATGAATGCGGCGATGATGGAGCTGTACAAGACCGAGAAAATCAATCCTCTCGGCGGCTGCCTGCCCATTCTCGTGCAGATCCCGGTGTTCATTGCACTCTACTGGGTGCTGCTGGCCAGCGTCGAGATGCGCCATGCACCCTGGCTGGGCTGGATTCAGGATCTGGCAGCACCTGATCCCTGGTATATCCTGCCGGTCGTGATGGCAGTGTCCATGTTCGTGCAGACCAAGCTGAACCCGACGCCACCCGATCCGATTCAGGCCAAGGTGATGATGTTCATGCCGATCGCGTTCTCGGTGATGTTCTTCTTCTTCCCCGCCGGCCTCGTGCTGTACTGGGTAGTGAACAACCTGCTGTCCATTGCGCAGCAATGGGTGATCACCAAGCAATCCACTGAAGGCAAGGCCTGAGCGGCCGTTTACGATTGGCCTGAAACCTGCCTGAAACCTGCCTGAGACCTGCCCGCGCAGGTCTGGCACCCACCTTTGAAAAGTCCGTCCCGTCTGGTGACGGACTTTTTTTTATTACGGATAAAATCTGCCCATGCTTTCCGATTCCTCTCCCATCGCAGCGATTGCCACCGCACCCGGCCGGGGCGGCATCGGCGTCGTCCGGCTGTCCGGCAAGGGGCTGATGTCCGTCGCGCGCGAGGTCTGCCGGCTGGGCAGTACACAGGTACTTCAGCCGCGACATGCAACCTACCTGGACTTCATTCATGCCGACGGCAGCGTGATCGATTCCGGTCTGGCGATCTGGTTTCCCGCACCGCATTCCTACACCGGCGAAGAGGTGCTGGAACTGCAGGGGCATGGCGGCCCGGTCGTGATGCAGATGCTGCTGAATCGCTGCCTTGAGGCGGGCCACTCGATCGGCCTGCGGCTGGCCGATCCGGGTGAGTTCACCTACCGCGCCTTTCAGAACGACAAAATGGATCTGGCGCAGGCCGAGGCGGTGTCTGATCTGATCGAAGCCTCGACCGAAGCGGCGGCAAAACTGGCGACGCAATCGCTGTCCGGCGCGTTCTCCCAGATCATTCATCAACTGGTCGAGCAGGTGATCAACCTGCGCATGCTGGTCGAGGCCACGCTGGACTTCCCGGAGGAAGAAATCGAGTTCCTCGAAAAATCCGATGCGCGGGGCAAGCTGCAATCCGTGCGCGACACACTGGACAGCGTGATCGCACAGGCCGCGCAGGGGGCGCTGCTGCGCGACGGACTGAAAGTCGTGCTCGCCGGCCAGCCGAATGTCGGCAAGAGTTCGCTGCTCAATGCGCTGGCCGGATCCGACGTCGCCATCGTCACACCGATTGCCGGCACCACGCGCGACAAGATCACCGAGACTATTCAGGTCGAGGGCATACCGATCAACATCATCGATACCGCCGGCATACGCAATGATGCCGAGGCCGATGGCGAAGTCGAGCGTATCGGTATCTCGCGCACCTGGGCGGCGGTCGAGCAGGCCGATGTGGTGCTGCACATTCTTGATGCCAGCCGTGGGCCCACCCGCGCCGATGAAGAGGTCGTCAGCCGCCTGCCGGCGCAGGTGCCCTTGCTGCGCATCTGGAACAAGATCGATCTCTCAGGGCACAAGCCCTCGGTCGATGTCGAGCCGGAGGTCACGCATATCTATCTGTCCGCATCAGAGAAGCTCGGCATGGAGTTGCTGCGCAAAGAATTGCTGCGCATCGCCGGCTGGCAGCAAACGGGAGAGTCGATTTATCTGGCGCGTGAACGTCACCTGCTGGCGCTGAAAGCCGCGCAGGCCCATTTGCAGACCGCTGCCGAGCTCGCCGCCCAGCGCGACAGTGCGCTGGATCTGTTTGCCGAAGAACTGAGGCTCGCACAGGAACGGCTGGGCAGCATCACGGGGGCATTTACCTCCGACGATCTGCTGGGCGTCATCTTCAGTCGCTTCTGCATCGGCAAGTAACGATCTCGCTGGCTTCATCATGGTTTGTCATGCCAGCCAGAGAATCTGATCCTCGTATCAAGTATCATGTCGCGCGCGTATCGCGCACAAGCTGACTATTTCGGAGAACATCATCGTGTCAAAACACGCCCACACACTGAATGCGCTGAAGCTGCTGGCCATCTTCGCCGCTGGCGGCGCAGCGGTCGCGGCCTTTGCTGCCGATGCCGCCAAAGTTGAAAACCTGCGTGTGACCAACGCCTGCAAGTACTGCGACCTCACCGATGCCGCGCTGTCCGGCATGGACTTGCGCGGCGCGGACTTCCAGAATGCCAATCTGGCCGGCGCCAATCTGTCCAAGGCGGATCTGTCGCAGCGCCCGATGGAAAAGCGCACGCTGTCGACGAATTTCGAGAGTGCGAACCTGAAGAAAGCCAATCTCTCTGGCGCGAAGCTGAACGGCGCGAATTTCCTGAACGCCTTCCTGCGCGAGACCAATCTGGAAGGCGCCGACCTGAGCGGCGCAAGCTTTGCCTCCGCCAACCTGAAGGGCGCGAACCTGAAAGGTGCAAAGATCGATGGCGTGAAGCTGGACGAAGCGAAGATCTGCAATACCGTCATGCCGGACGGCAGCGTCAACGATTCCGGTTGCTGATTATTCCTCTTCCCACAGCGAGGGCGGCTCTTTGCGAGGGGTCGCCCTGACCGGTCGCGACATCTTTTTTACTGTCGCCTTCGCCGCGCGCGGCGCAGGCTCGGCCACCAGTCTGTCGGCGGGGAAGGGCTGCAGGAATGAACCCGCGTTGTCTGCGTCCGCCTGCAGCCAATCCTGATACTGCGAGGGCTCCAGCAGCACCAGCATGCGCTTCTCATCTTCCGGACGATGAAAGCGCTGCATCAGCGGATGCTCATCCGCATTAATGGTCAGCATCGTGAACGACACCAGCGGCTTGTCATCCGGGCCACCGGTCGCCCGCCACTCCCACAGACCGGCAATGCCCAGCAGTGCATGATCAGCATGCGCTATCTTCCAGCGCACCGCTTTTCCGGATTCATAGCTGGGCTCGAAGAAGGACTCGGCTGGCACGACGCACCACTGTCGTTTGCGCCAGGCATGCCGAAACGACGGCTTCTCTGCGACCGTTTCGCTGCGGGCGTTGTAGGTATGACGTGACAACGTGAGCTCGGCCCAGGAGGGCACCATGCCAAAGCAGGCGGTCACGCACTCCAGCTCACCGCTGCCATCATCCGCGATGCGCAGAATGGGCGCCTGATAACCGGGAAACGTCTCTTCCGGATACGAGCCGCTGCATTCCACACCGAAGGCTGCTTTCACGCCCTTCGGTGCGGGTGGCGTGTAATTGGCGCACATGCTGCTTCAGGGCTTGGCTTTCGCAGGTCTCATCGGATGCTTCAGCTTGCGGAAATCCGCCTTGCGTATCAGACCATGAATGCCCTTGGTGCGATCCACGACCTGCGACACATTGAAATCTGTCGCCGCAGACAGATAGGCGTAAGCCACCGCGCGATCCATGCCCAGTACTTCATTGAGGAAGCGCACGGATTCGCGCACGGCATCTTTCATCGCCTCATTCAGGTCGGGATTCAGGCCTATCGTTATCCAGTAATCGCGCGTTTCGCCGAATGGCTTGACCAGCGTGCCCGAGGCTGCCGGAATCCGGGGATCACCTTTTTTCAGCAGCGTGAAACGGAAGGTCGCGCGCATCGAGTGCTCCAGTGCTGTCAGCGCAACCTCGCCATTGCCCTGCACCATGTGCGGATCGCCCGCATAGAAATTCGCCCCCGGCACAAAGACGGGCAGATACACCGTCGATCCGGCACCCAGCTCTTTCACGTCCATATTGCCGCCGTAAACACCGGGCGGCACGGAATGCACCGGCTCGGAGGTAGCGGCTGCCACGCCCATCACACCGATGAACGGTGATGTCGGGAACGTCACCGACTCACCACGCGCATTCGTCATCACGCCTTCCCACTGGCCGCGCGCATTTTTTCTGATTGGGGTGAACACGGACACATTGTGAAACTTCTCCGGCTCGGCCGCGCTGGCGTCCGGTTCGGGCTTCGCTCCCTCGGGGAACTCGCCGGGCAACGCCCCTTTGCCATGACGGTTCGAGATCACCCCATACGGCACGCGCGGCGTGACCGCCAATACATCGACTTTCAGTACATCGCCGGGCTCCGCGCCCTGAATCGCCACCGGCCCGGTAACAATGTGTGGCCCGTCCTTGGCGAAATCATGGGCAAGACTGGAGCTCGTAATGGCGACGGCGTCTTTCAGCACCATGCGCGCCGGCACGCCGTGCCTGCCAAAGAACTTGACCGGATCACGCCCCTGATCTTCCAGAATGCCTTCATGCGACACCGTATCGAACACCACGGTCGCGCCCGACGGAACCGTCAGTACCGGCGCGCTGTTCGCATTGGGCAAATAACCCCACTGAATGGTGTCGAGCGTGGAGGGCACATAGAACACCTTGCCGAGTCCTTTGACGGACAAGCGGCCCGGCTTGTCCGCCAGAGGTTGAAGAGGAAATTGAGAAGGCCCCGCCAGCGCCACTGCAGACGAAAAGGCGATGACCCCAGCCAGTGCAAGGCCTAGCAGGCGGTTCTTGTTTTTCATGATATCCCGGAAAATTGTTATGTAAGCTTCCGGGACAAATTATCCAGCATTTTTATGCTTTGCTCTCCCGTGGTATCTGGACCTGCCCGCCTTACTTGACCCTTGGCGGTGTCTCAAACGTATGAAACGGCGCCGGGCTGGGTACCGTCCACTCCAGCCCTTCCGCCCCTTCCCACGCATGCGCAGCGGCCTTCTGCCCACCGCGGATATTGGGCAAGACGACAAAGAACAGAAAGTACACCTGTGACAGCCCGAACAGCAGCGCCCCCACACTGACGAGCGCATTGAAGTCCGCGAACTGCGCCGGATAATCGGCATAGCGTCGCGGCATGCCGGCCAGCCCCAGAAAATGCATGGGGAAGAAGGTCACATTCAGCCAGATCAGCGAATTCCAGAAATGGAACTTCCCTCGCCACTCATTGATCTGGTGGCCTGTCCATTTCGGCGCCCAGAAGTAATAGCCGGCAAACAGCGCAAACAGTGAGCCCGCCACCAGCACATAGTGAAAGTGCGCGATCACGTAATACGTGTCATGCATCTGGATATCGATGGGCGTCACCGCGAGGATCAGTCCGGTGAAACCGCCGATCGTGAACACGAAAATGAATCCAATCGCCCACAGCATCGGCGTCTCGAAACTGAGCGATCCGCGCCACATCGTCGCGACCCAGTTAAACACTTTCACGCCGGTGGGGATAGCCACCAGCATCGTCGCGTACATGAAGAACAATTGTCCCGTCACCGGCATGCCGGTCGTGAACATATGATGCGCCCAGACGATGAAAGAAAGTATGCCGATCGCGGCTGTCGCATAGACCATCGATGCATAGCCGAACAGGGGCTTGCGAGAGAACGCGGGAACGATATGCGAGACGATGCCGAAGCCCGGCAGGATCATGATGTACACCTCGGGATGACCGAAGAACCAGAACAGGTGCTGGAACATGACCGGATCACCGCCGCCGCTGGCATTGAAAAATGTCGTGCCGAAATGCCGGTCCGTAAAGACCATGGTGACCGCGCCCGCCAGCACCGGCATCACGGCGATCAGCAAATAGGCCGTGATCAGCCAGGTCCAGCAGAACATCGGCATCTTCATCAGCGTCATGCCGGGCGCGCGCATGTTCAGCACCGTGGTCACGATATTGATCGCGCCCAGAATGGAGGAGATGCCCATCAGGTGGACCGCAAAAATCGTCATGTCCATGCCAATGCCCATCTGCGTGGACAGTGGCGGGTACAAGGTCCAGCCAGATGCAGTCGCGCCCCCCTCGACGGCGAACGAGGCCAGCAGCAGCAGGCCTGCCACCGGCAGCAGCCAGAATGAAAAATTGTTCATCCTCGCAAAGGCCATGTCCGACGCACCGACCTGCAGCGGGATCATCCAGTTCGCAAAACCGACGAAGGCCGGCATGATCGCGCCGAACACCATCACCAGACCGTGCAGCGTCACCAGCTGGTTGTAGAGTTCCGGCTGCAAAAATTGCAGACCGGGCTGGAAGAGTTCCAGCCGTATCAGTATCGCCAGCAAGCCACCGGTGAGCAGCATGATCATCGCAAACCACAGGTACATCGTGCCGATGTCCTTGTGGTTGGTCGCATACAGCCAGCGGCGCCATCCGTGCGGCTGGGAATGCGCTTCGTCGTGCAGGGGCGCAGTGGTCGTGCGGGTGTGCATGAAGAACTCCCATCAGGAACGATGAGAGCTTTGACCATCGCCGACGGACGGAGATTCTTTGCGAGTCGGCTATAACAATGCAGGGATGTTTCCGAAGCGTTCGGATGTCTACTGATGCACCATCTGAATGATCAATTTCATTCCGCAGGCATCGGCATATCTTCTCAGCGTATCAAGCGTCGGCGAGTGCGCCCGGCTGCCCAGGTTTGCTTCTATTCTCGCAATGACCGGCTGCGAGACGCCCATTCGTTCCGCAACATCAGCCTGAGTCAGCCCGGCTTCTTTTCGCGCATGCAGCAATGCGGCAAGCGCCGAGAACTCATCCTCCAGAGCATCGTAGGCAATCTGAAATTTTTTATCGGTGGTTCGCCGCTTCGACGCATACGCCTTCGGATCAAATCGAACCGGTGTGAATTTATCGCTCATCTCGGACCTCCATCAAACGCGTGCGCGCAATGGCCAACTCCTTTGGAGGAATAGCTTGCGTCTTTTTAATAAACCCATGAAGGATGACAACGCGCTTGCCCACCTGACGGCAAAAGAACGCTCTTCCGATACCCTCGGTACCCCGAGCACGAATTTCAAACAAGCCACCCCCTAATGCTTTGGTGTACGGCATGCCAAGATCCGGGCCTGTCATTTCAATCTGCTCCGCAATACGCGTAAAGCTCGCCGCAATGCCCGTAGGCCAACGGCAAATCTTGTCCATGACCTTGTCGTTATAAAAAAGGATTTGATAGCGCATTGCGCTATATAGCATGTAAGCTATAAGCGCAGTCTATCCCTAACCGCGGTGTTTTGTCAAAACCCAACGGCAGACCATGAGTAGCAACGCGCCAACAGAAAAAACGGCAGCAAAAAAGCAAACCGGCAGAGGGCGGTCGCGCTCTGCCGGTTACCAGCTCATGCTGCGCGCCTGCTCGGCAAGCGCTTGTTCGCGATCAGTGACTGATCATCCAGGGTCGCTTCGATGGAAATGCCTTGCTGCCATCGCGGCTAGTCACTGTGGTGGTTTTCTTTGATGAGGAACAGCAGCCACAGCCGGCCGGGTGACGGTGGCTGACATAGTTTTTCGAGCTGTGCGGCTCATGGCGCGCGCGCTCGTTGGTGTCCATCGCCTTGCGCGTGGTGCCATCCAGATAGGCCAGTCCGGCACTCGCCACGAGTACCCGGGGCGAGGCCGTGCCACACGTCGGGCAGTCAGCGGGATCATTCCTCGCGGAGATACCGCGAATGGCGTCGAAACTGCCGCAGCTCGGGCATTCGTAGTCATAAGTGGGCATGGTGCAATCCGATCCGTGCAGAATTGATTGAGCAACTTCGAACATTTGCCGTCAGGCCTGCGCCTGACGGCATGCCGGGGCAACGGGCTTACATGTCCGGCGACAGCGGCATCTGCACCGAGCCATCGATATGCTTGATGGGCCCTGCAGCGCTCGGGTTGATATCAAAGTCAAAGATCTGCGTGGGCAGCCACAAGGTTGCGCACGCATTCGGAATATCGACCACGCCACTGATATGCCCCTGTACCGGCGCTGTACCGAGGATGGAGTAAGCCTGCGCGCCCGAGTAGCCGAATTTCTTCAGGTATTCGATCGCATTCAGGCAGGCCTGACGATAGGCGACATGCACATCCAGATAATGCTGCTTGCCCTGCTCATCAACGGAGATGCCTTCGAAGATGATGTAGTCGTTGTAGGTCGGGGTGATCGGGCTGGGCTTGAAGATCGGGTTCTTGATGCCGTACTTCGCCATGCCGCCCTTGATCAGGTTCACACGCATGTGAACCCAGCCGGCCATTTCAATCGCACCGCAGAAGGTGATCTCGCCATCGCCCTGCGAGAAATGCAGGTCGCCGACCGACAGGCCCGCGCCATCGACATACACCGGGAAGAAGATCTTCGAGCCGCGTGACAAATCCTTGATGTCGCAGTTGCCGCCATGCTCGCGCGGCGGCACGGTGCGCGCACCTTCGGCGGCCGCCTTGGCCTTCGCATCGCCGGTCAGCTTGCCCATGTGCGCAGTCGACGCAAACGGCGGGTTGGCCAGTGGCGGTACACGGTCGGGCTGGGTCGCAATGAAATCGACTTCGCGCTCATTCCACATGTCGAGCATCGTCTTATCCGGCAGGCAGCCGATCAGACCGGGATGGATCAGGCCCGCATACTGCACGCCCGGCACATGGCGCGAGCTGGTAAACATGCCGTGGAAGTCCCAGATCGACTTCTGTGCCTGCGGGAAGTGATCGGTCAGAAAGCCGCCGCCGTTCTTCTTGCTGAAGAAACCATTGAAGCCCCACAGGCTGTCCTGCTTGGCGCCGATGTCGAGCAGATCGACCACCAGCAGGTCACCCGGCTCGGCGCCTTTGACGCCCACCGGACCGGACAGGTAGTGAACGGTCGACAGATCAATGTCACGCACATCGTCCGCGCTGTCATTGTTCTTGATGAAGCCACCGGTCCAGTCATAGGTTTCGAGGATGAACTCGTCGCCCGGCTTCACCCAGCATGCCATCGGAATGTCCGGGTGCCAGCGGTTGTGCACCAGTTCGTTGGAGGTTGCCGGCTTGCTCAGGTCAACCTTGATTAATGTGTCAGCCATGGTAGTTCCCTTTTAATCATCGTTCATGAATCAGAAATCATGAGGATTGCGCCTGCCATCTTTTTCTCTGCTTCGTCAGGCGCGAAATGGCCGGCCGTCTGCTGCATGGCCGGAGCAGATCCAGCGCACTCAGACGGACAGATAACGGCTGATGGTCGCCTCGTCCACATTGGCCCGCGTGTTCTCGTACGCGAAGCGGCCCTTGTCGATCACGAAGAAACGGTCAGCGATCTCCATCGTGAACGACAGCACCTGCTCGGAAACGATGATGGTCAGCTCGCGGATCTTGCGGATCTCTTTCAGGCTTCGGGCGATGTCCTTGATGATCGAGGGCTGAATGCCTTCGGTGGGCTCATCGAGCAGCAGCACTTTCGGGTTCGTCGCCAACGCACGCGCGATTGCCAGCTGTTGCTGCTGGCCGCCCGACAGGTTGCCGCCACGGCGGCCCCTCATCTCATAGAGCACCGGGAACAGCGCATACAGCTCGTCAGGCACCTTGCCATTGGCTGAGGCGGGCAGGCCGGTCTGAATGTTTTCCAGCACCGTCATGCTCGGGAAAATCATCCGGCCCTGCGGCACATAAGCAATACCGTTGGCGACACGGTCATGACTTTCCATTGCCGAAATCTCGGTCCCGTCGATGGTCACGCTGCCGCCGCGGGTGGGCAGGATGCCCATCAGCGTCTTGAACAACGTGGTCTTGCCCATGCCGTTGCGGCCCATGACGGCAATGATTTCCTGCTTGTCGACCCTGAAGTTCAGGTCATGAATGACCTGGCTCTGGCCATATCCGGATGCGAGATGGGTGACGTTAAACATGTTTGCCTCCGCGTGAATGCCCAAAGAATGTTAATGACCCAGATACACTTCAATGACCTTGGGATTGCTCTGCACCGCTTCCATGCTGCCGGCGGCGAGCAACTTGCCCTGATGAAGTACCGTGACCTTGTGTGCGATCGATTTCACGAATTCCATGTCATGCTCGATCACCACCACCGAGCGGCCCTGACTGATGCGCGCCAGTAGCTCGGCAGTTTTTTCACGCTCGGAGACCGACATGCCCGCCACCGGCTCGTCGAGCATCAGCAGCTCGGGCTCCTGCATCAGCAGCATGCCGATTTCCAGCCACTGCTTCTGGCCGTGCGACAGCAGGTCAGCGGTCATGTCCAGAAAATCGGTGAGGAAGATGTCTTTCGCAACCTGATGCACGCGATCGATCACGTCCTGTGTGCGCTTGAAAGTCAGCGCGCCAAACACGCCCCGGCCGCGCGGAAAGGACATCTCAAGGTTTTCAAACACCGTCAGCGCCTCATAGATCGACGGGGTCTGAAACTTGCGGCCCACGCCCGAATGCACGATCTGGTGTTCCGACAATTTGGTCAGCTCGATATCCTTGAACTGAATGCTGCCCGCAGTCGCCTTGGTCTTGCCGCAGATGAGATCGAGCAGCGTGGTCTTGCCGGCGCCATTCGGACCGATGACCACATGGACTTCATTGCGATCGACATAGAGGTTCAGGTCATCAACGGCCTTGAAACCATCAAAGGACACCGTAAGACCTTCGATCGCGAGTACCGGGCGGTTGGTGGTGATGCCACCGATGGGTGCGCTGCTCATTTGCTTGCCTCCAGGCCGGCCAGTGGGATGTCCTTGCTTGCTGCGACAGGCGATTTCGCTGGGCGGGAAGCCGTCACAGGCTTGCGCTCTGCTTTCCCGGTCAGTCTTGCGACCAGCTTCTTGCCATGGCTTTCCCACAATCCCGCTATCCCGTTCGGGAAGTACATGACGACCGCAATGAACAGACCGCCCATCAGGAACAGCCAGAGTTCGGGCAAGGTCTCCGAAAAGTAAGTCTTGCCGTAGCTGACCAGCAGCGTGCCGTACACGGCGCCCAGCAGCGACATGCGCCCGCCTACCGCCGCGAAGATCACCATCTCGATCGAGGGCACGATGCCGACGAAGGACGGCGACATGAAGCCGACCTGCAGCGCGAACATCGCGCCGCCAATCGCGGAGATGCCGGCGGCAGCGACAAAGGTGAATACCTTGAAGTTCGCCACGTCATAGCCCGAGAAACGCACACGCTCTTCTTTGTCACGCATCGCGACCAGCAGACGGCCCAGCTTGGAGGTCAGCACATAGCGGCCGAACAGGATGCAGGCGATCAGCAGCACGCAGCAGACGTAATAGAGGATGAGCTTGGCGTTGTCGGTGCGAATATCCCAGCCGAGCAGGGTCTTCAGATCGGTAATGCCATTCACGCCACCCGTCCAGCCCTGACGGCCGATGATCAGGATGGTCAGGATCGCGGCGATCGCCTGGGTAACGATCGAGAAGTACACATCACCGACACGCCGCTTGAACATCGAGATGCCGACGATGAAAGCGAGCACCATCGGTACGGCCATCACGAGCATCAGCGTCAGCGGGAGGCTCTTGAACGGCAGCCACAGCGTCGGCAGTTCAGTGATCTGGTTCCAGTCCATGAAATCAGGAATGCCGGGTGTGGACTGGATCTTGGTGCTCTCCGGGTCAGAGGCTTCGAGCTTCAGGAAGGCCGCCATGCAATAGCCGCCCAGACCGAAGAACACGCCCTGACCGAGCGAGAGAATGCCGCCATAGCCCCAGCACAGCACGAGACCGACAGCAACAAAGGCATACGACAGATACTTGCCGACCATGTTGAGACGAAAGCCGTTCAACACCAGCGGGAAGATCACGAAGAGCAGGGCGCACAGCACGAGCAGACCGATGGTCCCCTCCTTGCCGCCCAAGACTTTCTGGAATGCAGAGTTCATTTCGGGTCCTTTCTTGACATTCGTGAATTACTTGCGGACCTTGACGGCGAACAGGCCTTGCGGACGCATCAGCAGGATGAGGATCACGATCGACAGTGTGAACACCTTGGCCAGCGAACCCGTCATGAAGAACTCGGACGTTGACTGTGTCTGGGCAATCGCGAAGGCGGAGACGATGGTGCCGATCAGGCTCTGCGCACCGCCGAACACGACCGTCAGGAAGGTATCGACGATGTACAGCGAGCCGGAGGTCGGGCCCGTGGAACCGATCGTGGTGAACGCGGCGCCAGCCACGCCGGCCACGCCGCAGCCCAGCGCAAAAGTCGTGCGGTCTACCTTGCGCGTGTTGATGCCGACCGCGCCCGACATCATCCGGTTCTGCATCGTCGCGCGCACCTGCAGGCCCCAGCGCGAGCGATACAGCAGGATGAAAATGGTGCCGGTCAGCACGGCGGTCATGGCCATGATGAACAGGCCGTTGAGCGGAATATCGACGCCCTCAATTGGCTGCACTGAGCCCATCAGCCAGTCGGGGAGGGTGGCGGTGACTTCCTTCGGACCGAACGTGGAGCGGAAGATCTGCTGCATGATCAGCGACAGGCCCCAGGTGGCCAGCAGCGTGTCGAGCGGACGCTTGTACAGGTGCGAGATCATCAGGCGCTCGACCCAGTAGCCCACGAGGTAGGCGACGGCGAAGGCCAGCGCGATTGCGCCAAAAAAGTAATAGGGTTGCAGCGCGGGCGCGTAATCGGTAGTCAGCTTCGACAGCAGATAGGTGGAATAGGCGCCGATGGTCAGGAACTCGCCATGCGCCATGTTAATCACGCCCATCTGGCCGAAAATGATCGCCAGCCCCAGCGCCATCAGCAGCAGCACGCAGAAAAATGACAGCCCGTTAAATCCCTGCATCATCAGGATGCCGCCAAATTCAGATAACCAGTCCATGTTGACTCCTTGTGTGCTGTGCGCTTTGCTTCAGAGGTGCTTCTTGGGTGTTACTCAACGAGATAAAACCGGAGACTTGCGCCGCAAGGGCGCAAGTCTCCGTCATGCCGGTTACTGGTAACCCTTCGGGAACGGGTTCGGCTCGATCAGGCCGGACTCGTAGATCACCTTGAACTGACCGTTCTTCTGCACTTCACCGATGCGGGTCTTGGACCACAGGTGATGGTTGTCATGCAGCTTCACGTAACCTTCGGGCGCTGTCTTCAGCTCGATGCCGGGGGAGGCAGCAACGACCTTATCGATGTCAAACGAACCGGCCTTTTCGACAGCGGCTTTCCACAGCCACGGGCCGAGGTAGGCCGCCTGGGTCACGTCGCCGATCACGGCATTCGCGCCATACTTGGCCTTGAAGGCTTCCACGAATTTCTTGTTGTTCGGGTTGTCGAGCGACTGGAAGTACTTCATCGACGAGTAGAAGCCCTCGGCGTTTTCACCGCCGATGCCGAGCATTTCGTCTTCCGTCACGGACAGCGTCAGCACGACCTGGGTCTTGCCGGTCACACCGGCTGCTTTCAGCTGCTTGAAGAAGGCAACGGTCGAGCCGCCGACGACGTCAACGAAGACGACATCCGGCTTCTTCAGCTTGATCTTGTTGATCAGCGAGCCGAACTGGGTGTTACCGAGCGGGTAGTACTCTTCACCCACGACCTCGCCCTTGACGACGTTCTCGATGTGCTTGCGGGCGATCTTGTTGGAGGTACGCGGCCAGATGTAATCCGAGCCAACCAGGAAGAATTTCTTCGCCTTTTTCTCTTTGACGACCCAGTCGAGTCCGGCGAGGATCTGCTGCGTGGCTTCCTGTCCGGTGTAGATCACGTTCTTCGACTGCTCGAGGCCTTCGTAGAAGGTCGGGTAGTAGAGCAGGCCGTTTTCTTTCTCGACGACCGGCAGCACGGCCTTGCGCGATGCCGAGGTCCAGCAACCGAAGATGGCCGCGACGCGGTCATTCGACAGCAGCTTCTTGGCTTTCTCGGCAAAGGTCGGCCAGTCGGAGGCGCCGTCTTCCTGAATGATCTTGATCTTGCGGCCGAGGATGCCGCCAGCGGCATTGATCTGCTCGATCGCCAGACGCTCGGCTTGAATCGAGCCTGTTTCGGAGATCGCCATGGTGCCGGTCGCTGAGTGCAGCTGACCGACGATCACTTCCGTATCGGTGACCGCCAGCTTGGTGGTGTTGACGGCAGCGGTGGCAGGCGGCGCAGCGAACGAGAAGCCGGGTAGCGCGACGGCTGCGGTGGCAGCGAGCCCCTTGAGGACGCGGCGACGACCAGCAGATTTGATGGGTTGATCAGACATGCGATGTTCCTTTCACACGATGGCATTACACAGAGTTGACAGAGGAGACTGCCCGACGCCTTGCTCGCACTGGTCGATGCACCATGCGATGCATCGCCGTCTTTGCAGGGCTTGCACCGAGAGTAGTTTTTGCTGGCGCATCGCAGCAATACGCTGTTTGACGTACGCAGGCGTACCTGAGAAGCGAACCCTGAATTCGCCGGCGTGGCGAGCCGCCATGGCAATGACGACGCAAGCCGCAGTAAAGGACGACCGCACCACAATAAAGCGACAGCTCTTTGCCGCCATGCGCCAACAATGCGCCACGCTGGTGAGAGCGCATGCTTCACGCGCACCGCTTCGGTGCGGCGCAGCTGGGTATCATTGATGGGTGATCGGCGAATCGCACATACGTCATTTGACGTATGCCTGGAAGGATCGATTTTTTCAGCGATGAAGCCTTTGCAGTGATATCGGTCTGGGCTGGTGCAGAAATTGCTCAGGATTAAGCCCGATCATTGCGAGCACTCTCGTGAATTCCTCCTCTGTCCAACGCATCGTCAAAAGCCGCCGCGACTACAACACCTGGGTAGCCAACGAAACGCTGGAAGACTACTCGCTGCGCTATACGCCCAAGAGCTTTCGCAAATGGTCGGAATTCAGGATCGCCAATACAGCGCTGGGCGCCGTCTCTTTTCTGGCACTGGAAGCGATAGGCGCGGCGATCACGCTGTCCTACGGATTTACCAACGCTCTGTGGGCGATCGCGGTGGTCTCCGTCCTGATCTTCCTCACGGGCCTGCCGATCAGCTACTACACCGCCAGATACGGCGTGGACATGGATCTGCTGACGCGTGGCGCGGGCTTCGGCTATATCGGCTCGACCATCACCTCGCTGATCTATGCGAGCTTCACCTTCATTTTCTTTGCGCTGGAGGCGTCGATCATGGCGCAGGCCGTGCAGATGGCCTTCGGCATTCCGCTGGCCTGGGGCTATGTGCTGTGCTCTCTGGTGGTCATACCGCTGGTCATCCATGGGGTGACCGTCATCGGCAAAGTGCAGGCATGGACACAGCCTGTGTGGCTGTTGCTGATGGTGCTGCCTTTTGCGGCCGTACTGTGGCAGGACCCGCAAGCCCCGGCTCGGCTGATGCACTACACTGCCGGCCGGCCTGATGGCGGACAGCTTGACTGGCTGCTGTTTGGTTCGGCCGCCACAGTAGTTTTCTCGTTGATCGCCCAGGTCGGGGAGCAGGTTGACTATCTGAGATTTTTACCGGAGGCGCGGGACAACAATCGCCGCCGCTGGTGGCTGGCGCTGCTGCTGGCCGGGCCCGGGTGGATACTCATGGGTGCCGCAAAGATGCTGGGTGGTGCGCTGCTCGCGTTTCTCGTGATTGAGCAGGGGTTCGACCCGTCCGGCGCGGTCGAGCCAACGCAGATGTATCTGGTCGCTTTCGGCTATGTGTTTTCGGATCCTCGCTGGATCGCCGGTGCGGTGGCGCTGTTTGTCATCATCTCTCAAATCAAGATCAACATAACGAACGCCTATGCCGGTTCGCTCGCATGGTCGAATTTCTTTGCACGGCTAACGCATAGCCATCCGGGGCGCGTGGTCTGGGTCATTTTCAATGTCGTGATTGCCATCCTGCTGATGGAGATCGGCGTATTTTCTGCCCTCAAGGAAGTGCTGACGATTTACTCGATGGTCGCCATTTCCTGGATAGGCGCCGTGCTCGCCGATCTGCTGATCAACAAGCCGCTGGGCCTCTCGCCCCGTCACATCGAGTTCAAGCGCGCGCATCTGTACGACATCAACCCGGTCGGCGTTGGCGCGATGCTCGCCGCCACCGTCCTGTCCATGCTTGCTTTGCTTGGCTTGTTCGGCGATCTTGCCAAAGCTCTTGCGCCTTTCATGGCGCTGATCACCGCGCTGGTCAGCGCGCCACTGATCGCGCTGTTCACTCGCGGTCGCTACTATCTCGCCCGCACGCCGGCCGCCACGACAACGCCAGACCATTTGCAGTGCGTGATTTGCGAAAACGCGTTTGAATCGGCCGATGTCGCCCACTGTCCCGCTTATGACGGGCATATCTGCTCGCTCTGCTGCTCGCTGGATGCCCGCTGCGAAGACCGGTGCAAACCCGAGGCGGCGCTGCCTGCACAGCTCTATCGCCTTGGCAACGCACTTCTGCCGGCGCCGCTGATGCGGCACCTGACGACAGAAGTCGGCAAATATCTGCTGATGCTGGGGTTGTTTACTTCCGTGCTCGGCGCGGTGCTGGCCGCGATCTACTTCCTCGAAGTGCCGTCAGCGATACATGCGCCGTTTTACACCGGCACCGACCTGCGTGACTTGCTGATCAAGGTATTTGCCGCCTTCTTCCTGATGACCGGCATAGGCACCTGGTGGCTGGTGCTGACGGCAGCCAGCCGTCACTCCGCGCAGCGTGAGTCCGAACGACAGACCAAATTGCTGCTGACCGAGATCGGCGCACACCAGCAGACGGATGCAGAACTCCAACGCGCCAAAGACCGCGCCGAAGCAGCCAATATGGCCAAGAGCCGCTTCGTGACGGGTATGAGCCATGAGCTGCGTACACCGCTCAACAGCATCCTGGGCTATGCACAGATCCTGCAAACCGATCCGAGTATTCCTGCGCACCGACAAAACGCGATCAGCGTAATCCGCCGCAGCGGCGAACATCTGCTGTCGCTGATCGATGGCATGCTTGATATCGCCCGCATTGAAGCCGGGAAGATGCGACTGGAATCCGGACAGCTACCGCTGCGAGAGTTTCTCGACCAGATCGTGCAGATGGTCGCGCCGCAGGCCGCGCAAAAAGGGCTGGGCTTCCATTTTGTCGAAGCAGGCCGCATCCCGCAGGCCGTTCATGCCGACGAAAAGCGACTGCGCCAGATACTCATCAATCTGCTGGCCAATGCGGTGAAATTCACCGATCGCGGCTCGGTCACGCTGCGCGTGACGTATTCGCGCGAGATCGCGATCTTTGAAGTGGAAGACACCGGCATCGGGATTTCAGAAGAGGATATCGCGCGGATATTCCTGCCGTTCGAGCGCAGCGACTCGGCGAATCAGCGCAAGGAAGTGGGCACCGGCCTGGGGCTGGCGATCTCCAACATGCTTGCCCACATCATGGGCGGCGAGCTGAGCGTCACCAGCACGCAAGGCAGGGGCAGTGTGTTCAAGCTGCGTCTCTATCTGCGCGAAGTGCGCCAGCCCCTCAGGCGTGATGACGCGACGGTACTCGCCACCGGCTACAGCGGCGCGCGCAAGCGCCTGCTGGTGACAGACGATCAGGTATCGCAGCGCGTGGTGCTCAAAGAGATGCTGTCGCCGCTCGGATTCGACATCATGGAAGCGGACAGCGGCCCTGCCTGTCTGGCGTCCGTCGAGCGATTTCGCCCGGATCTGCTGCTGATGGATATCGCCATGCCGGGCATGGACGGCTGGGAAGTCTGCCGTCGTCTGCGCGAGAACGGACACAACGAACTACCGATCATCATCGTTTCGGCGAATGTGTTCGATCCGACTGCCCGTCAGACAGAGAGCATGTACTGCAATGATTTCATCGCCAAGCCTTTCATGCTGCCAGATCTCTTGTCCAAGTTGAAGCTTCACCTCGGGATTGAATGGACATCAGCCGCCTCGCCCGCAACCCCCTCAGCACAGGCCATGCGACTTATACCACCGCGGGCCACACTGGCGCGACTCGCCGAACTGGGCGCCCTCGGCTTCGTGAAGGGGATTCATGCCGAGCTCGACCGCATAGAAAAGAAAAATTCACTGTATGTGCCGTTCTGCACTGAACTGCGCACTCTGGTGGCGCGCTTTCGCCTGCCTGAGTACACCAATCGCCTCAAGGAGTGGATGTATGACGACGTGGACCACGTTTGACGGGGACGTCGCGCTGATTGTCGATGACGTGCCAGAAAATCTAGCGCTGCTGTCGGACGCGCTATCTGAAGCAGGCTATACCGTGCTGGTTGCCACCGATGGTCTGTCGGCGCTGGAACGACTGAAGATGGTGGTGCCCGACATCATTCTGCTGGACGCCGTGATGCCTGGGATTGATGGCTTTGAGACCTGCCGGCGGATCAAGCAGATCGACGAGGTGCGACATGTACCCGTGATGTTCATGACCGGCCTGACCGAAACCGAGCATGTCGTGAAAGGCTTCGACGCCGGTGGACTTGATTATGTGACCAAGCCGATCGAACCGGCCGAAGTGCTGGCGCGTGTAGCCACGCATATCCGCAATGCGCGCATCATGTCGCAAGCCCGGCATGCGATCGATGCCGTGTCGCATGCGGCCATTTCCCTGAAGCCTGACGGCACACCGTTGTGGCAAACGCGGCAGGCGGCTGAATGGATGGAAAAATATTTCCCCGGTATGCAGACGGCATCACCATCGCTGCCCTCTGTCCTGGCTGAATGGATCGCACAAGCGCTGTCCGTGGCCGAGGCTTTACCTCTGGTGATTCATCAGGAAAGTCATAGTCTGCACCTGACCTTGTCACGCCGCAAGCGTGAATTACTGCTGCTGCTGGAAGAAAAACAGCAACAGGTTCTGCCCTCGCTGGATCAGTATCAGCTCACGCCGCGAGAAATGGAGGTGCTGAGCTGGATCGCCAAAGGCAAGACCAATCGCGACATTGCAGAAATACTCGGGATGAGCCCACGCACGGTGAACAAGCATCTCGAGCATATTTTTGTAAAGCTGGGCGTGGAAACCCGCGCCGCTGCCGCGGCGCTGGTCGTTGGCAGGCTGGGGAATCCGGCAGAATAATCACCGCAGATTCTGCCGGTAGAGGCTGCTGAACCGCACGACAGTCTGTGCGGGTGTTTATCCCAGATACTCCTGTTTCAGTCCCACGGAATGAAATATGGATCTCAGCACGTGTGCATCAAACAGCAGGGTGTCACCGAACTGGCCGTCCAGAGATTTCGCGGCTGTGCCGCCATGGCCCGGGTAATAAAAATTGCTGGTGGAGTTAATGAAGAGATCCTTATCTTCAACCCAGTTGCCGGGCACTGCGCCGATAAACGCGACGGGCTTTTTCAATTGGGTATTTACCTGTTTCCAGAAACTACCCTGATCATCTCTGTCCGTATAAACGACGGAAACCCCCTTATCGGTGAGCTGATCGATCAGTGTCGCCATCTCTTTGGCCGCGATCTTTGTCGCCTCAGCTGCATCCTCTTTTGACAGTCCGGAGAGAAATTCGCCCATACCGACAGCAGACAGGATAACGCGCCAGGAGGGGCCAGCACCCAACACATTCTCTGTAATCTGCCTGGAAATTGCCTGCCGGGCTTTCAGATAAAGCGCCCGATCCAGATGCGCATTGGGTTGAACATACGCAGCCAATTCCGCGCCATTCTTACCCAGGGCGGGAGAGGAGATGCATGCAACCTTTGGTGAAACGATGACGCCGTCGGGGCGCATCATGGCGACGGTAGCGCAGGTGGATACCGGCGACCCGCCGGTTAGTATCTCCGGATGCCGTTGAGCGTAGCCCTGAGAGCGTCCGATAATGGCTTTATTCAGCGCGGCATCAGTGTTCGGGGAAATATTTTTTTCGAGCGCCAGTCTGTCAGCCAACTCTTCCTTTTTGAATCCGGGCAGCGAAACGACTGCGAGTGACTCTACTGAATCTTTCAGCGAAGCTGTATTCGCTCGCAACAGACGCTCCCGGTTACTACCCGGTTGTGGAGCACATTCCTTGTAAAATTTTTGAACCAGTTTCGCCGCTTCCTTCCATTTCTTGGGATGTAGCTTCTGCACCGATGGAGGATAGCCGAGCGCAAGCAAGATCTCCTGTCCGCTTTTGTTGGTGAAGAGATCTGCAGAAATAACGGAATGGCTATGGCCAGGCGGCGTATGCGCGGGAATAGTGGTTGTCGTCGTCGTCGTGGTAGTGGTATTCGTAGTGGTCGTGGTCGTTGGGGCGTTTGTCGTGGTGGTCAGGTGTGATGCGGCGTTGGAGCTGCTGTTGTTTTGGTGAACTCGATTGCGTTTCTCGGCAAATTCAAGTCTCGCCTTGATTGCCGATTCATTAATTACTGAGTTAAATAGTTCTTCAAGAGAATCCTCGTCGCTGTGGACAAGGCCGGAAGATGATCCGGATAAAGCACTTGACGACGAAGTAGCCGTACTGCTCGTGCACATCTGCTGATTCGTAATTTCATTGGCAAGCAGATCTTTGATCTTGCTCAGATGGCTTCCCGCGTTGATCTCCGCACTCAAATGTTTTTCAACTGACTCTGATAGGGTGCCCGCGATACGACTGGCAAGAATCTCTCTGAATGCGCGCGATGGTTGATCCTGCGAGGCTGCCGTCGCGAATTGCTTTTCATCGATTTCTAACTGACTTTTTATTTGTTGATAGCGCTGGCTGGAATCATTCCCCTCTAAAATTTCGGTAATTACTTCCATTCGCTCATTCGCCGGAATCTTAGAGGCAACTTCCACGCTGTGGTCGCACGCATGATTCATATCGACGATTGCATAAACCAGCGCAATCTTTTCATCAAAGGTATTTGATGACTCAATGATGTCATGCAAGCGTTTGGTCATAACAGGATTGATCTTCCCGGAATCCAGAATGGCTTTACAAAAGGCGACGCTTAATGATTTCATTGCCACTGAATATTCGGTTTGGCGGACGCTGGAAGAGATAAACTCCTTGGTCTTTTCATACGCGTTCTCCACAGCCTCGTTGACACGGACTCTGCTCCGATGAAGGTAGGAGATCACGGCAAGTAAATCCGGACCGCTTGCACCGGCGATGAATTGGCTTATTTCTCCCCCAGGCTTGAGGAATTCATTGATTATTGCGTCATACGGCTTGGCGTCGCCGGTCGAACCTACTGACGATGATCGGTAAGGGGGGGTTGAAGGAACGGACATAGATTCTCCATATGAGTTTTGTCGAAATAACGTTGGGTTTACAGCTACCACCTAGGTAACCCGTTGACAAAACAGTTCCAAATAGCACTGTGCACCCGGTGTATCAATTCACCATCTAAACTCGTACGTCGAATGACTTATTCCGCAACACATCCGGCCCGCGTTACGCTGATGAAAATCAACAGTGACTTCCCGGGAGAGCCGCATGTACCACGGAGACATTTCAAGCAGCAAAGACACCGTTGGTGTCGCCGTCGTGAATTACAAGATGCCCCGCCTGCACACCAAAGCAGAGGTGCTGGATAACTGCCGCAAGATTGCGGACATGATCAAAGGCATGAAAGTCGGTCTGCCGGGCATGGATCTGGTGATCTTCCCCGAGTATTCGACGCACGGCATCATGTATGACGCCAAAGAGATGTATGACACGGCGTCGGCGATCCCCGGCGAAGAAACCGAGATCTTTGCGGAGGCCTGCCGCTCGGCGAAGGTCTGGGGCGTGTTTTCGCTCACCGGCGAGCGTCATGAAGAGCATCCGAACAAGGCGCCGTACAACACGCTGATCCTGATGAACGACAAGGGCGAGATCGTGCAGAAATACCGCAAGATCATGCCCTGGGTGCCTATCGAGGGCTGGTATCCCGGCAATTGCACGTATGTGTCCGAAGGTCCGAAAGGTCTGAAGATCAGTCTGATCATCTGCGACGATGGCAACTACCCGGAAATCTGGCGCGACTGCGCCATGAAAGGCGCCGAACTGATCGTGCGCTGCCAGGGCTATATGTACCCGGCCAAGGACCAGCAGGTGCTGATGGCCAAGGCAATGGCGTGGGCAAACAACAGCTATGTCGCGGTCGCGAATGCGGCGGGCTTCGATGGCGTGTATTCCTACTTCGGTCACTCGGCCATCATCGGCTTTGACGGTCGCACGCTCGGCGAATGCGGCGAAGAGGAAATGGGCATCCAATATGCACAGCTGTCGACTTCGCTGATCCGTGATGCGCGCAAGAACATGCAGTCGGAGAACCACCTGTTCAAGCTGCTGCATCGCGGCTACACCGGCAAGATCAATTCGGGCGAAGACAGCAAGGGCGTCGCTGCCTGTCCGTATGACTTCTATGCGAAGTGGGTGAATGATCCGGAAGGCACGCGCGAGATGGTCGAGAAGATCACCCGCCCGTCAGTCGGCACGGAAGAATGCCCGGTGCCCGGTATCCCGACCTCCGCAGACGCCGTACACAAGTAATCGGCACTGTTGCGCCGGACGCAGGCGAAGGTCTGCGCCGGCGCTTCTTTTTGGATTCATGCATGCAGCTGTCCAACGACATTGCCCAGTACCAGATCCGCGACGAGCCGTTCTATGTGCCCGTCCGCGAAGAGCTGCAGCACTTCGACGCCGCGTACGCCGCCCGCCTGCCGGTGATGCTCAAGGGGCCGACGGGCTGCGGCAAGACACGCTTCGTCGAGCACATGGCCTGGCGGCTCGGCCGGCCGCTGGTAACGGTGTCCTGCAACGAAGACACCACGGCCAGCGACCTCATCGGACGATATTTGCTGAATGCGAGCGGTACCTACTGGCAAGATGGGCCGCTGACCCTCGCCGCACGCAGCGGCGCCATCTGCTATCTCGATGAAGTGGTGGAAGCACGGCAGGACACGGTCGTCGCGATCCATCCGCTGACTGATGCGCGGCGCTGCCTGCCCCTGGACCGCAAGAATGAACTGGTGAACGCGCATCCGGATTTTCAGCTGGTGATCTCGTACAACCCCGGCTATCAGCGCCTGCTGAAGGATCTGAAGCCGTCAACCAAGCAGCGCTTCGTCGCCATTGATTTCCACTATCCGGATCCCGCCACTGAAACGAGCATCGTGATGCATGAAGGCGGGATCGATCGCGAGCTCGCCGGCGCGCTAGTTGGCATTGCCGGCAAGATGCGGCATCTGAAGGGCCATGGCCTCGAGGAGGGCGCATCGACCCGGATGCTGGTCTACGCCGCGACACTGATCGCACGCGGCATCGCCCCGGTGCCCGCCTGCCAGATGGCGCTGATTCATCCGCTGAGCGACGATCCCGACATGCTGGAGGCACTGGACGGCGTGGTGCACAGCGTCCTCGGGTAACGCATGGTGGCCGAGCACGGCGCACGCTACGGGCTGGACGCCGCTCGCGACAGCCTCGGCCATTATCTGCGCGCGCTCTGGAATGATGAATTCATTCTGCGCGCCAGTGACCAGCCACTGACGCAACAACGACCGTTCATCTCGGCGCAGGGCATTCATCTGCCTCGCCACTATCATGCCTATCAGGGCACTTTGCAGCGCGAGCTCTACCGTGCCGCCTCCGCGCATGCTGCCGCCCATCTGGCTTATTCGACGACGCACTTTGCGCGTGGCGGGCTGAAGCCGATACAACAGGCGCTGATCGGCGTGCTGGAAGATGCGCGCGTCGAGCAACGGGCCATTGAACAGATGCCCGGATTGCGCTCCCTGTGGCTGCAGTTCTTCGATCCTGCCGGCCGCGACAGCGTCAGTGCCGAGGCACTGCTGCTACGGCTGTCGCATCAACTGCTCGATCCGACGCGGGAGGACAGCAATCCCTGGGTCAGGAAAGCCTGCCGGCTGTTTCACGAATCTCAACGAGAGGGCAGCCATGCGCTCGCGCTGCGCGAGATCGGGTCACGATTGGGCAATGACCTCGGGCAGATGCGCGCGCAGTTCAACGCGAAAACCTATGTGATCGAACCGGTGTATCGCGATGACAATCTGTTCCTGTGGATCCCGGAAACGCCGCCGGAGGAAACACGCGTCGCCGACGGCGTTGTCGCGGCTGAGGATGATGCGCCGGACACGCTCGAGCGACTGGATGATCTCGCGGCCGACGACGCGCATTGCCGGCCGCGCGAGACGGCCAGCGCCGGGAATGATCAGCAGGACGATGATCTGCACCCGCGCTATGCCGAATGGAATGCGCGCACCGGGCACTACCGCGAACGCTGGTGCCGCCTTGTCGAGCGCCCGCCAGCAGAGGGGAACGCGTCGGCGCTGCGTGAACGCATGACCGCCTACGCGGCGCTGTGCTCGCGACTCGCCCGGCTGATGGAGGCACGCAAACAGGGGCAGACACAGCGATTGCGCCACCAGAGCGATGGCGACGAGTTCGAACTCGATGCGCTGGTCAGCGCCATCAGCGAACTGCGCGATCTTCGTCCGCGACAGGCGCCTGACCTGCGCGTGTACCGGCGAACGCGACGCCAACGACCTGATCTGTCCGTGCTGCTGCTGCTCGATCTGTCGGCATCCACCGAAGCCACGCTCGGTGAGGCCACACTGCTGTCACTGATCCGCGAGGCAAGCGTGTTGCTGGGGACGGCAATCGCGCAGGTCGGCGACCGCTGCGCGATCCATGGCTTCCGCTCGAATGGACGTCATGACATCGAGTATGTGCGCTTCAAGGAATTCAGCGAGACGATGGATGATCCGGTGCTGGCGCGGCTCGCGGGTGCGCGCGGTGCGCTGTCCACCCGGCTGGGGGCTGCGATCCGTCATGCGAGCCATCAGCTTCGCCACAGCCGCACCGCGCAGCGGATGATACTCGTGCTGACTGATGGCGAGCCGCATGATATCGATGTGTTCGATCCCGACTATCTGGTTCAGGACGCCGCGCGTGCGGTGCAGCGTTCTGCTGCTGAAGGCACACCGGTATTCTGTGTTTCGGTCGATTCCGCTGCAGACCGCTACCTGAGCACGATATTCGGCGCCCACCAGTATCAGGTGATCGACCAGCTCGATCAGCTGCCCCAGCGTTTGCCAGAGCTGTACCTGCGACTGACGGCCTGACCCGCTGACGGACTGCGCACGGCATCAGCGCGTGCGGAATGACCATTGCCGGATGACGGACTGGCCATCCACGGTGCACGTGAAATCGGCGTCATACTCGGTGCCGGCGCGCAGGGGCAGCAGGGGAATGATGGCCGCCGCTGACGGCGGGGTGTCTCGGTCGGTATCGCTGTCGAGCTGACGAACGGCGAGCAGCCGGCCATCCCGTTCCCGGAGCGTGAAGCGCTGCACCTTCAGCACCGAGCTGAAATCGGCATGCACACTGACCGGATAACCGACCTCATCATGATGCGGCACGGGATCTGGTGTCTCCTGATTGCTGTAGAAGTTAGTGCGGATGCTGCGCTGTCCGGGATGCGGCCAGACGACCAGCTGCGCCGAGCCCAGCCCGGTGCTCTGGTGCGGCGCCACCATATTCACCGTCAGCCAGCTGTACGCGCCGGGCCGTGTCGCCGCGCCGGCACCGGCAGACGTGAACCGGGGCTCAAAAATCAGATAGCGATGATAGATCGCAGTGACCAGTCCATCGGCTGCAGCGAAGCCATCGGCAACCGCGGTTGCGGCGATCACCTCGCCATCGGCCACGGTGCTGCTGGCCAGTGGAAATCCCGCGGCCTGCAAACGCTTCGGTGCATCGAAACCAGTGAAGCCGGGCTTGGCCGGATCTTCCTCATGCGCGATGCGCTGATTGAGCAGCTGGTACTCTGCATGGGCCTGCGCTGCGTGGTCGAGCACAGGATCGCGCGTGAGTGGCGCGAGCCCTGCCTGCTGGCGCCGGAAATTCATCCAGGTGAGTCCGTCGCTGGCAACATCGCCACTGACAGACGGTGCAGCGATTTCCTGCGAGCGTAATTGCGTCGCGCCCGGCAGATCGTCATGGCGGTCATCGCCGCCGCATGCGCCCAGCAAGAGCATGAGCCAGACGGGCAGCTGTCGGGGCACGACTCCCCGCCAGCGATGCGTGCCGAATGCATCGATGCGGATGCATTCACGTCCTGTACGGCCAGATTCTTCTTTCACCCGTCGCCTCCGTCCGGACGCGAGCGCAACGCTCACGATCGGGTAGTGCCGAGGCTTGGTTAGAGAAGGGCTCGCCGTGAAAGTGCGCACGGCGATCAGGAAACATGAAATCAGTCAGCGCGCTCGAACTTGCCGGCAGTCCGGTTCTTGCGAACTTCGTTCCAGACGAACACGCGGCCCTGCATCGCTACCCAGACGCCCGGCGTGCAGAGTTGCGTTGCCGTGATGGCCGCACCGAGATTGAACAGCGCATCCGAACCGGTAATTTCATAGGGCACCATTGCACCGGTCAGCACGATCGTCTTGTCGAGCTGTGCGGCCGCCAGCACCTCGGCCGTCTCGCGCAGCGTATCGGTGCCGTGCACGATCACAAGTCGTGCTTCGGGTGCGGCCTTGCAGGCAGCGAGTATCTGCTGCCGGTGATGATCCTGCATGTCCAGTGAATCGATCGCCATCAGCGGCTCGATCACATGCGGTTCATCCAGTCGTGCGCGCGCCAGCGCGTCAGGCAAGACGCTGTGCCCAAAGCCCAGACTGCCGTCGATCGGATTGTAGTGTTTGTCGAAAGTGCCACCGGTGGCGATGATGCGCAAGCTCATGATGCGTTGGCCGGATGAAGTCATAGTGTGCGGGCGAACATCATAGCGTGAAGCGGCGGAACGCCGCTGACCTGCGGAAAATTTACCGGCAACGGGCAAAAAAAAGGAGTGGATCCTTAAGAATCCACTCCGAAAATGCAGGGCAAGCAAGGCGAGGAACGACCTGATTGCCCGCCATCCGAGACAAGATGGACTTTCATAGTAAGTGCCCAGTAGCCCATTGATCCAATGCTATGTTGGCATGATCTTATGCATGATTTGCGGTAGAGGAATGAATGGAAGCCATCGTGTCAGATATGTCTGAAGCGAAGCCCTTTCTTATCTGTTATTCGCCCAAGTTGTCGATGAATGATCTAGTTCGCGAATCGCATTCTTCGGTCGGTGGTTCAGATCATGTGCGTCACGCATTGACACCGCGTCTTGTCACTGACCTGGCTGACGAGGTCGTACCGACCCAATCACCCGTCTGACGAGACAAGCGCATAGTCGGATACACTGTCGCCTGTTGTCTGCCTTCCCGAGTTCACTCATGAAACCCGTTGCGCCCGGCACAGTCATCTTTCATCGCTATCGCGGCTATGGCGTGGTGACTTCCGTCAATCTGATGACGGGCTGGATCTCTGCGCGCTTTGCGAGTGAAGGAAGGACACTGGACCTGAACCTCTCCTGTGATCAGGTGCATCATGCGGATGGCGAACCGATCCAGTTTCGCCGCGCGGCACCGGATCGCATGCCGCACGGGCGGCTGATGGCGATGATGCGCGAGCTGCACAAAGCGGGCTATCAGCGACTCTACCTGTACAGCTGGCCCAAGGCCTCAGGCCTGCACTGGCGCTGGCATCTGTTTACCGGTCCGAGGCAGTGGGTGCAGCGCAGCTGGCGCGAGGGCTGGTATGGCTCAGGCGCCGACTACAACCTGAATCCGGTGCTGGGCTGGGGCGATGCACCGGGCGCGTCGATACACGAGCTGGTGTCTGCGCTCGCACGCTTCGACCCGCAGGGCCTCTCGCGCGCGCTGGGCCGCGATGAAGATCACACCCAATGGTTCGCCGATGTCTGCGAAGCCTTGCTGCCGAACTATACCTACTCGCTCGGCTGGGATCAGCGCGGCGGCACACCTCCCGCGCAGCTGCCGGTCATACCGCTGCGCAGTCATGTTGCGCCTTACTCGGGGCCGGCATTGCCCTGGCCGCCGGGCTGGAACACGCTGTGGCGCAATTTGCCGCGCCCGAACGCACAGCTGCCGTCGGCTAGAACAAATCGCGCTGACGTCCCCTCAGACGCCGATCGTTGAGCTGAACGATGCTCAGCTCACGCGGGCCGGGCAAGAGCACGATACGATCACCCGTCTGCAGCACACCCGTCTGGATCACCTTCAGATACACGCCGCTGTAACCTGATTGCAGCATCTGCTTCACCGCATGCGCATACCCCATCCGTGCGCCGAACTTGTAGCAGGGCGAGCGGGGCTCCGTCACTTCCAGCATGACCTCGCCGATCTGCAAACGATCCCCGACCCACAGATCGCGCTCGAGCACGCCGAGCGTCGTGAGGTTCTCGCCCATCGCACCGGGCGAGAGTTCGCTGCGCTGTTTCAGCACACGTTCGCGCGCATCGTTCCAAAATGCGTAATGTTCATGCGGATACAGATACACCGCCTTGTCGAGCCCGCCATGCACACTGAGATCGGCCTGTTCATCGCCGGCGAGGCCGAGACGCTCCACCTGTGCAGGACCGTCCAGCGGCAGCTTGCGTATGCCGGAGACTACCCGGTGCGTCGTGCCGTGGTCGCTGACAAACAGGGGAGCCACCTTGCCCGTATTGAGGCTGAGGAGACGGGCGTCAGCGACCATGCGCAATGTTCTCCACGGGCTTGCCCTGAATGAAATCGACGATCGCTTCGAACGCCGGACGGAAATACCGCTCGTAACTGTCCGTCTCGACAAAACCGATGTGCGGCGTGGCCAGCACATTGTCCAGCCGCAGCAGCGAGGCATTGACCGGCAGTGGCTCGATGTCGAAGACATCGACGGCGGCCGCACCGGGTCGCCCGGCACGCAGTGCGACCTCGAGTGCGCCCGGCGCAATCAGCTCCGCTCGGCTGGTGTTCACGATCAGGGCGTCCGGCTTCATCATGGCGAGGTCGCTGAGCGACACACCATAGCGCGTGCTGTCCGAGAGCCGCAGATGCAGGCTCAGCACATCGGATTGCGCAAACAACGATGGTTTGCTGGCCGCTGCGCTGAAGCCGTCCGCAACGGCTTTTGCACGGCTGCCCTCGCTGCCCCAGATCAGCACCTGCATGCCAAATGCCTGCGCATAGCGGGCGACCCGTTGCCCGATGCGACCATAGCCCCAGACACCCATGACCCGTCCATGCAGAGAGCGTCCCAGTGTGCTGCGCGCAGGTTCGATCGCGCTCGCCTGCCATAGCCCCTGCTTCAGCAAGGACGCGTATTGCGGCACCTTGCGGCTGGCCGCAAGTATCAGCGCCCAGGTCAGCTCGGCCGGCGCGACCGGATCGCCCGAGCCTTCGATCACGGCGATGCCTCGCTCTGCCGCTGCAGCCAGATCGACATGCGGGCCGATACGTCCGGTCTGAACGATCAGCTTAAGCTTGGGCAATTTCTCCATCAGTGCACGGCTGATCGCGGTGCGCTCACGAATCAGCACCAGTATCTCGGCATCCGCCAGCCGGATGGCAAGCTGTCCGAGACCTTTCGCACCATGGTTGAAAACTTTGACGTTCAGGCCGTCGAGCAGGCGGTAACAGGACAAGTGACGGACGCTGTCCTGATAGTCATCGAGGATGACGATTTTCATCGGGGATTCCTGTCAGTGGAAGTTCATGGCTTGATTTTGGTCACGCAAAACCCTCGATGGCAATAGAGCATCTGATACGCACCGCGCGGGCCGGTCAGGCACCCGATGCCGGCGCTTCCTGTCAAGGCCGCAGACTTGCGTTACGCCAGAATGGAGGCTTGTTCGTACAAGGTAGAATACGTTCAAGATCTTTATTATTAACCACTCACACCGAGACAGCTCTGCCTTTGCTTTGGGCGTTACCCTCACGCTCCAGAGTACGCGGTCACCATACCGCACTCGACAAGACCGCCGTCGCACCCGCCCGGGTTGCGCCACCGCTACGGACGACGATCCTGCCGGCCCGGCCAGGCATTACCTGTTGGCATGGAGGTAGACGACGATGAATCATCCCACGATGGCGGGCAGTGCCGCCATACTTCCCCCCGCCCACGTGAAACACTCAGGACTGACTGACTGGGTCATCCGTATGGCGGCGCTCACCTGCCCCGACCAGATCGTCTGGTGCGATGGATCGCAGGAAGAATACGATCGCCTGTGCGCGCAGATGGTCGCCGCCGGCACAATGACGCGGCTCGACCCGATCCGGCGTCCGAACAGTTATCTGGCAACCTCTGATCCTTCCGACGTCGCCCGCGTCGAGGATCGCACGTTCATCTGCTCGGAGAAGAAAGAAGATGCCGGCCCGACGAACCACTGGGTCGCGCCGGCGGAGATGCGCGAGACGCTGGCAGGCTTGTTCGCCGGCTGCATGCGCGGCCGAACCATGTATGTGGTGCCTTTCTCGATGGGCCCGCTGGGCTCGCCGATCGCCCATATCGGCGTTGAGTTGTCGGACTCGCCGTATGTGGTGGTCAACATGCGCATCATGACGCGCATGGGCAAGGCGGTCTATGACGTGCTCGGCGAGGACGGCGAATTCGTCCCTTGCATGCACAGTGTCGGCATGCCGCTCGAACCCGGTCAGCCGGATGTGCGCTGGCCCTGCAATCCGACCAAATACATCGTTCACTATCCCGAGACCCGTGAGATCTGGTCTTACGGTTCCGGCTATGGCGGCAATGCGCTGCTGGGCAAAAAATGTCTGGCGCTGCGCATTGCGTCGACCATGGGACGCGATCAGGGCTGGCTTGCCGAGCACATGCTGATCCTCGGCGTGCAGCCGCCATCGGGCGAGAAGCACTATGTCGCGGCCGCATTCCCCTCGGCCTGCGGCAAGACGAATTTCGCGATGATGGTGCCGCCGCCCGCTTTCAAAGACTGGCAGGTCACGACGGTTGGCGATGATATCGCCTGGATCAAGCCCGGTGCTGACGGTCGTCTGTATGCGATCAATCCCGAAGCCGGTTATTTTGGTGTGGCCCCCGGAACGAACAGCGAGACCAATCCGAACTGCATGGCCTCGCTCGAGCGGGATGTGATCTTTACGAACGTGGCGCTGACCGATGACGGCGACGTCTGGTGGGAAGGCATGAGCAAAACACCGCCAGCGCACCTGATCGACTGGCAGGGGCAGGACTGGACGCCCGAGATCGCCGCACAGACCGGCCGCAAGGCCGCGCACCCGAATGCCCGCTTTACCGTCGCAGCGACGAACAACCCGGCACTCGACCCGGCGTGGGATGACCCCCAGGGCGTGCCCGTGTCGGCGTTCATTTTCGGGGGCCGTCGTTCAGGCACCGTGCCGCTCGCGACCGAGGCGCGCAACTGGATCGAGGGCGTCTATATGGCGGCGACCATGGGTTCCGAAACAACCGCGGCGGCCATGGGTCAGCAGGGTGTCGTGCGCCGCGATCCGTTTGCGATGCTGCCTTTCACCGGTTATCACATGGGCGATTATTTCGCGCACTGGATCGCGATGGGCGAGCGGCTCGTTGCGGCAGGCGCGCCGGTACCAAAAATCTTTTGCGTGAACTGGTTCCGCACGGATGCGGCCGGCAAGTTCCTCTGGCCCGGCTTTGGCGACAACATGCGGGTGCTGAGCTGGATGCTCGGTCGTATTGCGGGCGACGCCGGCGGTCACGAACACGCGCTGGGTGTCAGTCCGCGCTACGAGCATCTGCAATGGGAGGGGCTGGCCTTCGCCGAGCCGGCTTATGATCAGCTCAGTGCGATCGATGTGGATGCCTGGCGTGATGAGCTCGGCCTGCATGCAGAACTGTTCGAGAAACTCTCTGATCGTCTGCCTGCGGCGCTTGAGCGGACCCGGCAGCAGCTGAGCCAGCGGCTGGGTCGCTGAGCGCTTGCTGGCTGTCCAACCAACGCACCCGGGACGGGTGCGTTTTTTCTTGCCGGGTGCTACTGTGAAGCACCCCATATGCACCCCATCTGCACGCGCTGTTAGCTGATCGCTGAATGAATCGTCCACCATCCCCCTTGCCCATGCGCGAGGGCGTCTCTGCCAGCCGTGTCGGCCTGCCGTACGGGCACTGGAAGACGCTGGGCGACTTCTTCGCGACGCGCTTCCCTGACATTCCGCTCGAGCTATGGTCAGCGCGGGCGGCACGCGGTGAGGTCGTCGATGAGCGCGGTGACAGGCTCAGCCTGCACAGCCCGTATCGCGGCGGGGCCGTGGTGTACTACTACCGCGAGCGAGCGGTCGAGGACAACATTCCATTCGAGGCAAAGATCCTGTCGCTCGATGATGAATTGCTGGTCGTCGACAAGCCGCATTTTTTACCCGTGACGCCCGGCGGGCGCTTCCTGCGCGAGACGCTGCTGGTACGCCTGAAACACCAGACGGGTATCGAGACCCTCACGCCGGTGCACCGCCTCGACAGAGAGACAGCAGGCGTGATGCTGTTATCGGTGAACCCGGCCACGCGGAGCCTGTGGCAGTCGCTGTTTCGTCAGCGCGCGGTGAACAAGCAGTATCAGGCACTGGCACCGTCACCGATAAACAGTCCATGGCGCTTTCCTCTGGAGCGCCAAAGCCGCATCGTGCGCGATACGCAATTCTTCAAGATGCGCGAAACCGAAGGTGAGCCCAATTCGCATACGCGCATCGAACTGATCGAGGATCGTGGTGATCATGCGCTGTATCACCTGTATCCGCTGACAGGAAAGATGCACCAGCTGCGCGTGCACATGAATGCGCTTGGTCTGCCGCTGCTGAATGACGGCTTCTATCCGCACGCGCGCCCGGCGGGGCAGGATGATTTTTCACGGCCGCTGAAACTGCTGGCGAAATCGCTGGGCTTTACCGACCCGCTGACCGGCAAGCACCGGTTTTTCGAGAGCGACGCGCAACTCTGAGACAATCTGCGGTGAGGCGACAGACCTCGACTACCTCGGCGCCAACAAAGACAAACAGAAAGCGTGCTGTGACTGAACATTCAGGGGAATCCCACGATAGCCTCGCGCCGGTGATCCGCCGCGCCATCATTGCGCTGGCGCTGGGCGCGTTTGGCAGCGGCATGTCGATGCGTGTCGCTGATCCCATGCTGGTCCGTCTTGCGGAGGATTTCAGTCTCAGTGTCGCGGCCGCGTCATGGACGGTGACGCTGTTCGGCTTTTGCTATGGCATTGCGCAGCTCTTGTTCGGTCCGCTCGGCGACCGGCACGGCAAGGTGAAAGTGGTCGCTTATGGTTGCGCCGCCTGTAGCGTTACCGCCTTGCTGTGCGGGCTGGCGCCGGATTTCAGCGGGTTGCTGGTGGCGCGGGCATTGGCCGGTGCGATGGCGGCGTCGGTCATACCGTTGTCGATGGCGTGGATCGGCGATGTTGTGCGCTATGAAAACCGGCAACCTGTGCTGGCGAAATTCCTGATCGGGCAGATCCTCGGCTTATCGTCCGGTGTTGTCGTCGGTGGCTTGTGTGCCGACTATCTTGGCTGGCGTTTGCCTTTTTTCCTGATCACGCTGTGGTTCGCAGCGACCAGTATGTATCTGGTGTTAATCAACCGCGCGCTGCCAGCTCATGCGCGCATCACGCAGCCCGGTGAGGATAGCGGTCTGCAGCGGATGCTGCAGGAGTTCGGCCGTGTGCTGTCCGTACCATGGGCGAGGCAGGTCTTGCTGACTGTCTCGCTGGAAGGTGCGGTGACGTTCGGTGCGCTGGCTTTTGTGCCGGCCCATCTGCATTCGGTGCACGGGCTCTCGCTCGCATCGTCCGGTTCGCTGGTGATGCTGTTTGGCGCCGGTGGCTTGTTGTTTGCGATGCGATCCAGCGCTTGGATCAGGCGGCTCGGGGAAGTCGGACTGATCCGCGGTGGGGCGGTGATGATGGGGGTATCGCTGGCGGTACTGGCGTTTGCACCCGTCTGGTGGCTTGCGTTTCCTGCGTGTGCAGGCTTTGGCCTCGGCTTCTACATGATGCACAACACCCTGCAGATCAATGCGACCCAAATGGCACCCGAACGACGCGGTGCAGCCGTTGCCGCATTCGCGTCCTGCTTCTTTCTGGGTCAGGCCGGTGGGGTTGCACTGGGAGGCTGGGTACTCGCGACGGCAGGTACGTCCTGGCTATTGCTGGCGTCGGGTGTGTTCGTACTCATCATCGGGCTGCGCTTTGCCTGGCGGCGCCATGCGAGAAGTGATGCGCTGCGCAATCAATGACGCGCGTGCAAGCGCGCCGGCACTGAGTTGCACTGAGATGCGCTGAACTCAGGCTCGCACGCTCGCTCGTATCAGGAACGTGCTGCGAAATTCCTCAGCTCTGCGGCCATGTTCGGCTGGCTGTCATCCAGTTCACGTGCAAGACGCTGCAGTGCACGAATATTGTCCACGCGGCTCTCGGCCGCATTGTGCTTCACCGGCTGTGCATTGAACCATGCCGAGATCCACTGCGAGATTCCTGAGAACAGCGGCTTGCTGGCGATAGCGGGTGCGAAAGTGGTTTGCATGAATACTCCAGTAAAAAGCTTATGTATGTTGCGTCGCAGTATAAAACAGGGCTAAGATATAAATACAATTTTGTTTTTAAATACCGGTAATATTTTTGGTTTATAACACCTGGATTTTCTGCGTCTGCACCCAAAAAAATGAGCTTTTTGACATTAGATTTGAATTTGCTGCGCGTCTTTGACGCAGTCATGACCGAACAGAACCTGACCCGGGCCGCCAGCCGTCTGGCGATGACCCAACCGGCGGTATCCAATGCGGTCAAGCGGCTGCGGGATGCGCTGGGTGATGAGTTGCTGATTCGTACTGCGCATGGGGTCAAACCCACGGCGCGTGCCGAATCCTTGTGGCCGGCGGTTCGTCGTGCGCTCGCGGATCTGGAAGAAGCGGTGGCACCGCGAAGCTTTGAACTGGCCAAAGCACGCGTCACATTCAGGATGGCGATGGCCGATGCGACAGCGGGTTTGTTGTTGCCGCCACTGGTGCGCGTGATCGAGAAAGATGCGCCCGGCATCGATATCCGCATGGTGCCACTGACGACCCGCGAACCGCGTCCGATGCTATTGCGCGGCGATATCGATCTGGCAATCGGTTTTTTCCCCGGGGTGGTGGCGCAGCTTCAGGGATCGACAGAAACACCCATCCGGCATGAGCGTCTGTATGCCGGTGAATATGTATGCGTGATACGCAGGGAACATCCTCTGACGCAGAAAGAACTGACACTGGACGCGTATTGCAGCGCCAATCATTTGCTGGTGAGTTTTTCCGGGCGGGCGAGGGGGCTCGTTGATGATGCCTTGCTGTCACTGAACAGGGAAAGGCGCATCCTGCTGACCGTGAACCAGTTTTTCACTGCCGGTAAAGTAGTGGCGAACTCGGATTTGCTGATGGTCTTGCCGCGACATCTGATTGAGGCGACGGGAATGACCGAAGCCTTGGTGGCAAAAGAATTACCGTTCGCGATGCCGGAAGTTCATATCGACATGCTCTGGCATGAGCGTGATGCCCGTAGCCCCGGCCATCAATGGCTGCGCGAGCAGTTGCGTAACTCTGGCGCATTGACTCCCATCACTCAGCAAGACTGAATGTTCCTCCGGTCTGTCGCGGGTTTCTGCGCAGACCGCCGACTCCCCTGTCGGGTCGGCACCAGCGCCGAGCGCTTCAGAGCGTCGTGACAGCTGCAGACACACCTCTCCCTGAGTTCCACCTTCACCCGAGCCTTTTGCTTCCCTGAGCGCCTTATGAGCAGGTGCAACGGTGCTTCCAATCGCTTATCAGCTGCCAGTCTCTGATGCAGAAGGCCTTAGCTGTCATGATCAACTATCCCCATCGGATCTGAATCTTGTTCTGCAGACAAGTAGATCGGCGTTATCCCCATGCTGTCCACTGTTTATCCACTGTTTTATCCACGGATTGGTTTCAAGCCCCCGAAGTTTTTTTTATTTGGTTTTGTTCTTTAAGGTTTGTATTTCAAATTGGTAGTAATAGATAAGCTGGCCCACTTTCTGTGGACAAGTCGTTTTTTGCTCTGCAAATCAGGTACTTGAAAAGAAGATAAATCCTGAACAGACCCGGTAGCAACGCAGGACAGTTTTTGTATAAAAATTCGGGTCGGGGAAAAAACAGCAGTTGTCCCCGTTTTCACGGGCGGTTGTGCAGAGGGTTTTCCACAGCCCCTGTAGCAAGACCTGATCGGGTAAGGCGCCTGGACAGCGGGCAGGGCTTAGTGCGACCAGAGGGCATGCATCAGGTTGAAGGCAATGTGGATGGCCGTGTCTTGTCGACGCTGGGCCAGACAAATGAATGACAGCTCGGTCGTCATACTGACTCGGTCGGCAATCACCAGGCCGTGCGCATGCGCTTCCCTGAGCGCGGTCGCATCGCGAACCAGCGACAGCCCGATCCCGGATTTCACCAGATCCAGCATCGAAGCTTCCTGATCGACCAGCGCGACGGGTCGGGGTTCGGCGCCAGCGTCGGCGAAGGCTTTGCTCAGCAAGCGGTTATGCACGGATTCGGGTGGCGCCCAGATCCACGGCAACTCGGCCAGCGCGGCCCAGTCTTTACCCAGCACTCGTTGTTTCCAGCCCTGGGGTGCCACCACGCTGTAGTTGAAGTGCGTCAGGGTCAGTGCATGGCAGTTGCGGTCGGGATCGCCGAGGTAATAGCCAACGTCCAGCTGGCCGGCCCGGATCTGTTGCTGCACCCAGCCGGACATCCCGTGCTGAAGCCGGGTCGAGATTTGCGGATAGCCTTCGACCAGCCGTTTGAGGAAGGCGCCCAGCCGGGTGAATTCCGGGTCGAGAATGGTGCCGACGGCGAGACTGCCGGCAACGGTCGAGGTCAGCGAATGGGCGGCCTGCAACAACTCACCACTGCCTTGCAAGACTTTCTCTGCCAGCGGCAGCAGCTTGCTGCCTTCATCGGTCAGCCGCATGCCCGACGGGCTGCGCTGGAACAGGACCAGCCCCAGACTATGCTGCAATGCCTTGATCTGCAGGCTGACGGCGGGTTGCGTCAGATGCAGCTGGCTGGCGGCCCGGGTGAGATTGCCTTCCCGGGCGACCGTGACAAACGCGCGCAGTTGGGTGAGATCCATGAATTCAGCAGGCTGACTATAAGAAAGTCTTATGGGGTTATTGATGATAACTCATTAGATTTCAGAAATAACTTGAGGGTAATCTCACGCTTGCACAAGACAAGCAAAAGGAAAACTTATGACCTCCAGGCTCCCGGCGATTTCCCATTTCATCCACGGGCAGGCGGTGGCGTCCCGCAGCGGCCGCTCGCAGCTGGTATTCAATCCGGCGACCGGGGAGCCGGTCGCAGAGGTGGCGCTGGCCAATGCGGATGAGGTGAATGCGGCGGTGGCGTCGGCGAGTGCGGCAGCACCGGGCTGGGCTGACACGGCGCCGCTGAAGCGGGCGCGGGTCTTGTTCAAGTTCAAGGAACTGATCGAACGGCATCATGATGATCTCGCGGCCATGATCACGCGCGAACATGGCAAGGTGTTCAGCGATGCCAAGGGTGAGGTGATTCGCGGTCTGGAGATCGTCGAGTTTGCCTGCGGCATTCCGCAGCTGCTGAAGACGCAGTTCACGGACAATATTGGCGGCGGCATCGATAACTGGCAATTGCGCCAGCCGCTGGGCGTGACAGCAGGCATCACGCCATTCAACTTTCCGGTGATGGTGCCGTTATGGATGGCGCCCGTTGCGATTGGCTGCGGCAATACCTTTGTGCTCAAGCCGTCCGAGCGCGACCCGTCGCCGTCGCTGATGCTCGCCGACTTGTTCCGGCAAGCGGGTTTGCCCGACGGTGTGTTCAATGTGGTTCAGGGTGACAAGCTCGCGGTCGATACCTTGCTTCAGCATCCGGACGTGAAAGCAGTGTCCTTTGTCGGCTCCACACCGATTGCGGAATACATCTACACCGAAGGCTCACGTCGCGCGGGTGCCTATCCGCTGCGGGTACAGGCGCTGGGCGGTGCGAAAAATCATCTGGTAGTGATGCCGGATGCCGACCTCGATCAGGCAGTCGATGCGCTGATCGGGGCGGCCTATGGTTCGGCGGGCGAGCGCTGCATGGCCATCTCAGTGGCAGTGGCGGTCGGGCCGGTGGCTGACAAGCTGGTAGACGCGCTGATCCCCCGCGTCAAGGCGCTCAAAGTCGCCAACGGCATGCAGGCCGATGCGGAAATGGGCCCGGTGGTGACCGTGGCGCACAAGGAAAAAATCATCTCGTATATCGAGCAGGGTGTGAAGGCCGGGGCCAAGCTGCTGGTCGATGGCCGGGGCCTGAGTGTGCCGGGACATGAGAAAGGGTTTTTCCTTGGCGGTTCGCTGTTCGACGCGGTCACGCCCGACATGACGATCTACAAGGAAGAAATCTTCGGACCGGTGCTGTGCATTGTGCGTGTTCCGGATCTGGGGGCGGCCATCGACCTGATCAATCGCCATGAGTTCGGCAACGGCGTGTCGCTGTTCACCTCCGACGGTAACACCGCGCGTGAATTCTCCCGCCGCATTGAAGCGGGCATGGTCGGCGTGAACGTGCCTATCCCGGTACCGATGGCCTGGCATTCATTCGGCGGCTGGAAGCGATCGTTGTTCGGCGATGCGCATATCTATGGCGAAGAGGGCATACGTTTCTACACGCGATACAAGTCCATCATGCAGCGCTGGCCGGAGTCGATCGGCAAAGGCGCCGAGTTCACGATGCCGGTCGCGAAATAAGCGCGGGGAGGGCGGCATGCAGGCATCTTCATCGCTCCAGTCGGCGGGCAAATACGACTACATCATTATCGGGGCGGGGTCGGCCGGTTGCGTGCTGGCGAACCGGCTCACGCAGGATCCCGGCGTGTCGGTGTTGCTGATCGAAGCGGGTGGCAAGGACGACTACCTGTGGATTCATATCCCGGTCGGCTATTTGTATTGCATCGATAATCCGCGCACCGACTGGCGCTATCGGACCCAGCCGGAAGCGGGGTTGAACGGGCGCAGCCTGATTTATCCGCGCGGCCGCGTGCTGGGCGGCTGTTCATCGATTAACGGCATGATCTACATGCGCGGCCAGATGCGCGACTATGATGCGTGGGCTGAGCTGAGCGGTGATGACAGCTGGCGCTGGCAGAACGTGCTGCCGATTTTCAGGCAGACCGAAGACCATCATGCAGGCAGCAATGCCTTTCATGGTGCCGGTGGCGAATGGCGCGTGGAGAAGCAGCGCCTGCGCTGGGAGATACTCGATGCGTTCCGTGAAGCGGCAGCGCAGACCGGCATTCCGAACACCGAGGATTTCAACCGCGGTGACAACGAAGGCTGCGGCTATTTTGAAGTCAATCAGCGCAGCGGGATTCGATGGAATACCGCCAAGGCATTCCTACGCTCGGTGAAGAACCGGCACGGCAATCTCGACATCATGACCGGCTGCCATGTGCACAAGCTTCGCGTCGAAACCACACCGCACGGACCAGTGTGCCGTGGCGTGGAGTTCACCGGCGGCGGGCAGCGCTGGTTCGCCGAGGCCGCGCATGAAACGCTGTTGTGCGCAGGCGCGATTGGTTCACCGCAGATACTGCAGCTCTCCGGCATTGGTCCGGCGGCACTGCTCGCACAGCATCAGCTGCCCGTGGTGAAGGAAGCGCCCGGTGTCGGTGAGAACCTGCAGGATCATCTGCAGCTGAGAATGGCGTTCAAGGTACATGGGGTGAAGACGCTCAATACCATGGCCAACAGCTGGCTGGGCAAATTGCAGATCGGGCTCGAATATGCGGTCAATCGCAGCGGTCCGATGTCGATGGCACCGTCACAGCTGGGCGCGTTCACCCGCTCCGATCCGTCGCAAAGCACCGCGAACATTCAATACCATGTGCAGCCCCTGTCGCTGAATAAATTCGGCGAGCCTTTGCATCCTTTCCCGGCGTTCACGGCCAGCGTGTGCAATCTGCGGCCGACCTCGCGCGGACAGGTGCGCATCGCCTCCGGCAATCCTGAGGTTGCACCGCTGATCACGCCGAATTATCTGAGCACGCCCGAGGATCGCAAAGTGGCCGCCGACTCGCTGTCACTGACCCGCCGGATCGCCGCAGCACCGGCGCTCCAGCGGTACGCGCCGGAAGAATTCATGCCGGGGCCGCAGTTCCGCACCGACGACGAACTGGCGTTCGCGGCGGGCAATATCGGCACCACGATTTTCCATCCGGTCGGCACTTGCAAGATGGGACGCGATGACGACCCGCTGGCCGTGGTGGATGCCCAGTTGCGCGTCAAAGGCGTCGCTGGTCTCCGGGTGGTGGATGGGTCGGTGATGCCGGTCATTACCTCCGGCAATCCGAATTCCCCGATTATCATGATCGCGGATAAAGCGGCTGGCCTGATCCGCGCGGCGCGGCAGAAGACGATCGCTCAGACTGACGCGCCTGCCATGGCCCAATAAAAACAAGCGGTTTGATGATAGTGATTACTAACCACATAAACCGCTTTCTACCTCGAGGCGAGTGATTGGAGATTGCGCTGAGCGATTATGTGCTGCTGGCCGTCGCGGCGATGCTGGCAGGATTGATCGACTCGGTGGTCGGCGGGGGCGGTTTGATTCAACTGCCGGCCTTGCTGAGTGTGTTCCCGCAGGCGGCGCCCGCCAGCCTGTTGGGCACCAATAAGCTGGCGGCCATCTGGGGTACTGCGTTTGCCGCCCGCAGCTACGCGCGACGCCTGACGGTGCGTTGGTCAATTGCGTTGCCAGCGGCCGGGGCCGCGCTGGTGTTTGCCTTTTTGGGCGCACAGGCAGTCAGCCTGTTTCCGCAGGACTTGCTCCGCAAACTGCTGCCCTTCATCCTGGGCATGGTGGCGATCTACGTCTATCGCCGCAAGTCTTTTGGCAGTGAAGTCGCTGACGAAGCACCATCCGCAGACAGACGAGGTTTGGCTGTACTAGTGGGCGCGACCATCGGTTTCTATGATGGCTTTTTCGGCCCCGGCACAGGCAGCTTCCTGATCTTTCTGTTTGTACGCTTTTTCTCGCTCGACTTTCTGCAGGCATCGGCCATTGCCAAGGTCGTGAATGTGGCGTGTAACTTTGCCGCGCTCGCGTGGTTTGCGTCAGCCGGGCAGGTGATCTGGCCACTGGGGCTGCTGATGGCTGTCTGCAACGTCCTCGGGTCGATTGCCGGAACCCGACTGGCTCTGTGGGGAGGGACAGGCTTTGTGCGGAAACTATTTTTGGTGGTTGTCAGCTTGTTGATCATCAAGACTGCGTACGATGCCTTTTTCCGCCTCTGATGGTTCCACGTGAAACATCGGCGGGCGGCGCTGATGCGGTGAGGTGGTTTCACGTGAAACAGTCCTGTCTAGTGCAGCGACGGTGCAATGACGATGGGGCGCAGGCGTCGCCGCTATGTGCGGGCAAGCGTCCGTCGCCCGTCCACAGCCCATCCACAGGGAATCCACAGCCCATCCACAGGTAATCCACAGCCCGTAGGAAAAAGCCTCGCTGTAATTTGCTGCCTATCGGCGCGCAGCGGGTTTTGGCCGGATAAATGCCCTTATAATCCAGCCTCCGCACCTCCCCACGCGTCGCTGCTTGTCATGGAATTTCCCTCAGAGTTTGATGTAATCGTCGTTGGCGGCGGCCATGCCGGCACGGAAGCCGCGCTGGCCGCTGCGCGCATGGGGCAGCAGACGCTGCTGCTTACCCACAACATCGAAACCCTGGGTCAAATGTCCTGCAATCCCTCGATTGGCGGGATAGGGAAGGGACACCTCGTCCGTGAACTGGATGCGATGGGTGGCGCGATGGCCATCGCTACCGACGAGGCCGGCATCCAGTTCCGCATCCTGAATTCGTCCAAAGGGCCCGCGGTGCGCGCGACACGTGCGCAGGCAGATCGCTTGCTGTACAAGCAGGCGATACGCTCGCGGCTGGAAAATCAGCCGAATCTCTGGCTTTTCCAGCAGGCGGTCGATGATCTGATGGTGGAGGGCGACCGTGTGACCGGCGCGGTGACGCAAGTCGGTGTGCGTTTCCGTGCGCGTGCGGTGGTGCTTACCGCCGGCACTTTTCTGGATGGCAAAATTCATGTCGGCCTGAATCATTATTCGGGCGGCAGGGCAGGGGATCCGCCAGCAGTCTCGCTGTCCGCGCGGCTGAAAGAGCTGGCGCTGCCGCAAGGCCGCCTGAAAACCGGCACGCCGCCGCGCATTGATGGTCGCAGCATTGATTTTTCAGTGATGACCGAGCAGCCGGGCGACAGCGATCCCATCCCCGTGTTCTCCGTGATGGGCAACGCGGCCATGCATCCGCGCCAGCTGCCATGCTGGATCACGCATACCAACGAACAGACCCACGACATCATTCGCGGCGCGCTCGATCGCAGCCCGATGTTCACCGGCGTCATTGAAGGCGTCGGCCCGCGCTACTGCCCGTCCATTGAAGACAAGATCCATCGTTTCGCCGACAAGGCCTCGCACCAGATTTTCCTCGAGCCCGAGGGCCTGACCACCAACGAGTTCTATCCGAACGGGATTTCCACCAGCCTGCCGTTCGACGCCCAGCTCGCGCTGGTGCGCTCGATGCGTGGCCTGGAGCGCGCGCACATCCTTCGTCCCGGCTATGCGATCGAGTATGACTATTTCGATCCGCGCGGCCTGAAAGCCTCGCTGGAGACCAAGGCCATCCGTGGCCTGTTCTTCGCCGGGCAGATCAACGGCACCACCGGCTATGAAGAGGCCGCTGCCCAGGGCTTGCTGGCCGGCCTGAATGCCGCACTGCAGACCCAGGGTCGGGAGCCGTGGGCACCGCGGCGCGACGAGGCCTATCTCGGCGTGCTGGTCGATGATCTCGTGACCCAGGGCGTGCTGGAGCCCTACCGGATGTTTACCAGCCGGGCCGAGTACCGTCTCAGCCTGCGTGAAGACAATGCCGACCTGCGGCTGACCGAGATCGGTCGCCAGCTGGGTTGCGTCAGCGATGCTCAGTGGGAAGTCTTTGACCGGCGTCGCGAGGCGGTCACCCGCGAGCTGGAGCGGCTGAAATCCACCTGGGTCAACCCCAAGCTGATCGCCGAGGCCGAGGCGGAGCGCGTTTTAGGCAAAGGCATAGAGCGAGAGTATGCGCTCACAGACCTGCTGCGTCGGCCCAACGTCAGCTATCCGGCGCTGATGAGCCTGACCACGGTGGATGGCCGGCGTTTCGAACAGCCCGGTCTGGATCCGGCCGTGGCCGAGCAGGTCGAGATCCAGGTCAAGTACGCCGGCTACATCGACCGGCAGGCAAAAGAAGTCGAACGCCATGAGCATTATGAAAGCCTGAAGTTGCCCGACGAACTCGATTACCTGAGCGTGCGGGCGCTGTCGATCGAGGTGCGCCAGAAATTGCAGAAGCATCGACCCGAAACCCTGGGTCAGGCATCACGTATTGCAGGCGTCACCCCGGCGGCGATTTCGCTGCTGCTGGTGCATCTGAAGAAAGGCGGGTTCCGACAATTTGCCGCGGCCGATGACAAGACGGACGCCGCCTGAATGACCCGGGACACCTCGTCACGGGTCGCGTCGCTGCGCGAGCCCCTGCTGGCCGGCGCCTCCGCACTGTCGTTGTCGCTGACCGATGCGCAGACCGACAAGCTGCTGGGCTACCTCGCGCTGCTGGTGAAGTGGAACGCGGTTTACAACCTGACGGCCGTGCGCGATCCCGCGCAGATGCTGACGCAGCATCTGCTCGATTGTCTGGCGGTGTTGCCGGCGTTTCGCGGCGCGACGCGCGTGCTGGATGTCGGATCCGGCGGCGGCTTGCCCGGCATGGTGCTGGCGATCTGGGCACAGCAGGCCGAGCCGCAGATGCAGGTGCACCTGATTGATACCGTGCAGAAGAAAACCGCTTTTCTCACGCAGGTGAAGGCCGAGCTGGGGCTGACGAATGTGCAGGTGCATACCGGTCGGGTAGAGCAGCTGCAGGATGCCTCGGGGTTCGATGTGATCACCTCGCGCGCATTTGCCGAGCTGAAGGATTTTGTGCACTGGTCGGGCCATCTGCTGCGACAGGACGGCGTGATGATCGCGCTGAAGGGTCAGGCAGAGGTCAGCGACAGGGAGCTCGCGGCGCTACCGGCAACATGGCAGATGGAGCGCATCGAGCGCCTGCAGGTACCGGGGCTGGACGCGGAACGCCATCTGGTGCGACTGAAAAAACATGCGTCGCCGCCAGCAGCACAGAGCGACTGAACAGCGGGCAGCACAGACAGACCGAGTCAAACCAATCGCAGCACACAGATAGCAAGCACACCGACGTAAGAACGATCAGCAGCGGGGGCCGGCAGCAAGCCGCCGGACAGGACCAACCACAACGACAATGACTATGGCCAAGATCTTTTGCATCGCGAACCAGAAAGGTGGTGTCGGCAAGACCACCACCGCAGTCAACCTGGCCGCGGGCCTTGCGAACCTGAACAAGCGCGTGCTGCTGATCGATCTCGATCCGCAGGGCAATGCCACGATGGGCGCGGGCATCAACAAGGGCGAGCTGGGCAGTTCGGTCTATCAGGTGCTGCTCGGCATGGGCGATCTGCGCAGCGCGCGCAAGACCTCGGAGACCGGACGTTTCGATGTGTTGCCCGCGAACCGGGAACTGGCCGGTGCCGAGGTCGAAATGGTCGAGCTCGATCAGCGCGAACTGCGACTCAAGCAGGCGCTCGCCAGCGTGAAGGATGACTACGACTTCGTGCTGATCGATTGCCCGCCCGCGCTGTCCATGCTCACCCTCAATGGCTTGTGCGCCGCGCACGGCGTGATCATTCCGATGCAGTGCGAGTACTACGCGCTGGAAGGTCTGTCCGATCTGGTCAATACCATCAAGATCGTGCATGCCAAGCTCAATCCCGACCTGCAGGTGATCGGCCTGCTGCGCGTGATGTTCGACCCGCGCATGATGCTCTCGCAGCAGGTGTCCGCGCAACTCGAACAACACTTCGGCGACAAGGTATTCAAGACGATCATCCCGCGCAATGTGCGCTTGGCCGAGGCGCCCTCGTATGGCGTGCCCGGCGTGATCTTTGATGCCGGAGCGAAGGGCGCGCAAGCCTACATCGCCTTTGGCAAGGAACTGGTCGAGCGCCTCGGC
>JACCEC012779403.1_pt1 | contig 49877 bp, 33 predicted proteins | sample 7450121 | NCBI WGS metagenome assembly JACCEC01 (sample SAMN15323455, study PRJNA562643) | freshwater metagenome | isolation source: river surface water | place: USA:Blue River Watershed | collected 2017-08-18
GCTGGTACAGTCACTGGCTTCACTTCCTCTACGACAGGAGCAGGCTTTTCCTCCACTACAGGCGGTTTCACAACCACTGGTTCTTCTACTTTAGGAGCAGCTGGAGGCTCTGGTTTTTTCTCTTCAACGGGCGGAATTGCTACTGTTTTTGGCTCTTCTACTGGCTTAGGAGTAGAAATGGGAGCAGGAGCAGGAATTGCCGTTGCTTTGGCAGCATCCAAATCAATTTTACCTACCACTTTCAGTCCAATTGACGACGTCTCAGCACGAATAACCTCAGGTTCTTTTGACGTCGTTGATTCAGAAAGTGATTCTGAGGTAGGTTTGTTGGTACCAGATGCTTGTGAGGTGCGGAAATACAGCACTGGGCTGTCGTCTGTTTTCGCAGGAGGCGTGGTAGTAACTATTTCTTCTTTTTTGGGTGTACTTGTCCCCAACAACGCATCTGCCCTAAATTCTTTCGCCAAGAATTCAAGTTGTTCTGCGTTTAGTTTCGTATTAGGATTGTTGTCCACCTTATACCCTTTCGCAGCCAAAATACTCGCAACCGCAGAGTGATTGCGGTTGAGAATTCGGGCCGCTTGGCTAAGGCGCATACTTTTTTCTTCCGACATATTGGAAATTTCGTACCAAAGTACGGGTTATTGGTTATTCGTAATTTTGGAAAAACCCTGAAAATTAGTCCAAAGATACAGATTTATTTGTCAAGTCTTATTATCTGTAATACTAACAAGCCCTAAAAACCCGTCAGTGTTGGACTTTTATTGCGAAGAGCGTTTATTATTCAAACTCTCGGCGCAAAATTTCCAAGATTTCCTCAATGGTTTCTTCTTCTAGGTCGGTGCGACGAATCAACTCTTCTTTACTGATACTAATGACTTGTTTCGCAGTATCCAAACCTATCTTACGGAACTCTTCAAGCATCCACTCGTCGATTTCGTCCGTAAATTCGCTCAAATCAACGTCTTCTTCGTCCTCCTGACCTTCTACATCGCGGAATACGTCAATTTCCATTCCTACCAAGCGGCCTGCCAATTTAATGTTTTGGCCTCCTTTACCAATTGCCAACGACACTTGGTCTGGTTTTAAATACACTGACACTCGCTTAGCGTCACGGTCGATAACCATCGAAGTGATTTTAGCAGGGCTTAAGGCACGCTGAATCAACAATTCTAGGTTTTCGGTATAGTTGATAACGTCGATGTTTTCGTTGTTCAATTCACGTACAATGGTATGAATACGTGAACCTTTCATACCCACGCAAGCTCCTACGGGGTCGATGCGGTCGTCGTACGATTCTACTGCTACTTTGGCCCTTTCGCCTGGTTCGCGGACAATCTTACGGATATGGATGAGGCCATCGTAGATTTCAGGAATTTCGTTTTCAAACAAACGCTCCAAAAACACAGGCGACGTACGCGACAACGTGATTCGTGGGGTGCCATTATTTAGCTCAACCTTGTGAATGACTGCTTTTACGGGTTCGCCTTTACGGTATTTATCCTTAAAAATCTGTTCTTGTTTTGGAAGGATAAGCTCGTTCCCTTCCGAATCCAAACAAATAAGTTCGTTTTTCAAAATTTGATACACTTCTACGTTGAGCAAATCGCCCACCATATCTTTATATTTGTAATACAATAACTCTTTTTCCAAATCTTTGATTTTCTGAATCAACGTTTGACGAGCTGTTTGTACCATACGGCGGCCAAAATCCTCCAGTCTTACTTCTTCGGCTACTTCTTCACCTACTTCAAAGTCGTCCTGAATTTTACGTGCTTCTGCCAAGGGAATTTTATCGGGTTCCCAAATATCTTCCGAGTTATCGTCCACGATTTCACGCGTACGCCACATTTCAAGGTCCCCACTATCGGGGTTGATGATTACGTCGAAATTGGTGTCTGTTCCATATTTCTTACGAATCATTGTGCGAAATACATCCTCCAATACTTTGATAATCGTAGGACGATCTATATTCTTGGAACGCGCAAACTCCGCAAATGATTCTATCAATACTGCACTATCCATTTTCTTTCGAAAGAGTTAGGTGGCAAGCCACAGTTTATGATTATTCTTTTGATATTATTCGTCTTAAAACTTGATTTGTACTTCAGCCCTAGCAATGTCACCGTAAGCAAACGTAAGTTCAGCGGGGACTTGGTCTTTCTTCTTTTTCTTCAATTCTTCTTTGATGACAAACCCTTCGTCCAAAACAGCGATTAATTCTCCCTTTTTTTCTATTCCGTCTTTCAGAATCACTTTCAGCGTACGGCCAATGTTCTTCTGGAACTGACGAGGAAAAGCTAAGGGATAATCTACGCCTGGCGAGGAAATCTCAAGGGTGTAAGCATTAGGTATAAGTTCCTCCGCTTCAATCATATCATCCAGCTTGCGACTTATTTCGGCACATTCATCAATACTTATGCCTGCGTCGCTATCTAGCAAAATAGTTACTTTCTGTCGTACTTTCGAAGGTGATACTTGTACCTCAACAATGAAGTATTTATCCTCTTCCAAAAGCGCTGACAACAAAGCGATTATTCGTTCTTTTAGGTTCATTTTTTGCCAACAAAAAAGGGGAATTTCTTTCCCCTCTGTAATCAATCATCGTACAATTAATCACAAAGATAATTGATTTTTACTAATTTAGCAAGTGCCTTCTCCAACTTATGCTATGTCACAACACTTTACGATTGCAGAACACGGGTGCATCCGAAAACTATCAGCCACCTTTCGTCAGGAGCGGACTGATACACTTTCGACCCTTTTTGTATCTGATTCTACTTTTGAACTTTTAAAACAGTTTTCGTTTCGAGCCAATGCCGACCAACTGTTAACCTTCAGTATCCAAAAAGGAGTGGAAGCTATCCGACTAAAAAACTACGTGGGGCTACTCCAGTTGCCCAATGGAACGCACATTGAGATTCTACCTAAAATCACCTCACAGGCACAGCTGTCGGAGATGCGTTTGGCCTTGTTACGTATGTTGCGGGTAGTACCTGATTTACCCTTTCATCGGATTTCGCAAGCACGATTACAGCAGGTTTATTTGCCTCTTTGGGAGATTTTTATCTCGGCTTTTATCCTTGAAGTTGAACAATTGACCCGACAGGGGATTCAAAAATCGTACGAAAAAATCGAGGAACAAAGTCGTTTTTTGAAAGGAAAGTGGCAGTATCATCGCCAAAACTACGCTCATCCTGAATTACTACCCATCGAACACGACCAATTTATTGCTGATATTTTACCCAATCGGTTACTCAAAACTTGCATAGAATTTTTGGCCAAACGAAGCCACTATTTACCTAATCAGGCCAAATTACGAAAATTACGCTTCATTTGGGACGAAATTAGTGCTTCTTCTTCTTTAGCTGAAGACTTCCAAAAGGTTCAGAACTTAGCTCGAAGTTTTGACCGCTATACACTAGCACTCAAATGGGCAAAAATTCTGCTAATGAGTCAATCGTGGAGCACTTATGGAAAAGACACTAATGAGTCGCTTCTGTTTCCTACCGAGCAATTGTTTGAACGGTATGTTGCACAAGGCTTCAAGCGTTATTGTCAAGGGTATGAAGTAGTTTATCAAGAAACAGCTTACTACTTAGTGCATCGTCACGACGGCAAACCTCAATTTAAACTACGCCCTGATTTAGTTTTGCGTTTGCAGGAACAAGTCATCGTTATTGATATCAAATGGAAACGCATTGCTCCCGACGCACCCAATTGCGGTATCGACCAAGCGGATTTGTACCAACTCTATGCCTACGGTCAAAAATACCAAGCTACTGAATTATATTTGGTCTATCCTGCTCATGAGGGCTTTAAAACTCCCCTACCTGCTTTTCGGTTTGACGATGTTCTTCTACTTAACATTGTACCTTTTGATATTACTGTACCCCTATCGACAGCAATGGAAGCAGTTCGAAAGGTTATTGCCCATCCAAGAAAAACCCCGACAAGCTAGCTCACCGGGGTATCAATGTTGTGGTTATTAGTTCAAGCGTTACGCGTTCAGGGCACGATTACCTGTGGCGGCCAAACACGCTTCTTTAAAGGCTTCGGTATACGTTGGGTGGGCGTGCGACATGCGGCTAATGTCTTCAGCAGATGCACGATATTCCATCGCTACTACTGCCTCCGCAATCATGTCGGCAGCGCGTGGGCCAATAATATGCGCACCCAAAATTTCGTCCGTTTCTTTGTGAGCCAATACCTTAACTGTCCCGTCGATGTCCATACTTGCCCGGGCACGGCCCAACGCTTTAAATGGAAACGACCCCGACTTATAAGGAATCCCTTTGGCTTTCAGTTCTTCTTCCGTGCTTCCGACACTTGCTACCTCCGGCCAAGTATATACTACCCCTGGAATCAACGAATAATTCATGTGTGGTTTTTGACCTACGATGGTTTCGGCTACAAACACGCCTTCTTCTTCAGCTTTGTGGGCAAGCATTGCGCCGCGAATCACATCGCCGATAGCATAAATATTAGGCACTTTGGTTTGAAGCGTATGGTCATCCACTTCGATTTTCCCACGGTTATCGGCTGTTAAACCCGCATTTTCAATGGCTAAGCCATCGGTATAAGGGCGGCGTCCTACGCTCATCAAACAGTAGTCTCCCGTAAATGTTACGATTTCGCCTTTTGGATTTTCGGCCGTAACCACTACTTCATCTCCTGTATTTTCGACTGACTTCACTTTGTGACTGAAATAGAAGTCGGTACCAAGTTTTTTCAGACTGCGTTGAAGCTCTTTACCCATTGTTCCGTCCATAGTAGGAATCATGGCCGATGCATACTCTACGAAGCTCACTTTGGCACCAATACGTGCATACACTGAGCCCAATTCAGCCCCAATTACCCCTGCGCCAATCACGATAAGGTGCTTAGGTACTTCTTTCATTTGAAGGGCTTCGGTAGAAGTAATGATGCGCTTTTTATCGATAGTTACCCCTGGCAACGACGAAGGTTTTGAGCCTGTTGCGACAACGATGTTTTTTGACGTTATCATTTCAATTTCACCCGAATCTTTGGTCACTTTCACCGTGTTTTTATCCACGAAAGAGCCTTTTCCTTGGTAAACGTCAATTTTGTTTTTCTTCATCAAAAACTCCACCCCTTTGCACACTTGGCTTACTACCTCGCTTTTGCGAGCAATCATCTGTGCCAAATCTACTTGCAAGTTTTCGAGCTTGATACCATGTTCAGCAAAGCTGTGCGCCGCATTGTGGTAATGCTCCGACGAGTCAAGCAATGCTTTTGAAGGAATACAACCTACGTTAAGGCAAGTTCCTCCAAGCGTTTTATATTTTTCGATGATGGCCGTTTTCAAGCCTAATTGAGCACAACGAATGGCACAGATATAGCCTCCTGGCCCTGAGCCAATAACGATAACGTCGTATTGCATTGGTTAGTTATGAATTTATGTGCCGAAGCACGAGTTATTAGCTATTTTTAGTCTCACTTTTGTATAACCAGAACTCTCTATAAAACAGCAAAGACGCCTTGAAAAAGCGTCTTTGCATTATTTTCTTATACTTCCAACAACAAACGAGTTGGGTCTTCAAGGATTTGCTTCACACGTACCAAGAAACTTACCGAATCACGACCATCGATGGTTCGATGGTCGTAGCTAAGTGCCACGTACATAATAGGACGTACCACGATTTCGCCATTTACGACTACTGGACGTTCTACGATGTTGTGCATACCTAAAATCGCCGATTGTGGCGCATTGATAATTGGAGTAGAAAGCATCGAGCCAAAAATACCACCGTTGGTGATGGTAAAAGTTCCACCTTGCATTTGGTCAATGGTCAATTTGTTGTCACGAGCCAAACCTGCCAAGCGAATGATTTCCTTTTCGATTTCGGCAAAGGTCATTTTTTCAGCATTACGAACGACTGGCACCACTAAACCACGGTCAGTAGAAACGGCGATTGAGATATCTGAGTAGTCGTTATATACTACTTCCTCCCCATCAATAAACGAGTTAACCACAGGGAACTCCTGCAATGCAATCGCGCATGCTTTGGTGAAGAACGACATAAAGCCAAGCCCTACGCCGTGTTTTTCTTTGAATTTATCTTTGTATTTAGCACGTAAATCCATGACAGGCTTCATGTCAACCTCATTGAAGGTCGTCAACATAGCCGTTTCGTTTTTCACCGCTACTAAACGGCGTGCAATGGTTTTACGCAACGAAGTCATTTTTACGCGACGCTGTCCGCGCGGGTCAGCCGTTTTAGGAGCTGCTGGTGCCGCAGGAGCTGCCTTCGGTGCAGGGGCTGGAGTAGCTGCTGCTTGAACCTGAGCTTTCTCTGCATCTTCTTTGGTAATGCGCCCACCTACGCCTGAACCAAATACGTCAGATGCGCTAATGCCCTTTTCTGAAAGAATTTTAGCCGCTGCGGGCGATGGATGGCCTGAAGCATACCCACTTATCGATGTAGCTGATGCCGCCGCTGGGGTTTCAACAGGAGCATGAGCCACTGGCTGACTGGCGACTCCACCTACCTCAATTCGGCAAATGATAGACCCAATCGCTAGGGTGGCGCCAGCTTCCGCAACGATACGAAGTGTTCCCGCCGCTTCGGCAGGAAGTTCAAACGTTGCTTTATCCGATTCTAGTTCACACAATACTTCGTCCAATTGGACTACATCTCCGTCCTTTTTGTTCCAGTTGGCAATCGTTACTTCCGTCACCGATTCTCCAACGGTTGGAACTTTCATTTCTACCACCTTTGCCGCTACGGGAGCCGTAGGCGCAGCAGCTACTACTGGAGCAGTGGCGGCAGGTGTAGGAGCGGGATCCGCCGCTGACGCCTCGATGACGCAAATTAACCCGCCGATTGGGAGAACATCTCCTTCTTGGGCTTTGATACGCAATACGCCATCGGCTTCTGACACAACTTCAAACGACGCTTTATCGGAGTCTAAGCTGCATATTACTTCATCACGCTTGACGCTTTCCCCGTCTTTTTTCACCCAAGAACCAATGGTTACTTCGGTGATAGATTCCCCAACGGTTGGGACTTTTATTTCAATTTGTGACATTATTCTTGTTATCCTTTAAGTCGTTGATTTGGGTTCTTTTTATTTTCCTGCAAAAGCTTGTTCGATGAGTTCAGCTTGTTCTACCGCGTGAACTTTCATATAACCAGTTGCTGGAGATGCGCTTGCTTTGCGGGCGATGACATTTCCTAAGCCAATTTCTGGAAACTCACGAAGAATATATGACCAATAACCCATGTTTTCAGGCTCTTCTTGCACCCATACCACCTCCGCTTTCTTGTACTGTGCCAAATACGCCTCTACCTGTTTTTTAGGGAATGGATGCAATTGCTCTACTCTGATGATAGCTACGTCTTTGCGCCCATCTTTTTGCTGTTTGTCGTACAACTCCCAGTAAATTTTACCTGTGCACAACAACACCTTTCTCACCTTTTTGGGGTCTGCGTACGTATCGCCGATAATTTCTTGAAAACGACTTCCTTCTAAGAAATCGCTCATTGAAGAAACTGCCATTGGACTACGCAACATCGACTTAGGCGACATCAAAATACACGGCTTACGGAACGGAGTAGCCAACTGACGACGCATCATGTGGAACAAGTTAGCAGGTGTTGTGATATTGCACACATACATATTATACTCAGCCGAAAGAATCAAAAAACGCTCTGGACGAGCACTTGAGTGTTCGGGACCCTGGCCTTCGTAGCCGTGTGGCAGAAGCATCACTAAGCCGTTCATGGCATTCCATTTTGACTCAGTGGCTGCAATAAACTGGTCAATCATGATTTGGGCACCGTTGGAAAAATCTCCAAACTGTGCTTCCCAGATCACCAATGCGTGAGGGTTCGCCATCGCATACCCATATTCGTAGCCCATTACCCCGTACTCAGAGAGTAATGAGTTGTAAATTTCAAACTTACCCTGTCCTTCGCCAACAAACGCCAGGCTGTTGTGAGTAGCATTGGTTTCACTTTCGTGCAATACCGCATGACGGTGAGAGAAAGTACCACGCTGCACGTCTTGTCCTGTCATACGAACTGTTCTGCCTTCGGCCAAGAGTGAACCATAGGCCAACAACTCACCCGCTGACCAGTTGAAAGGTTTTTCGCCCGCAAAAATCTGCTTGCGTTCTTCCAACACTTTTTCAATTTGTTTCAACACCTTAAAATCAGCAGGAAGGCTTGAAAGGGCATTGCCCACTTTCTCAATTACTTCTTTGGAGATACCTGTTTCGGGTGATTGCTCGAAGTCTTCAGGTACCGAACGGCGCAACTCGGCCCAATCACGTTCGAGTTTCGGACGTTCGTAAGGCAATTGCTTTTGTTTTACTTTTTGCAACAAATCTTGAAGTTCTCCTTCCAACTCAGCACGCATCTGGTCAGCAATCTGCGCATCTAACTCGCCACGGCTAGTCAGTTCTTTCAAGTACAAGTCCCGACCATTAAGTTGTTGTGCAATTTTGGCATACATCGTCGGCTGGGTGAAGCGAGGTTCGTCCGATTCGTTGTGGCCATATTTTCGGTAACAAACCATGTCCACAAACACATCGCGGTTAAATTCCTGACGGAATTCAATCGCTATTTTCATCACAAACGCTACGGCTTCAGGGTCATTTCCATTGACGTGGAAAATCGGGGCATCCACGATTTTGGCAATATCCGAGCAATAAATCGACGAGCGATCTTCTTCATGGTCGGTCGTAAAACCGATTTGGTTATTAATCACAAAGTGCAACGTTCCTCCTGTGTAATACGCAGGCAGGTTTGACATTTGTGTTACTTCGTATACAATTCCTTGTCCTGCTACGGCCGCATCACCGTGAATCAATATTGGTAATACAGGGTCGTATTTATCTTGTCCTGGGATGTGGTTGTAGTGTTCGTCTGCACGGGCGCGCACGTATCCAACTACTACAGGGTTTACGGCCTCCAAATGCGACGGGTTAGGCATCAATTTAAGGCTTACGCGTTTTCCTTCAGGAGTTTCGATTTGGCTTTCGTAACCCATGTGGTATTTTACGTCACCATCGCTGTATTCATCCAACACCACGTTTTCTTCAAACTCGTTGAATACCTGCTCGTAAGGCTTGTGCATAATGTTGGTAAGCACGTTGAGGCGGCCACGGTGAGCCATTCCAATCACCACTTCTTCTACGCCCAATTCCGCCCCACGATTAATGACCACGTCCAAGGCTGGAATCGTTGCCTCGCCCCCTTCGAGAGAGAAGCGCTTTTTACCCAAAAACTTGGTATGCAAGAAGTTTTCGAACGTAACGGCATCGTTCAGTTTTTCGAGAATCCGTTTCTTTTGTTCAATTGTTGGCTTAAAGTTAAGAAACTCATTTTCAATCTTTTTGCGCAGCCAGCTTTTCGCTTTACGGTCGCGGATGTATTGGTATTCAAAACCAATTTTGTCTGTGTAGACTTTTTTAAGAGCAGTAATGATTTCGCGGAGAGTAGCGGCTTTCCCAAACACCTCAATCCCTGCCTCGAAAACGGTATCTAAATCCGCCTCAGTGAGGTTAAAGTCCGATAAATCGAGTTCAGGATGGCGATTTTTACGAGGCCCGAGCGGGTTGGTTTGGGAGGCCAAGTGCCCACGTTGGCGGTAGCCTCTGATAAGGTGCACCACCTCCATTTCTTTACGAGTATGGCTTGCTGAGACGGGCTTCTCGGTGGAGGCCGTTCCGTTCCCGTTTGCAGTAGGTTTTGAATCACCGTATTTGAGTGAAAATTCAAACCCTTCAAAAAAACGTTGCCAGCTTAAATCAACGGAGTCAGGTTGTTGTTGGAATTTTTGGTACAACTCTTCAATGTACGCAGCTTCTGAATTCGCTATATATGAGTATTTTTCCATTTAAAAACCACTTAGTTTCAGGGGCGCAAAGTTAGCTTTGAATTTGTAATTAATTGCAAAAATCGTATAGTTTTAGCAAAAATCTAATCTCTTTGAGGATTCGGTTGAAGGGTAAAAACAATTTCGTGGATTCCCTTTCCTACTCCAGCGATGTTGTTGGTTTGGGCGTTAAAATCCTCCACTCGACGAGAACTATACGCGTAACCAATCCTAATGTTTTTCGATACGTCGTACGCAAGCAGTGCTTGCCAATAGGTCGTACTGCCAAATCGAACCGACAAGCCTCCCGTAAAGCGGTCTTGTACCGTAGCGAGGGCGTTTAAATCAAGACGCATTTTTGATTTTTCAGGCTTGGTAAGAAGTAGAGATGGCTTAATAATAATTCCATCACTTACTTCTGATTTCATCCCTAGTTGCACAAAAATAGGGCGTTGGTAATTAATTAATCCGCTTGTGCTGTTGTATCCGTACTGTTGTTTGAGGATTTCGGGCATTGATATTCCTCCAAAAAACGTTTCATCTTCGTAATAAACTCCGACCCCTGCACTTGGCAAGGCTTTATTGATGTTTCCACCCGTATTGAGCACATCACGGGCAGGCAAAACGTTGATTCCACCTAATGCCCCAATCGACAATTTTTGGTAGTCCGAAATTTTATGGATGTAGCTGATACTCCCAAAAACAGCCGTATTGGCCGAGACGCGGTCGTTTAGCCCTTGTAGTCCAAGTCCTATTTTTCCGTTTGCTACGGTTCCATCCATGGCAAACGACTGGGTAATAGGCAGCCCTTGCACTCCCGCCACAAATTGGCGCCGCAGTACAGCATTAAAATGGAAGGTTTCACGAATACCCGTCGCGGCGGGGTTAATAGCCAGTGGATTTACTAGATACTGGGCATACTGCACTTCGCGCTGGGCTTGGGCGTGGTGAGTGGTTAGCAGGAAGCTGTTAGCTGTTAGCAGTAGTAAGGAGGCCGTTTGTTGTAGATATTGTTTTTTCATCATTACACAAGTTGATTCATTCATCAACGCAAAAGAAAGCAGGAATCTTGCCAAACACAACAAAAAAAGCAGAAGTCCTTGCGAGCTTCCGCTTATGGGTAAATTTAAAGCTATTTTTTTGAGTGTATATAGTATATCAACTTGATAAACAAAGAAGTTTTATAAGTTACCGAGCAATATTTCTCTTACGTGTGCGAATATTGGGTTGTAAAAATGAGAGGTGGTAATTGAGGTGGTTTAAAAAACGGCACACATTTTTGCAAAAATGGAGAGTTAAAAAAATCAAAAGAGCGGCTTAGTTACGAACCGATTTCAAGGCTGAGATTCTAAAAATGTTGATTTCGGGCAAAAAAGTCAGTGAGATTTCTGAGACTTTTGGAATTGCTGAAAATCTGCTGTATCGTTGGACAACTTCATCTACAATGAAGACAAAAGCCAAAATCAACGAGTCCGAAGGCAATTCCAAACTGGTTGCTGAAAACGCTAAATTAAGGGCTGAGATTGAACGGTTAAAAATAGACCGAGCCATTCTAAAAAAGGCATTGGGTCTCCTGAGTTCGTCCGACTGAGAGACGCCTATAACTTGGTATCTTCGCTTGCTAAAAAATACAAAATAATCTACTTGTGTTCTCTATTCGATATAAGCCGAACAGCCTATTATCGATACAGGCGTGGTAAAAGTTATAATATGGGCTCAATCAGGTTTGGGTTTCAGACATTACGTACATGTCCTTAAAGGGAGGAAAATGGGCTTATTTAGCCACATGGATGGATTTGTATTCAAGGCAAATAGTTGGTTGGGAAGTAGCAGACAATATGTTCGAAAGCCTTGTGCGAGAAACTCTTGAAAAAGCCTTGTTAAAAAGAAGAGTTAAAGCTAAATCAGGACTAATCATTCATTCTGATAGGGGAGGTCATTACATATCAAATTAATAGGAAGAAATTGGTAAATACCTTTACATTAGTACAGAGTATGTCACGTGCTGATGATCCCTATAATAACGCTTGGGCTGAATCACTTTGGAGTAGACTCAAGGCGGAGTTAGACATGCCGAAAGGAGGTTACGAAAGTCTTGAAAAACTGAAAAGTGTTTTATTTGAATACATTGATGGATATTATAATATCCGAAGATTACATTCGGGATTAAATTACTTAAATCCAGCGGCTTTCGAAGCCATGTATTACAGAAAAACAGCATGATTTAGAATGGTAATTATTTAACTAACCTGCAAAAAGTGTAAACCAAAAGTGAACCACGTCACGAAGGCCGTACACGAAACATTTTGCCTGTTACTGAAGATCGATTTGAGAAAACCTATGAGGACTGCTTAATTATCAGTCCAATATAAAGTATGAGCCTAAGAATTATAAATAGAACCTAATCTGTATTCATATATCAACAAAAAAAGTAGAGCCTTATGACTCTACTTTTTTTGTTGATGGAATTGAAAAAGACTAAAGGCTATTACCGATTCCTACGATTACTACCGAAATAAGCATAGTAAGGATACCTAAAACGATTGTACGGAAAGTATGTGGGGAAACAGCTTTCCATTCTTTGAAGTATAAACCCCACAAATTAGCAGTTAAAATAATAGTTGCCATGTGAAGAATCCATGAACTTGCGCCATTTCCTAACTTACTTTCGCCCATTCCGTAGAAAAAAAATTGCAAAAACCAGGTAGTTCCTGCTAACGCCGAAAATAAATAATTTTTTGCTAGTGGGGTAGCAGCGTTCAAGTAGTCACCAAATGATTTATTACGATTATTAAGTATCATACACCAAATAAAGTTGGTAGTTAAACCACCCCAAAGCAAGACGACATAGATAACGTTATTTTGGTAAAGTGGATTTAATCCAGTTGCAACGGCTGCGTCAGCCATTGGTTTGCCAGCTTCGATGCCAAAATTAAAACAGGCACTTAACGTTCCTGAAACGATAGCAACAATCAAGCCTTTCCCAACATTAAATTCTGCGACACTTTTTTGTTTTTCTTCGGTTGATAGTTCGTTTTCCTTCATCATTCCTGCCTTTCCACAAATAAAAATCCCAAGCAAGCAAACAGCAATACCTAACAAAACTACTTGGCCACTGGGTGAATTAATCATATCTATTATTGATACTTTGCCTTGGGTTGGATATACTGCATAAAAAATGGCAGGTAACAACGAGCCAAAAGCAGAGCAAAATCCTAATGTGACAGAGTTGCCTAATGACATACCTAAATAGCGAACTCCTAAGCCGTAGGTGAGCCCACCGATTCCCCATAAAAGTCCAAAGAAAATAGTGTACTTAATGACTTCTGGCGAAGTTGATTTGATGATTTCGCTAAAACCTGGTATGGTGAGCCAAGCAGCTAAAGGAGGAACGATGAGCCACGAAAATAATCCACCAATAATCCAATAGCTTTCCCAAGACCATCCCTTGACTTTTTTGTAGGGCATATAAAAACTACCCGAGGCAAATCCACCTATTGAGTGAAAAATAACGCCTAAAATAGACTCCATGAGAAACGATTTTTGAGTTAGTAAAGAGTTGAAAATTGTATTAATACAATAAATTGTACAAATTTAGGGAGCTGTATAGCCCCAACTGTCCTTGACTGTCATGTAAAAGATTTTTTTTTGATCACTTTTACGCGTTATTTCTAGGTGCTTTTAAACTACTTTATAGCGTAAAAATGAGGAAGTTCTTGCATGAAGGGGATGAGCGGCGTAATTTTGGACTCTCAATTTTGTAAAAATTAACACGCATTGCGTATTACCTTCCAATGATTTTATATAGTACCAAAAATGCACAGCTCAAAGCCTCGTTAGAAGAAGCTGTTTTTCGTAGCCTTCCTGCCGATAATGGGTTGTATATGCCCGAATATATTCCAAGTATTTCATCCGATTTTTTAGCCAATATCGAACAACGTTCGTTTAATGAAATTGCGTTTGAAGTATCAAAAACGCTTCTGAGTGACGATATTCCTGAGGCCGATATTCAGCGAATTATAGAACAAGCGTTTAATTTTGATGCACCTGTTCTACCGATTGAGGATAAAACGTATTGTTTGGAGCTATTCCATGGGCCTTCAATGGCTTTCAAGGATTTTGGTGCGCGCTTTATGGCTTCGTTGATGTCCTATTTTTTGGTACGTTCGCAGCAAGAAATCCGAATTTTAGTAGCTACTTCAGGAGATACCGGCGGTGCGGTAGCACAAGGATTTTACAATGTACCAGGCATCAACGTAACGATTTTGTACCCAAGTGGAAAGGTCAGCGATATTCAAGAAAAACAGTTGACGACGTTGGGTAGCAATGTAAATGCCTTGGAGGTAGACGGTACGTTTGATGATTGCCAAGCACTTGTAAAAAAAGCGTTTTTAGACGATGAACTCAATAAAAAATACAACCTAGCTTCGGCCAACTCCATCAATATTTCGCGTCTCATTCCGCAGTCGTTCTATTATTTCCGTGCGTATGCGCAGACAAAGCATTTGGGGCTACCTGTTGTTTTTTCAGTACCTAGCGGAAACTTTGGAAATTTAAGTGCAGGGCTTCTAGCGTATCGTATGGGCTTGCCCGTGGAGCATTTTATTGCTACTACTAACCGTAATAACGTCGTTCCTAACTATTTATCGAACGGAAATTATGAGCCAGTGCCTTCGGTTGAAACAGTTTCAAATGCAATGGATGTAGGTAATCCAAGTAATTTTGTGCGGATGACTCGCTTTTTTGGGGATGAATGGGCCAAAGTGAAACAAGATATTTCGGGTTTTTGGTTTAATGATGATCAAACTAAAGCTGCTATGCGTGAAGTGTACGATAGAACGGGTTACTTGATGTGTCCACATACGGCAGTGGCTTATTTGGGGTTGAAAGAGTACACAAACCTAACCCAAAAAGAGGTGGCAGGTGTTTTTTTATCAACAGCACATTATGCTAAATTTTTGAATGTAGTAGAAGATGCGTTGGGTACTGGTGATGTCGAAATACCTACGCGTTTGTCGGATTTACTCAGTAAAGAAAAAGTAGCGACCCCTATGACCAAACATTTTGCTGATTTTAAAGCCTATTTGTTAGGATAAACTATGAATATCATCGTTGCTCGAACTTCTGAACACTACCATGAGGCTGTCGAACTTTTCAAAGAATACGCCGTTAGTCTTGGTATTGATTTGCAGTTTCAGAAGTTTGACAACGAACTTCACGTTCTTCCAACCATGTATGGCCCCCCTGTGGGCGAATTGTGGTTGGTGGAAGAAGATGGCAATTTTGTAGGCTGTGCCGCTTTGCGAAAATTAGAAGAAGGCATTTGTGAATTGAAACGAATGTATATCCGTCCGAGCTATCGAGGAAAGCGTTGGGGGCAGGAATTGATGGACATTGCGCTCCAAACAGCCCAATCGTTGGGTTATTATACCATGCGTTTAGACAGCCTACAACGCTTGGAAGCTGCCGTAAAACTATACACGTCTTACGGCTTTCAGCAAATCTCTCCTTATAACTTCAACCCTGAAGCGGATGTCGTCTATTTTGAAAAAAAACTGACACTTTAGGCTTTCTTCTCATCCCCAAAATTTTCCATTCATTTTATTCTTTAACCGTTGGTCGTAAAAAATATTTTATTACCTTGTAATACATAGTACCTTTGAATCAACAATAAAATCGAAAGGTAAGCAAAACCATAAAGATTTCATCTTATAAATAATTATAGCCATGAATAATAAGCCATTACGTCGTATACAAAGTGAAGCCGTTTTAGGTGGTGTAGCTGCTGGGCTTGCCGATTATTTTGGAATGGACAAAGCCCTAATGCGTGTCATTCTCATCATATTAATGATTTTTTCGAAAGGATTTCTAATCGTTCTATTGTATATCATCCTTTGGGCAGCCTTGCCTGTAGGAGAATCTTCCACTCCTGCTGTTAGTATGGAAAACGACTGGCAGTATCCAGACGATATGGCGCCTACAAAAACCAGTAACCTTGGGATACAGGTTGTAGGGTATGGCCTACTTTTGATTGGTGGATTTATGCTTTTTGACCGTTTGTTCTATTGGATGCACTTGCAAAAGTTTATTCCTGCCGCAATTTTGATTGGAATTGGCTTATTTTTAATCTTTAGAAACATTAATAACTCTCAAAGCGGAACGCCAACTTCATCAGTGGATAATGACCGTGTAACGCCTTCATGGACTGATTCGGCTCCTATCTCTTCTTGGCAACCTCCTGCTTCTTCGGGTACTACAGAACCAACTGCTGCTGCTTCAGGCGAGCCTAAAGAGGACAAAAAGCCTGAAGGGCCTAACGCTTAATACTGATAAAAAATCTACTCTTTTAAACCTCTAAATCTTTGTTTTCCATGAATTATCGAAGCACTTTCTGGGGAGTTCTCCTCGTAATAATTGGCGGCCTTTTGTTGATGCGTGAATTATTTGATTGGTTTGACTTTGAGCGTTATTTCTTACCTATTATTCTGATTGTGGGTGGAGCTTTACTCATTTTCAAAGATAAAATCAAAAATCTATCTTAATCGTATAACATCATGAAACAATCGTCTAATGCCCTTGTTTGGGGCTCAATTCTCTTGGCTTTGGGGCTGCTGCTTTTGGCTAAGTCTCTTGGTTGGTACCATATCGATTGGGGTATTACACTTCGTTTTTGGCCTGTTTTATTGATACTGGCAGGGGGAAGTTTGTTACTTAAGCAATCATGGTCGGGGGTAGTAGCTGCTATTTTGATAGCCTTAGCAATTCCTTCGGCAATCATCAACGGAGCAAACAAAAAAATCCGTCATTGGGATGAGAATGGCATTGAGTTCAATATAGATGATTTTGATGACGACGATGATAATCACTATAACGAGAACGAAGAGCGCTCAGAAACGCACTCAAAGGATGAAAAAACGCATTTTTCAGAACCATTTTCAGAAAATATTGCTGATGCGACACTGAAATTTGGTGCTGGAGCTGGGGAGTTTACTATTGAAGGGACTACTTCACAATTAATAGAAGCAGATGCTGAAACGGAGTTTGGTAATTATATTATGACGTCAAAACGAAATGAAAGTGCCAAAACAAGCGTGGTAGACTTCGAAATGGAAAGCAAAGATAGCACAGGCCGTAAGAAAATTCGTATTCGTGACTTTGACCAGATGAATAATCAGGTGGAGATGCGTTTGAGTGACAAACCTGTATGGACTTTTGATTTAGGGCTTGGTGCTGGAAAAGGTAATTTTGACCTGTCATCGTATAAGGTGAAAAAAGTGAAACTAGGAGCAGGTGCTGCTGAAGTGGGCTTGAAACTTGGTGAAAACGTCGAGAACGACGCTCAAATTGACATCGAAGCAGGGGTTGCATCCATCGAAATCAACATTCCAGAATCAGTAGGATGTGAATTTAAAATCGACGGAGCACTAAATTCAAAAGACCTCGACAATTTTGAAAAAATCAGCAGTGGTCTATACCGCACGCCTAACTATAATTCGGCGAAGAAAAAAATCAAAATTTCGTACGAAGGTGGTATCTCTTCGTTGGAAGTGAACCGATATTAAGCCGATATCTTACCTTTTTTATTAGTATACGAAAAAATGCTGCTTGTCAGAATGACTGGCAGCATTTTTGTACCTTTGTCAAACACGCAACAAAAGCGGTTTTTTTTCGTTTACTATTGGCAAACATTCGCACAACAATGAAACAACTATTGACTGCCTCGGCATTATTGGCGAGCCTTTCCCTTTTCGCCCAAAGCACGCCCAAAGATTTTACGATATCGGGGACTGCCAAAACCTTGCAAACCAACGATAAAGTATATCTCGAAATCCCTGGTACTCAGCCTTTGGTGGTACTAGACTCAATAACTGTAGGAAGTGATAAGCGTTTTACGTTTAAGCGGAAAGAACTTGACGAAGGAACTGTTTATCAGGTCAACATTGCCAAAAAACAGCGCTTTATTGTGTTGATTGAAGGTGGTGAAAATATTGAAGTTACTGCAGACGGAACGGAAAATGGAGCAGCCCTAATCAAAGGCTCAGCCAACAACGACTACTACCAGAAATTACTAGGAATGTACAAAGTGATGTCTGAAAAGTCGGTAAAGTGGCAAGATGAGTATGCCAAAGCGGAACAGAAAAAAGATACTAAGAAAATAGCCGAAATTCAGCAGGCATTTGAAACTGAAAGCAAGGACTTTACGGCCAAAGTAAAAGCAATGATTCCAGAAATGGGGACTTCGTTGGCGGCTTTGTTTGCTACTAATTTCCTCAATCCTGAGATGGAAATAAATACGATTTTCGAACTGGCAAAGAAGTTTGAAAAAGAACGCCCTACTATGAAGCAAGGACAGATTTTTGCTGGAAATGCCAAGCGTATGCGTGGAATTCAGATTGGGGATGCTGCCCCCGAAATTACGCTTAATACCACAAGTGATAAGCCACTAAACTTGTCGTCGCTTCGCGGAAAGGTAGTTTTGATTGACTTTTGGGCGTCGTGGTGCGGGCCTTGTCGCCAAGAAAACCCTAACGTTGTGAAAGCCTATAATCGCTTCAAAAACAAAGGCTTCGAGATTTTTAGCGTATCGCTCGATAAAGATAAAACCTCTTGGATTAAGGCTATCGAGAAAGATGGGCTAGTTTGGCCAAGTCATGTTTCTGATTTGAAGTATTGGCAATCGGCCGCGGCGCAAACGTATGGTGTGAACGCTATTCCTGCAACATTTTTGTTGGATAAAGACGGGAAAATTATCGGTAAAAACCTTCGTGGAGAGGCCCTTGAGAAAAAATTGGAAGAAGTGCTGAAAGTAAATAACTAGGCGAACTTCGCGTTTTTTTTTCCCAGAAAAATAAAACATGAAAACTTTTCAGGTGTTCGTCACTTGGAAAGTTTTTTATTTTGAGCCAATCCTCAATCTTTACAGTATTTTAAACCCTACTAACCTATGCGTCTTTTTTTTCTTTCAACGATTTTCACTACGTTATCAGGGTTCGGACTCCTTGCTCAAACCTCTGACTTTACCCGTGAACATGAGTTTACCAATAACTGTGAAGGTCCGTCGGTGGACGGAGATGGCAATGTTTATGCTGTCAATTACGCTATGGACGGAACTATTGCTCAAATCCCCAAACGCAACAAAACGTCGATTTTTTTGACCTTACCCAAAGGAAGCACAGGAAATGGAATACGTTTTGGAGATGCTACTACTTTTTATGTTGCTGATTTTACAGGTCATAAGGTGCTGAAAGTCAATCTTACCACAAAGCAAGTGAGCGTTCACTGCCACGAGCCACGTATGAACCAGCCCAATGACTTGTCGATTACGAGCAAAGGGCACATTTTTTGTTCGGACCCTAATTGGAAAGCGGGTACGGGACAGGTCTGGCACGTGTCGCCCGAAGGCAAAGCAAAGATTGTAGCTCCTTCAATGGGAACCACTAATGGCATTGATGTGAGCCCCGATGAGCGGACGTTGTACGTCAATGAAAGTGTACAACGTAATGTTTGGGCGTTCGATATTGGAGTGGATGGTAGCTTGTCTAACAAACGTTTATTGATACAATTTGCGGATGGAGGAATGGATGGGTTGCGTTGCGATGCCAACGGAAACTTGTATATCACGCGACATGGAAAGGGAGAAGTAGCGGTTGTAGCCCCTGATGGTAAAATCATTAAAACCATTAAAACAAAAGGTAAAAGTGTGTCTAATATTTGTTTTGGAGGTAAAAAAGGGCGAACTTGCTACATCACTTTACAGGACAGAGGTTGTTTAGAAACGTTTACAGCCGATGCTCCTGGCAGAGAGTGGACAATGATGCAAGCTTTTTTAGGCAAGAAGTAACCCACATTAACTCGTTTAGATGCAGAAGTTTAACGTACTTATCATTCTAATTTTAGGATTACTAGCGGCTCGTTCGGATGCCCCGCGCGAACAAATGATAACGTTGGGGATGGCTTTTCAGGATTTGAATATGCAGATTCGAGAGCAAACACTGTCACCAGATTCTGCTCAATTGCGCTTTCAGGCCATTTTGAGAGAATTGCGTCAGGTAACGCAACCTTACCGTCAGCAAAACTGCATGGATTCTATTCGATTTGTGTTTCCTTTGCGTGATTATGATGCCAGTAATATCGGAGGGTACGGCTCGGGTTTTCGTCCGAGGGGTTTTAATTTGTTTGATCATAAAGTACAAGGTAGCCATCCCGCACACGATATTTTTGTGTATGACCGTAACCAAGACAGTGTTGATGACCAAACTGATAAACCCGTGGATGTGTTGGCGATGCGTCCAGGAATTGTAGTGGCGACGGAAACCAACTGGGTCCCCGAAAGCTTGTACCGAGGTGGCAATTTTGTGTGGATTTATGACCCCTGTCTTGATGGCTTATTTTATTATGCTCACCACAGTAAAGTAATGGTAGAAGCAGGCGATGAAATAGCACTTGGACAAAAAATAGCGGAAGTAGGCCGTACTGGTCTCAACGCCGTCAAGGCGCGCTCAGGTACTCACCTTCATATGATGTATCTTCAATTGACGCCCGAAGCGCTTCCTCACCCTGTAAATACGTACGATTGGTTGGCTAGTGCTGAAATAATACGATAAAAAAAATCGCCGCATGGTTACCCTTAGCGGCGATTCTTTTCACGAAACCAATCACTTCTTTACCAATCCACTTAACTCTTTTTGAAGCGTTTTGTTATCAGGAAATTCTTGTGGAATCCAACGTTCGACAATCTTTCCTTGCGCATCTATCACTACGAACGGAAAGCCCATAGTGGTTGCGTAGGTTTCTTTTAATTTTTTGGCGTCTTCGTCGGAACCCCAAAGGTGAACAACATTCGGACGGTTTTCGGTCAACGATTGCCAAAGTTCAAACGAAGTACTGGGGGTAACATTGAGGTAAACAAACGTGAGACGACCTTTGTAAGCTTCTTCGAGCGGTTTAAAAATAAGCTCATGTTGCTTTAAATTAAAGCAAAAGGCGATACAAATTGGTTTGCCTTGGAGGCTTTGGAGAGTTACTTCTTTGCCTTCGCGGTCTTTGAGAGAGAAGTTAGGGGCCGCTTTTCCGACGTACATTCCTTCCTTGGCTGTAATACTTTGTTTGAAATACGGAATAAGCTCGGAAGAAGGGTAGGTTCGCTCAAATTTTTCTAACAAACTATGCGCCGCGGTCATATCGCTTCTAAAGGTCACGGCATAATCAACCCAATGCGAGAGCAAATAGGCCCGCTGTTTGGGATAGTCTCGTAGTTGTTCGTCGCTTTCTTGGTAGGCTAGTTGTAACGCTTCGCTCGACAAAATGTAGCGTTGTGCCGAATCAGTTGGGTATTTTTTTGTAATTGGAATAAGGATATAATTGGCCAATTCGCGGCGATATTGCTCACTCATAAGGGCTGCATCGGGCAAAATTTTGAAGTTTTGGAGCGTAAGATTTTCAATTTCTTGGCGCTGATTCGACTTCAACTGAACTCCCTGACTTTCACGAATTTTTTTATCCAACACCAATTGACGAGTCAAATACGCTTCGGTATTGATAGTCGCCGTGATGTACGCATCAAAGGCTTCAGTGATAGGCTGTTGGCTTTTTATGGTTTGAAAGCGTTGTAAACGGGCTTGTTGCAGGCTGTCTACCTTTGGTAAGATGCTACTGTTGTCGTTTTTGGTAGGTTTGTAGCCAAATACAGGTAAGTATTCGTACAGATTTTCTTTGAAGTAATCCCGCAAAAATTCTTGGTAATAGGCGTTTGTTCCCTCAAAGGTTAGCGACTTGTCGGGATGAATTGTCACCGTCAGCTTGTCGTTAGGACTAATAAACAATACCCGATTAAAACTCTGGTTGATAGGCTGGTAAGACATAGCTCCTGCAGCAGTCGGAATGATTTGAAGCCGAACCAACTGAGGTTCGCTAAGCTCCACTTCCGCATTGGCTACTTTTTGGTTTGTAATTTCAAAATAACCAATATTTAGAAACTCAACGTCGGCTAAACCAATGGCAGGCGAAGGTTGAAATTTTACTTTTTCTGTTACCAACGATACCGAAAAATTGGCCGCTTCGGGAGCCATTTTGAGGGTAATTTGGGCATTCTGTGCCTTTAAGTTTGGTGCAAATAAAAGCGCAAAAAGGCTGTAGAGAAGATATTTCATAATGCGTTTTTTTCTAATAAACGAAAAACTGCGGAAGTAATTGCCAATCAAGGCTGCGCTGTCATGATTGAAAGCGATGACAGCGCAGCGATTAATTGACTGAAAAATTAACTCCTCCCATCGCTCCAATTAGTTTAAAAAATTCGTTGGAGGGGGCTACTCGGTGCGTTCTTGATTGCAGTTTTACTTCGGTTCTACTTTCATGGTCTACCACTGAGACCGTAAGGGCACAGTGGCCAGGGTAGGCTTGTACAGCCTGATTGAGCTTCATTACCAGCCCACTATCTAGTAAATCTAAATCCAACTGTAGTTTGATTTCTTTCGTGAGCTTTTCGCGTACTTCGCTCAACAATTGCATGGAGGTAATTTTGAATTCGTACTGGTCTTCTTGTTTCCAGCGGTTTTGGATTTTGCCTTTGACAAATAAGAAATGCCCCATTTGGACGTAAGCCGAAAACTTTACAAAATCTTCTCCAAAGAGTGCCATTTCCATCGACCCCGCATAATCTTCGAGTTTGAAGATACAGAAAGGGTTGCCCGTTTTGGTAGTTCGAACTTGACTACTACTTACAATGCCTGCCACGGTAATATCTTTCCCAAACAAAAGTGGGCGCCCGCCGATTTCAACGTTGGCAACGGCAGGTGTATCGCTGTCTTCGTTGTCGCTGGTACCCGTCGATTCTGAGGTAAGCATCACTTTATCGAGAGTACAGGTACAGAAGTTGGTCAATTCTAAACGATACATATCAAGCGGGTGTCCTGAAATATAAAACCCAACTACGTCTTTCTCATATCGTAACCGCTCAATGTCACTCCATTGTGCGACGTTGGGTGCCTTAGGTTTGGCAATATCGGCGCCACTTCCACCAAAGCCGCCAAACAACGACGCTTGTGCATTGGATTTGTCGGCTTGAACGGCGTTGGCGTATTTGATTAATTTTTCAATTAAGTTTTGCTGTTCGCCATCAACCGCCGTAAAGTATTGAGCGCGATGGTATTCCTCAAACAAGTCGAAGGCGCCTGCGTACGCGAGCGATTCGATGGTTTTTTTATTGACAGTTCGTAGATTGACACGAGTAATAAAGTCAAAAAGGTCTTTGAAAGGGCCGTTTTTGGTTCGTTCTTCGATGATACTTTCTACGGCGGCGTCGCCTGTTCCTTTAATACCTCCCAATCCAAAACGAATTTCGCCGCGTTTGTTTACCCCAAAACGGCGTTCCGATTCGTTGACATCGGGACCTAGTACAGGAACTCCGAGGGCTTTACATTCTTCGAGGAAGAATGTGATTTTTTCGATGTTTCCTAGTGAGCTCGTCAAGACCGCCGCCATGTATTCGGCAGGGTAATGAGCTTTGAGGTAAGCCGTTTGGTAGGCTACAAAGGCGTAGCAAGTTGAGTGTGATTTGTTGAAGGCATAAGAGGCAAAAGCTTCCCAGTCGGTCCAGACTTTATCGAGTTTTTTCTCGTCGAGTCCCTTCTTTTTTCCTCCCTCAATGAACTTACTTTTCATCTTGTTCAGTACCTCAATCTGCTTTTTCCCCATGGCCTTCCGCAAAACGTCAGCATCCCCTTTGGTAAAGCCTGCCATTTTCTGCGAAAGCAGCATAATTTGCTCTTGATACGTACAATTATGGAGAATGATGTTGTTTCCAACAAAATTGTGAATTCCTGCTACTGTAATATCATATACTTTTTCTTTACCAATGGCTTTGATTTCCACAATTTCGTTCCATCGGATTTTGGCTAGACGAGCGGATTGATTAAGTGGAAGTTTTTCTATTAATGGCAACACCGCTTTTAACGAAATACGGGGGTAGTTGCGAGCTTTTTGCGATAAAAGATGTTGACGGTCGAAGCTATATTTATCCATAAGCCCACGACCAGAGCCTTTCCAAACTTGGCCTAGTTCGTCTGAAAACAACGCACGGGAGATATTATCATGCACTTGGTGGCCTGATAGATGTGTGTTTTGTATTTTTTTAGCGACGAGGTGAGGGCCAATTAATTCGGCAAATGCCTTGAGGTTATAAACGTTGACCTGATAGGCCGTCATTTCTTGGTTCCGACGATTATTATGATAGGTTGATTGATAAGTCACCGAATAAATTCCTAAGCGAAGAAGTAAGGTTTTTACATCATTGGCTAATTGGGGAGAAATCGTTTTAAAATGATTCAAATCTTTGCCAATATACCCATCGCAGTCCCATAACGATGCAAGAAAGAAGGCGATGGCGTCTTCCGTTAATCCAAATATAAATTCTGGAACAAATTTTTCATCAGAGCGGCAGCCTCCCTTCATTGTTTTGAGTCCCCATTCTCTCAATTGTACCACCAGCGAATTGGTTTCATGGTAGTGCGTTTTCTCGGTTCCTGCTACCATTACTCTTGTTACGTCGCGAACTTGTTGTAAAGTTCGGGGTTCCAAACGTTCAAAATCTGCCGTATCATCAAAACCGCTCAACGAACTGTCGGCAAGAATGTAGGCTAAAACCCGTAATTTATCACGGTCATAGTCTTGTTCATTTTCAACGAATAACTTCCGAGGAGTTGCAATCACACTTCCTACTTGTAAACTACTCGCTTCTTGCCAGCCTGTTTCGGTTAATATTTTATGGTCAGGTGTAAGTTTTACCTTACTGCCATTACGTAGACGTATTTCGAGGACTTCTTTTTCACCATTGCATACCCAATGCGTAATAGGAGCTGATTCAGGTAATAAATCATCGTTGATGCCTTGTACCCAGAACTCTCCAACGCGATTGGCAAGGCTCTCAATCCGTACTCGTTCTCCCGTTTTTGCATCGTGAATAAGCGTATCGCCTGTCACACAAATTCCGTACGTATCAGCTAAATACTCCTCCATTTCGGGTAGGTCGTATTCTACTTTTTCACGGCCGTGTTTACGGTTGATAAAATTAGGAATGTACGCAATCGGGCCTGGGCGATACAGGGCGTTCATGGCGATGAGGTCTTCAAAGCGGTCAGGTTTGAGTTCGCGCATGTACTTCTTCATTCCGTCGGATTCAAATTGAAATACGGCGTTGGTATCCCCTCGTTGGAAGAGTTCAAACACCTTGACATCGTCGAGTGGAATGTAGTCAATGTCAATTTTAACTCCGTGGTTGGCCTCAATCATCCGAAGGGCTTCCTTGATGATGGTCAAGTTACGAAGCCCCAAAAAGTCCATTTTGATGACTCCCGCATCTTCAATGATTTTTCCCTCGTATTGGGTAATCAATAACTCCGATTCTTTGGAGGTACTAACGGGAATCAGGTCGGTTAAATCAGAAGGGGCAATGATAATCCCTGCGGCGTGAATACCTACGTTTCGAACAGTCCCTTCCAGTTTTTGAGCTTCTTTAAGGACTTTGGCTGTCAGGTCGTTGCCCTTGAGCATTTCACGTAATTTCTTCAGGTTTTCTACCTCGTCGGTAGTCACGACTTCCGCCATTTTTTCGAGCGGTACTTTGAAAACCTTGTCGAGGTTCATGCCATAAGTTGGCTTATCAGGCACAAGTTTCACCACGGCATTGGCTTCTTGCAGCGGTAAGTCCATTACCCGCGCTACGTCTTTAATCGACGATTTAGCGGCCATTGTACCGTAGGTGATGATTTGAGCCACCTGATTTTTACCATATTTCTGCACCACGTAATCAATCACCCGTTGGCGGCCTTCGTCGTCGAAGTCCGTATCAATATCAGGCATGGAGATACGGTCGGGGTTTAAGAAACGCTCAAAAAGCAGGTCGTATTTGATGGGGTCGATGTTGGTAATTCCGATGGCATACGCTACGGCGCTCCCTGCTGCCGACCCCCGTCCAGGACCGATAAGCACGCCCATGTCTCGCCCTGCTTGGATAAAGTCGGCTACAATAAGAAAGTAGCCAGGGAAACCCATATTTTTAATGGTATTCAGCTCAAAGGTGAGTCGTTCTTCGATTTCGGGCGTAATTTCTTTGTATTTCTTCCGTGCACCTTCAAAGGTCCAGTGTTTGAGGTATTCCCATTGGTTGAGTACGTCGGCGGTGAGTTCTTTCATTTTGCCGTTGAACTCAATCATTTGCGAAATACTGTGCTTTTTGAACTCTTCAGGAATGGGGAAGTTGGGCAATAAAATATCCCGATTGAGCTTTAACAACTCTACTTTATCAACGATTTCTTGCGTATTGTCCAGCGATTCGGGCAGATCACTGAACGTTTTGAGCATTTCGTCTTTGGTTTTGAAATAAAACTCATCGTTGAAAAATGCAAAACGCGTGCCTTTGGGCATCGGATTCTCGTCGTCAAAGTCCTTGTTGGTAGGCGTAGATTGTTTATCACCCGTATTGACGCACAACAAAATATCGTGGGCGTTGGCGTCGTCTTGCTCTACGTAGTGGCTATCGTTGGAGCATATCACCTTGACATTAAACTCTTTGGCATATTTTAGGAGTGCTTCGTTAGCGATATTTTGGTCGCGGATACCGTGTCGTTGGATTTCGACGTAATAATCTTCTCCAAACAAATCGAGCCACCACTTAAACTCTCGGCGGCCTGCTTCCTCACCTTTTTTGATGATTGCCTGTGGTACACTTGCCCCGATGCAACAAGTCGTAGCGATGAGTCCTTTGTGGTACTTGACCAGCAGTTCTTTGTCGATGCGTGGGTATTTGCCATACATGCCTTCGATGAAGCCCAGCGAACAGAGTTTGGCCAAGTTGCGGTAGCCTTCGGCGTTTTTGGCCAACAATAACTGGTGGCGGCGAACGTCCTTTTGTTCTTTGGTAAACTGTTTTTTGTGGCGGTCTTCTACCAAATAAAACTCGCAACCCACGATGGGTTTGATGCCTTGTTTATGCCCTTCGGCCACAAACTCAAATACGCCAAACATATTGCCGTGGTCGGTAATGGCGATGGCGGGCATGTCGTCGGCTTTGGCCTTTTTAAACAGTTTTTTTATATCTGCCGCCCCGTCGAGTAGGGAATATTGGGTGTGGCAGTGGAGGTGGGAGAATTGCATAATTGGGGAGATTATTCAATGTTTTATAGTCAATATGAGTATAGTATTCACTATTTTGAGCGAGTTTGTATTCTTCTCTATCAAAATTACCATCTAACATTTCCACACGTATAATTTGTTCTAATTGGCGTTTCAATGTAGGTAACTCGTTTTGAAGAATGTCAAATGCAATAAATAATTCAATACTAATGTAGTTGTGACCTACTCGATTACGAAAACTCTTTATCTGAAGCCATGCTAAAATAAGTCTAAGTCATTTGCATCCTCTTCACGTTCTACTGAGCTAAAAATGCCAATTTTTCCCAAATTATAGGTTTGGAAAAATAGTGGGTTTTCTAAATATTGAACGATGGTTGTCAGAGATTGCATAGTAGAATCTAAATTTCTTATCCAAAGTTACGGTTTTCTATTTGAAAGCGGAAGCGGATAGGTGCTAAATGGGGTGTAACAGTAACGATATGGCCTGTTGGGTAAAACAGGAGCAGAATAAGCAGATAAGCATTACGTTAAAATTCATATTGTGAGCCAGTACTTAGGAGTTCGTCAAATTCGTTGCTAATTTGTGAGGATATATCGTCAAATAGCACGGCATCCACGCCCTTGAATTCGTAATCGTGATAATGGCCTTAAATTTTTTTATCAGTAGTTGTTCCATGAGCAATCGCTATTTTCAGGAAAGGTATATGTCTTTCTAAGTCCAAAATTAACGCAATCTTGCTCGGATGAGTGTGAAAATTCCTGAAAACTTGTTTGTAGGAGGCTTATGACTAGAGTAAGAAGCTTAAAAGTTGTACAATAGCGATGCACAATCAGCAATTAACTAAGATTTGGGTTGGGGAAATGAAGCATGTTCTGCTATATTTGCCCCACTTTTTGTATAAATATTCAACTAAACTTTCTAACTCTTAGCATGAATAGTATCGTTTACCTCGTCCCTGCGTTTGGGGCTATTGGGCTTCTGTACACAGCTTGGCGCTTTAACTGGGTTTCGAGCCAGCCAGCTGGAGATGACAACATGAAAAAGCTGTCGGGTTATATTGCCGATGGAGCCATTGCTTTCTTGAAAGCTGAATGGAAAATCTTGGCGTACTTCGCTATTCCGACCGCTTTAATTTTGGCGTATTTGGGTAGCCAAACCGAAGCCAATGGCATCGAAATTCACTCTTCTCCATTGATTGCAGTTGCATTTTTGATTGGAGCGGTGTTCTCAGCTACGGCAGGTTACATCGGTATGAAAGTGGCTACCAAAGCCAACGTTCGTACGGCACAGGCGGCACGTACCTCGCTTGCCAAAGCCCTCAACGTATCTTTTACGGGAGGCTCAGTAATGGGGATGGGAGTGGCAGGCTTAGCCGTTTTAGGGTTAAGTGGTTTATTTATTATATTTTATCAAATGTTTGCCGCAGGCCAACCACTTACTTCTGTCGAAATGAAGAAAGTAATTGAGGTATTGGCGGGCTTCTCTTTGGGAGCCGAGTCTATCGCATTGTTTGCGCGGGTAGGCGGTGGTATCTACACCAAAGCCGCTGACGTAGGCGCTGACCTTGTAGGTAAAGTAGAAGCAGGAATTCCTGAAGACGACGTTCGTAACCCCGCGACTATTGCCGATAACGTAGGTGATAACGTAGGTGACGTAGCAGGGATGGGTGCTGATTTGTTCGGTTCGTACGTGGCTACTATTTTGGCTACGATGGTATTAGGACAAGAAATTGACGTAACCGATAACTACGGCGGATTCTCACCTGTTCTTCTTCCGATGTTGATTGCAGGGGTTGGTTTATTGGCGTCGTTGGTTTCTACTTTCTTCGTGCGTATTAGTGACGAAAATGCTTCTGTTCAAAACGCGTTGAACATCGGTAACTGGGCGTCGATTGGTATTACGTTTGTTGCGTCGTACTTCCTTGTGAAAAATATTTTGCCCGAAAGCCTTGTTCTCCGTGGATTTGAATTTACATCAAACGGAGTGTTCTATTCGATTGTAGTGGGCTTAATCGTGGGTGCGTTGATGTCGTACATTACAGAATACTATACCGCTATGGGTAAGCGTCCTGTAAATTCAATCATTGAAAAGTCAGGAACAGGTCACGCGACCAATATTATCGGAGGTTTGGCGGTAGGTATGGAATCAACCGTGTTGCCTATCATCGTATTGGCGGCGGGTATCATCTTGTCGTATAAGTTTGCTGGTTTGTATGGGGTGTCTATTGCAGCTGCAGGGATGATGGCCACTACTGCCATGCAGTTGGCGATTGATGCTTTCGGACCTATCGCTGATAATGCGGGTGGTATTGCAGAAATGTCACAGCTGCCTTCAGAAGTACGCGAACGTACCGATAACTTGGATGCCGTAGGTAATACAACCGCTGCAACGGGTAAAGGATTTGCGATTGCTTCAGCGGCGTTGACTTCGTTGGCGTTGTTTGCGGCTTTCGTAGGAATTGCAGGAATTTCTCAAATTGATATTTATAAAGCTGATGTGTTGGCGGGTCTGTTTGTAGGAGGTATGATTCCGTTTATTTTTAGTGCGTTGGCTATCTCAGCGGTAGGGAAAGCGGCTATGGAAATGGTAAACGAAGTACGTCGTCAGTTCCGCGAAATTCCAGGCATTATGGAATACAAGACAGAGCCAGAATATGAAAAATGCGTAGCGATTTCAACCGAAGCGTCAATCAAGCAAATGATTTTACCAGGAGCTATTGCCCTCGTTACACCTGTGCTTGTAGGCTTCACTATGGGGCCTGAAGTACTAGGAGGTTTGTTGGCAGGGGTAACTGTATCGGGTGTATTGATGGGGATGTTCCAATCAAACGCAGGGGGTGCTTGGGACAACGCTAAAAAATCGTTTGAAAAAGGTGTGGTAATCAACGGCGAGACTTTCTACAAAAAATCGGAGCCGCACAAAGCTTCGGTAACGGGTGATACCGTAGGTGACCCATTCAAGGATACCTCGGGTCCTTCCATGAACATCTTGATTAAGTTAATGTCTATTGTATCGTTGGTAATTGCTCCGTACATTGCCGTAAATGGTAATCACGAGCATAGCGCAACGAAAGAAAGCAACCAAGTAAGCTCAGTACATACAACCAAGGCGAGTGCATTTGTTAAAGCGGCATCGGTTGGTCAAATGGCTGCTAAATAGAGTTTTCGATTCTTTCAGAATACAACAAAGCCCCGCCTTAAAGCGGGGTTTTGTTGTTAAGTTTTTCCTTTATCTTTTAATTGCAACCATCATAGAATCACTAGACAGACGTAAATTTTTGAGACTAGGTACATTGATGTCAACAGGATTGACAATCCCGACCTTCGGGGCGTCGTTGTTGCATTTGGCAGCTACTGATAAGGTTTATTAACTAAATACCTTTGAAGGACTAGAGCAAAAATTTCAGGGTATTTGTTTTAATATGATTCGTTGGTGCTGAACGGATAACAATTAACTCGTGCTTTAGCACTTAATACAGAAGAAACCAAAGTTACAAATTACTAACTTCAAGTCCCGTTTCTATCACTTAAAAAGACGGCATGTTTAGGGTCAACACATTATCATTCTATTTACTTAAAGAGGCTTTATTAAGGAATATCTAAAAAGAGTAGAGTAGGATTAAGCGTCTTCTAAATTTTGGTTAGTAGAGCCTTTTACAAATTCTTACTCATCATTTCCATCAATCATTAACGATTTGTAGTGCTATGACCATAGCCGAATTCTTTGGCCGTTTTCACCCTTTACTGGTTCATTTGCCAATTGGTATCCTTTTGTTTGCTTTTGGGCTAATGATATATGGCAAAATCCGAAAAGTAGAAGTAGGTACGGCGGTGACATTGGCCTGGTTAACGGGGGCAGTGGCTGCGTTGTTGTCGTGCGGGGCAGGATGGTTATTAGCGCATTCGGACGACTACGAGGCGGAGGCCGTGCAGGTACACCAATGGACGGGATTGGCAACGACAGCATTAAGTTTTTTGGCATACGCGTTTGCAAACTACCGTTGGTTATTGGCGTTAGTAACGGTGATTTTGCTGACCATCACGGGGCATTATGGCGGCAACCTGACGCACGGTGAAGGCTATTTGTCGTTTAGTAATCGAAGCACTGAGGCATCCGATACGACTGCGGTAGTCATTGCGCCTGAAGTGGTAAAACAAGATTCGTCGGTGGCGGCCAATCAGCCCCAAGTACGGCGCACGTTTTTGTACCGCGACCAAGTGGTGCCTATTTTAGAAAAAAACTGTTACAGTTGCCATTCGGCAAAGAAAAAGAAGGGAGGTTTACGACTTGATAACGAGGCGTTAATCCAAAAAGGGGGTAAAAATGGCTCCGTATTGGTTGCGGGAAATCCGCAAAAAAGTAAATTGTTTAGCTACTTGCTGCTGCCGCACGACGACGAAATGCACATGCCACCCAAAGGCAAACGCCAATTGACTTCCCAAGAAGTAGCGATTCTGCACCATTGGATTGCGAAGGGAGCCTCGTTTAAGGAAGAAGTGGAAGTTGTTCATAATCAGGTACTCTCAGCGGTGGAAGCTTTGCCTATTCTGCCCCTTACCTTACCTAACTTGGTTGTGGATAGTGCGATTTCTCTGCAAAAAGAAACGTCGGCTTTAGTAAGTGTTGAAACGTCGATATTGGCGAAACCAACCGACGCACCTACTGCATCGACAGTGGCGTATTTTCAGCAACAACAGGTGACGCTGACGCCCGTGCAGCAAGGAACGGGCTACGTAGCGGCTAATTTTGTGAATGTAAAAGCGTACCAGCCGTCGATTTTGAAAGAATTGAGCCGCGTGCAAGGTCAGTTGGTACGGTTACGCCTTTCCAACCAGCCCGTGCGTGACGATGAATTAAAACCCCTGATTGCGTTGACTAATCTCAATCGACTCAATCTGGAAAATACACAAATCACGGATGCGGCGTTGGTCGAATTGAAGCAGTTGCCGAAATTAGAGCAGCTAAATTTATATGGTACGGCTGTGACTGATGAAGGTATTCAAAAATTAGCAACTTATCCACAATTAAAGGTGGTCTATCTGTGGAAAACCAAGGTAACACCACAAGGAATTGAACGGCTCAAACGCGCCAAACCAACGTTGAAAATAGAAGATGGACAGCAACGATTCACGTTGCCCGATACCAATAAAACCACGAAAACGCAATCATAGTCATGATGAGGTTTCTCCTTTTTTTCTTGGCCAGCGTGCCTTTTTGGTTTCCTCCCACCAAAACCATTGACGGCGTAAAAGTGCCCGAGGAGGTGGCCGCTGCTTATGACAAACTCCCCGCTGAATTGGATTACAACCAACACGTAAAGCCTGTGCTTTCGGACAAATGCTTTGCCTGCCATGGCCCCGACAAAGCCAAACAAAAGGCGGGTTTACGCCTCGACGTGGCACAAGCTGCCTACGGCGCCTTGCCCGAAAATCCTGGAAAAGTAGCCGTCAAGCCAGGTAGTTTGGCCAAAAGTGAGTTGGTGCACCGCATTTTGTCTAACGACCCTGAGTATCGAATGCCGACGCCGCAGTCGCACCTCACCCTGACAGCCGAAGAAAAAGCCGTTTTACTCAAATGGGTAAAAATGGGAGCGGTGTACAAGCCCCACTGGGCGTTTGTGAAACCTGAGAAAAAAGCCGTCCCTAGCCCGAACGCGTTCAGTGGCTACACGCCTGTTAATGAAATTGATTATTTTGTTGGACAACGTTTGGTACGTGAAGGATTGATGCCCTCGGTCGAAGCGCCCAAAGAGTTGTTGCTGCGGCGGGTGTCGTTGGATGTAACGGGATTGCCTCCAACCATTGCCGAAATCGACGCTTTTTTGGCCGATAAAAGTCCCAATGCTTACGAAAAACAAGTGGATCGACTGCTGGCATCGCTGCATTTTGGCGAGCGAATGGCCACCGATTGGCTGGACGTAGCCCGCTATGCTGATTCTCACGGCTATACCGTTGATCGGTTGCGTGATATGTCGCCTTACCGCGACTGGGTTATCAATGCTTTCAATCAAAACATGCGCTACGATGCGTTCATCCACCAGCAATTGGCGGGCGATTTGATGAAAGGGCCTACGGGAAATACCCCAAGTCGCGATAGACTGATTGCGACGGCCTTTAACCGAAACCACCAACAAAATATGGAAGGGGGGATTGTGGAAGAAGAATTCCAGACCGAATACGTCATGGACCGTACCAATACCTTAGGCGATGCGTTTATGGCGTTGTCGCTGGGTTGTGCGCGTTGCCACGACCATAAATATGATCCTATTTCTCAAAAAAACTACTACGAACTCTACAGCTTTTTCAACAACGTGCGCGAAGCGGGACAAATATCTTGGAATGACGATTTGCCCACGCCTACGCTGCTGCTGCCTACCGAAAAGCAAGAGGAGTTAATCCGTTTCATGCAGTCGTCGATAAAAGAACAGGAAGCCAAACTGGCCCAAACCGTAGATGCTTCCGAGGCTTCTTTTCAGGTGTGGTTGGGAAAGGGAGAGCCGCAAAAGCTGAGAACCCAAACCGTGCCACAGGTAGGGCTGCAAGGCTTTTTTACGTTTGAAGATTCGTTAAGAAATACGGTAAATCCTTCGCACAAAGGCAAAATGAAACGTGACGCGGGCGATGCCGATAAGCCTATTTTTTCTAAAACCGCCCGTGGACAAGTATTGGAACTCAACGGCGATTCGTACGCCGATTTGCGGCCTGTGGGTGTATTCCGAAAATCAGAGCCGTTTTCGGTTGGGATTTGGGCGTGGTTTCCCAAAGAGTTTAAAGAAGGTGTGATTTTTCACAAAAGCAATGCCGAGCGGTTGTACAATTTCAAGGGGTTTCATTTGTATGTCAAAAACAACCGTATTGAGATTTGCATGGCGCACACGGCGCCGTCCAATGCCATCACGCGACAAAGCAATCAACCCATTCCCCGCGACCGTTGGGTGCAGTTGACCATGACCTACGACGGTTCGTCCAAAGCCAATGGTTTTAAATTGTTTATGGATGGCACCGAACTGGCGATGGAAACGGTGATGGATCAGTTGTACAAAGACATTATTTTTTACGATGCCAAAAACGAAACGGGGCTACAAATCGGTGGCTGGTGGCGTGGATTAGGCTTCAAAGGAGGAAAAGTGGACGACGTGACGGTGTATAACCGAACGTTGACCCCTTTTGAAATAAAAATATTGGCCAACAAAGCTACTTGGCAAGTCATTGTGGATAAACCTGTTGTTGTGCTGTCGCAGGAAGAGCGGGCGGTGCTGAAAGACTATTACGTGTCGGCTGTGGATGCGGCAGTAGCTGCCGAACGGGCAATTCTCCAACAACAACGAACGGCTTTTAGCGATTCCACGCGACACATTGCTGAAATCATGGTAATGCAGGAAATGCCAACGCCCAAACGCTCGTACTTGCTACAACGCGGGCAATACGACGCGCCTGGCCCCGAAGTGTTTCCCAATACCCCCTCAGCGGTCTTGGCTTTCCCCGTCACCCTTCCCAAAAACCGCCTTGGATTGGCACAATGGTTGACCGACCTCAACCATCCGCTGACGGCACGCGTGGCGGTGAATCGTTATTGGCAAAATTTCTTTGGGACAGGCTTGGTAAAAACGACGGAAGACTTTGGAAATCAAGGTGAATTGCCTTCTCATCCTGAACTGCTGGATTGGTTGGCTGTCACATTCCGTCAGGATTACGGATGGGATGTTAAACGATTGGTAAAATTGATGGTGATGTCGGCTACCTACCGCCAAGATTCGCGCACAACGGCCGCCTTGCGAGAGCGTGATCCCGAAAATCGCTTATTGGCACGAGGCCCCGCCACTCGCCTAACTGCCGAAATGCTGCGCGACAATGCTTTGGTGGCTAGTGGGTTATTGAACAATAAAATTGGGGGTAAAAGTGTAAAACCGTACCAGCCCGATGGCTTGTGGGAAATCAACAGCATGACCTACAAAATGGATACAACCGATGCCATTTACCGCCGTAGCCTGTACGTGATTGTCAAACGCTCCGTACCTAATCCGACCTTGGGGACGTTTGATGCCCCCACGCGTAGTAGCTGCATCGTACGCCGACAACGCACCAATACACCCTTGCAAGCCTTGGTCACGCTCAACGACCCCACCTACGTGGAAGCCTCGCGGGTGATGGGCGAGCAAATGGCCCGCCAAAAACAGACTGCCGAAGCGATTGAATGGGCGTACCGACAATTGACGGGAAAAAAACCTAACGAAAAGGAAGTACAGTTGTTGGATAAATTATATACGACTCAATACCAGAGCTTTAAAACAACCCCCGCCAAAACAAAGGGTTGGCTAAAAACAGGCTTAAAAAAAATAGATACCACGCTCGAACCTGCCCAAGTGGCAGCCTACGCCGTCGTGGCCAATACCATATTAAATTCCGATGCTACCATCACCAAACGCTAATGCCCATGACACCGCATCACGATGAACCTTTTCGATTGCATACCCCCGAATTTTCGGGTTTGAACCAACAACTCGACCGCCGCGATTTTCTCAAGCGAACGGCCTCGGGATTGGGGGCGTTGGCGTTGGGTAGTTTGTTAGGAACGCCAAGTTTTGGAGCAACGCCGATTTTGCCCAAAGCCAAACGGGTGGTTTACTTGTTTATGGCAGGTGGGCCTTCGCAGTTTGAAACCTTTGATTACAAGCCCAAATTGCAGTCGATGCTGGGGGCGGCTTTGCCTGATTCGGTTCGGAAGGGGCAACGCCTGACGGGAATGAGTGCCAACCAAGCTTCGTTGCCGATTGCCCCGAGTGTGTATGGTTTCAAACAACACGGAAGCACGCGCACGTGGGTAAGTGAGTTGCTACCTTACACGGCGCAGGTGGTGGACGAATTGTGTTTGATAAAGTCAGTTTATACCGAACAAATCAACCACGACCCCGCCATTACATTTTTTCAAACGGGTCATCAGTTGCCTGGACGTCCGTCGATTGGGTCGTGGGTAAGCTACGGCTTAGGCTCTGAAAATCAGAACTTGCCTGCTTTTATCGTATTGGTGTCCAAAGATGCATCCAAAGACCAGCCTTTGTATGCGCGGCTGTGGGGAAATGGCTTTTTGCCGTCCGAATACCAAGGTGTGCAGTTTCGGTCGGGAAAAGACCCCGTGTTGTTTCTCAATAACCCCGAAGGCTACGATGGCACCGACCGCGAGCAAATGTTGGGGTATTTGAGCCAACTCAACCGCTTGCAAAACGACGCTTGGAGCGACCCCGAAGTAAATGCCCGCATTGCGCAGTATGAAATGGCGTATCGGATGCAAACTTCCGTGCCCGAAGTGATGGATACCAGCCAAGAACCCGACGAGGTGTTTGACCTGTACGGCCCTGGCAGCCGCGACAAGGGAAGCTATGCGGCCAATTGTTTGTTGGCGCGTAAATTGTTGGAAAAAGACGTTCGCTTTGTGCAGCTTTACCACCAAGGCTGGGATCACCACGGGTCGTTGCCCAAAAGTATGGCCAAGCAGTGTAAACAAATTGACCAAGCCACGGCGGGGCTGTTGATTGACCTCAAGCGTCGAGGACTGCTCGAAGATACCTTAGTTGTGTGGGGAGGTGAATTTGGCCGAACGGTGTATTCACAAGGAAAATTGGCCGCCAACGATTACGGCCGCGACCACCACCCGCGTTGCTTTACGATGTGGATGGCAGGGGCAGGCGTGAAGTCAGGATTTTCGTACGGACAAACCGATGATTTTAGCTACAATATTGTCAAAGATCCCGTCCATGTCCATGATTTTCAAGCGACTTTGCTGCACTTGATGGGCGTTGACCACGAGCAGTTGATTTATAAATACCAAGGCCGTCGTTTTCGCCTTACAGACGTGCATGGGAAGTTGGTGAAGGGTATTTTGAGTTAAGACTCGCGTTGGAGACGTTAGGCTGTATAGGTTTCAATTACAAATTGGATTCAGCGTGCATCATTCGCTCGTTCGTACTTCGTCATTCCCTTTTATCTATCTGCGTGGGCTTTTTGGTACGAAAACGGACTCATACCTGTAATGTTCTTGAACTGCTTATAAAAACAAGTAAAGTTGTTGAAACCACTTTCAAAACAAATTTGCTTGATGGTCATGGGCGTGTTAATGAGTAACTTACAGGCGTTTCCTACCCGTATTTCGAGCAAAAACTGCGAATACGATTTGCCTGTTCGGTGTTTGAAATAGCGACAAAAAGAGTTGGGTGTGAGCCCTGCCAACGACGCAATTTCTTGCAGTTTTATCTTATTATGAAAATTCTGAAGAGTGAATTTATAAATACCGTGAAGGCGCTCATTCTCTAGATCGGAGGCATCGTATTGAAAACTAAGGGAGGATAAAAAATCGTTTTCGTCGCAGTGTTGGGCGAGCAATAAGCACTGAATTAGGGCGATGAGCTGGTAAGTGCCCTCCGTGGCGAAAATGACTTCTATTTGCTGAGCTACTTGTTGGCTAAGTTCTTCCGAAAAAGAGATGCCCCTTTTTGCCTTATCAAGCACATTTTTAAGCATTTTATTCTCGGGAAGTTGCAAAAATTGGCTTCCCCAAAAATCTTCTGTAAAATGAATGACCGACGAGAAAGGCTCATTTTCTTTGGAAAACTCGTCTTTCTCGGTAGGGTCAAAATGCCAATAGTGCGGTAAATTAGCCCCTACAAGCACCACATCGCCAGGCTTAAACCGTCGGATACTGTCTCCCACAAACTGAGTACCACTGCCACGGTGGAAATAGACAAGTTCCACTTCTTTATGGCAATGCCAACGGTTGTTGATGTTGGGAATGGCGTCGCGGCGAAGGCTAAAGGAGCGATTTGGACTAATGGTTACTTGTAGAAGCTGGGGTTTCATTTTGAAAAAAATTAACTACAGATAGAACATTATATAGGTATATGTAGCTAAAATAGCTTATAATCTTGATAATTTCCTAATTTATAGTAGATAAAAAATACCATTACTTTGTAGAGATAAAACGTATTTTTTGCTCACTATGAATCGGTTATTATCAACTCTATTTTTTTTGTCGTTTTCGGTATTTCATTCGCACGGACAAGCAACTCAACGCTTATGGTACGCTAAACCTGCCGAACACTGGGTAGAAGCGCTTCCTCTGGGCAATGGTCGTATCGGTGCGATGGTGTTTGGGGGAGTTAACGAAGAATTAATACAGTTGAACGAATCGACGCTGTGGTCGGGTGGGCCGCTCAAAAAAAACGTAAACCCCGACGCCCACCAATACCTCAGCGTCATTCGCGAGGCATTGCTGGAAAAAGAGGATTATTCGAAGGCCAATGAACTTACCAAAAAAATGCAGGGCCTGTATACGGAGTCGTATTTGCCTTTGGCTGATTTGATGATAAAACACCGTTTTACGAGCGGAACTCCAAGCGGATACTACCGCGACCTCGATATTTCAAAAGCCATTTCCACCACCCGTTTCTCTTTGGACGGGGTTACTTACGTACGGGAGGGTTTCATTTCAGCACCAGCTAACGTGTTTGTAGTACGTTTGAGCGCAAATAAATCGAAACAACTAAACCTCGATATTAGCACGCGCTCGCAGCTACGTATCCAAAAACAACCGCTGAATAACACCGAACTGGTAGTCAACGGAAAAGCCCCTGCGAAAGTAGACCCGTCCTATTATAACCCCAAAGGTCGCCAACCCATTATTTATGAAGACACTCAAGGCTGCAACGGAATGCGTTTTCAGTACCGAATCAAGGCCGTAGCTAAAGATGGTACGGTGAAAACCGATACCGCAGGTATTCACATTGACAAAGCCAGTGAAGTAGTTTTATATATCGTGGCTGCTACTAGTTTTAATGGGTATGATAAATGCCCTGATAAAGACGGGAAAGACGAAAAACAGCTGGCGGCGAGTTTCCTTACCAAAGCCTTATCACAGCCTTATACGACCTTATTGAAACAACATCAGAGCGAGTATCAATCGTATTTTAACCGTTGCCAACTGACGATTAAAGACACGTTGAATGCCAATACCTCTCCCGTTCCAACCGACGAACAACTCAAGCAATATACCGATGGGCGCTACAATCCTGCCTTGGAAGTGCTTTATTTTCAGTACGGTCGCTATTTGTTGATTTCATCGTCGCGCCCTGGTGGGCCTCCTGCTAACTTGCAAGGAATCTGGAACAAAGAGCTTCGCGCTCCTTGGAGTTCGAACTATACCATCAATATAAACACCGAAATGAATTACTGGCCTGCGGAGGTGACTAACTTGTCGGAGATGCATCAGCCACTGTTAGACTGGATTCAACATTTGGCCAAAACAGGTCACGAAACAGCCTACGATTATTACCGCGCCAAAGGATGGGTAGCGAACCATAATTCCGACATTTGGGCGTTGAGCAATGCCGTGGGCGACGTAGGTGCAGGTGACCCTGTCTGGGCCAACTGGCCCATGGGAGGGAATTGGTTATGCCAACATTTGTGGGAGCATTACAGGTTTACGGGCGACAAAAAGTTTTTGGCCGAAAAAGCGTACCCTGTCATGAAGGAAGCCGCTCTTTTTACTCTTGATTGGTTGGTGACAACCAAAGACGGCTACCTCGTAACGGCTCCTTCTACCACGCCTGAAAATAAGTTTTTTGATGCAGCTGGCAAGCAGCAAGGAGTATCAGTAGGAACTACGATGGATATGTCGATTATCTGGGATTTGTTTACCAACCTCATTGATGCCTCAACGGTGTTAGGCCAAGATAAAGAATTTAGAGAGTTACTGATTACCAAGCGAAACAAGCTGTTGCCGTTGCAGATTGGTAGCAAAGGTCAGTTGCTAGAGTGGTCGAAAGACTTCAAAGAGACAGACCCGTACCATCGTCACGTTTCGCATCTGTTTGGCTTACATCCTGGGCGTCAAATTACGAAAGAAACACCTGAGTTTTTCAATGCAGCTAAAAAGACTTTAGAATTACGAGGCGACGAAGGAACGGGCTGGAGTAAAGGCTGGAAAATCAACTTTTGGACTCGATTGCAGGACGGTAATCATGCCTATACATTGGTTCGGGAATTATTAAAATACACGAATGAAACAGGGACTATCATGAGTCGTGGCGGAGGAACATACCCTAACTTATTCGACGCTCACCCACCTTTTCAGATAGACGGTAATTTTGCAGGAACAGCGGGCATGGCCGAAATGCTTCTCCAAAGTCATCAAGATAAACTGCACCTATTGCCTGCGATACCTACCAATTGGCCATCGGGCAAAGTCAGTGGTTTACGTGGGCGCGGAGGGTTTGAAGTGTCGATGCAATGGGAAAAAAATACACTGACTCATGCCCAAATCAAATCGATAAATGGCGAAGAACTGCGTCTTCTTACTAATAAGCCTGTGACTGTACAGGGCACTAAAACCTCTTCCAAGAAAACTACCGATGGGTACGTGTTGCAATTAAAAACGCAGAAAAATAAAACGTATTTACTGAGCGTAAAATAAGGGTGTAACTATTTAAAGAGGACTTGGTCATTGTTATAAAAGTATCAATGACTAAGTCCTCTTTTCAATGCTTTGTACTTGGGTGCAAAGCCAACGCTAAAAGTTTTTTGCATATTTTAGAGACGGTACGTACGGGTTTTATATTTTTGCTATTACGTAATATGTAATAATTCGGAAATGCAACTAAAACCCATAAAGGGGCTTTTCTCCGCTCCATTTACCCCGCTTTTTCCCGACGGAAGTTTACATCTCGATTTAGTACCGGCTTTGGTTGACAATCTCATTGCTGATGGTGTAACGGGCGCGTTTGTGTGCGGCTCCAACGGCGAAGGCCCTAATCTCACCCTACAGGAGCGTATGATGGTGGCGGAGGCGTTTGTCAAAGCAGCCAACAAACGACTTCAAATATGGGTACACGTAGGGCATTCTAGCATTGCAGAGTCGAAGATATTGATGCAACACGCGTATGAAATTGGGGCTGATGCGGCGTCGGCAGTAGCAGCATTTTATTTCAAACCTTCGTCAGTTGAAAATTTAGTGGACTGCATGGCTGAGATTGCAGCAGCAGCGCCTACCCTCCCTTTTTACTATTACCATGTCCCAGTTTTGACAGGCATAGGAATGGATATGTTGAGATTTTTGGAGCTGGCAGAGGCACAAATTCCTAATTTGCACGGGATTAAATACACTGCCAACACGATTTGGGAGTACCAAGCCTGTGTTCATCATTTTGGACATCGCTTCAATATTTTGTTTGGATTCGACGAAATGTTACTTTCAGCCTTGGCTGCGGGTGCGAAAGCTGCAATTGGTAGTACTTATAATTTTGCAGCGCCTTTGTATTTGAGTGTGATGCGTGATTTTGAGCAAGGGCAACATGAAAAGGCTCGCGCCACTATGAATTTGCTGATTGACATGGTGCGTGCTTTTGTAAAGTACCCCCCCATTCCTGCTCAAAAAGCCATTATGAAAATGTTGGGGTATGAGGTAGGAGGATGCCGCTTACCTTTAATAACTCTGACTCAACATCAGTATGAAGCCCTACAAAATGACTTAGAAAATATAGGGTTTTGGGAAGCCCTTCGAAGTGCGAAATCGGATCGTTTTCCATTGACAGATGTACCTAGTAAAGCGTAGTTTCCTGTTTTTTATAGCCGTTTTTGTTACGGTAAATCTTCTGTTTGCGCAAAAACGTATGATAGTAGAAAACCTACCTCCCATTCCAGATAGAGATGGGTTTGCAGGGTCACTTGCAGGGGTTTCTAATGGAGGGTTGTTGGTGGCAGGAGGAAGTAATTTCCCCAACGGCGGCCGCCCTTGGACTGGGGCAGCCAAAACGTGGTACGACGCTATTTATTTACTTGAAACGCCTCAAAGTCAGTGGAAAAAAGTAGGTGTACTTCCTTGCCCGTTGGGATATGCCGTGACAGCATCGTGGCGCGATGCCGTGGTGTGCGTGGGTGGAAGCAATCAGTCGGGGCATACGGCAGAGGCGTTTCTGATGCGCTGGAAAAATAGTCAAATAGCATTCGAAGCATTACCCGATTTTCCATGTACAATAGCCAATGCCTGTGGAGCTTTGATAGGAGATGTAGTGTACGTTGCAGGAGGCTTAGAAATGCCTAATTCACCCGAAGCGCTCAAGAAATTTTATGCCTTGGACTTAGCCGCGTCACCGCGCGTTTGGAAAGCCTTGCCGACTTGGGAAGGAGAGGGACGAATGCTCAGTGTAGCAGCCATTGCGGAAGGGAAGTTTTATTTAATATCGGGAGCAGCATTGATTCACGACAAAGCTGCAGGTGTGGTTAGTCGGGTATATTTGAAAGAAATATACCGTTTTGACCCCGTAAAACGGCAATGGGAGCGTTTATCTGACTTACCTCGTGCCACCGTGGCGGCGGCTAGCCCAGCGCTAGTTTTGGGAAATAAAGTCGTAGTATTGGGAGGAGATACGGGCGAGTGGGTCAGCCAAACTCACGTCCTCAAAGACAAGCATCCAGGGTTTAGTACGGATGTATTGGAGTTTTCGATTGTAACAAATCGTTGGGAAACGCTGGCTTCTTTCCCCATCAATATTCGCTCAGATGCCAATACTCACCCCAACGAAAGTACGTATCTACCCGTAACCACCTCGTTGGTCCCTTGGAGGGGAAATTATGTCCTTCCTGGTGGAGAAGCACGCCCAGGTACTCGCACGCCACGGGTAATATGGTTAAAACGACCATTTTTATTATATCATGATTAATTTGTTAAAACGGCTAGGCATAAGCTTGGTAATTATGGTTTCTTTCTCAGCTTTTGGGCAAGAAGGAAACGCCCTTTTTAAAGCAGGCGACAACGGCTATCAATGCTTTCGTATTCCTGCTATGGTAACGACCCCAAAGGGAACGCTGCTAGCTTTTGCAGAAGCTCGTAGAAAGGGATGCAACGACGCGGGCGATATTGATTTGGTACTAAAACGCTCTAAGGATGGCGGTAAAACGTGGTCTGAAATGAGTATTGTTTGGGACGACGCCGATAATACGTGTGGAAATCCCGCTCCCGTGGTGGACCAAAAAACTGGAAACATCGTACTACTCTCAACGTGGAACCTGGGCAGCGACCACGAAAAGCAAATCATCGACCAAATCAGTAAAGATACGCGTCGTATTTTTGTGCTTTCGTCCAGCGACGATGGGGTAAGTTGGTCGAAAGCTAGTGAAATTACCTCAGATGTAAAACTTCCCAATTGGACGTGGTACGCAACAGGCCCTTGCAACGGGATTCAGATGCAGTCCAAAAAATACAGAGGACGATTGGTGATTCCTTGCGACCACATTGAGGCCAATACCAAAAAATATTTTTCGCACAGTATTTATTCCGACGATGGAGGGCAGACGTGGAAGTTGGGAGGAACTACGCCTTCCGACCAAGTAAATGAGTGCAGTGTGGCCGAGTTGCCCAAAGGAACGTTGATGCTTAATATGCGTAATTATACGTCGGTGCGGGTGCGCCAGGTTGCAATGAGCAAAGACGGTGGTGTAACGTGGTCAGAACTGCAACGAGACACTACCCTGATTGAACCTGTTTGCCAAGCAAGTTTGCTTTGGTACGGCAAAAAAGGAAGAAAACCTTTTTTAGCCTTTTCTAATCCTGCCCATCAAAAAACACGGGTCAATCTAACGGTGCGACTTTCGTACGACCAAGGAAAATCGTGGAAGCAAAGCCAAGTAGTTTATGAAGGCCCTTCGGCTTATTCTAACTTAGCTATACTCCCCAATGGAAACTTAGCGTGTTTTTATGAAGCGGGAAAGAAAAGTCCCTACGAAAGCATCGTTTTTAAAGAGCTATCATTTGACGATTTTAAGTAACCGAGCTTAGCTACGTCCATTTGCTCAAAAAAACATTAAAGGCATCTTTGTACTGGTCACTGACGGGGATAGTTACGGTGCCAATTTGAATGCTGTTTCGGGTAAGGCTGGAGATTTTATCCAATGAAACGATAAACGACCGATGTACCCGCATAAACTTGCGGGCAGGAAGTTTGTCTTCTAGTGCTTTAAGGCTCGTGAGCGACAAAATGGGTTTAGTGCTCCCCTGAAGATGAACTTTGACGTAGTCTTTCAGCCCTTCGATGTACAAAACGTCTTTAAAAGCTATTCGAACCAGCTGATATTCAACCTTTAGAAAGAGCGAATCTTCTTCAGGCTTGTCGGCAGGCGGAGTCGGTGCCGCGGCAGGGCGATTGATTAGTTCAAAATAGGCTTTAGCTTTGTTGGCTGCCCGAAGAAACTCTTCGTAATTGAAAGGTTTAAGCAAATAATCCAACGCATCTACTTTATAGCCTTCGATAGCAAAATTGTTGAAGGCTGTCGTAAAAATAATGCGAGGGCCGATGCTGCTTTGCTGGGCTTGTCCCAACACTCGTGCAAGCTCAATACCCGTTAAATCGGGCATTTGGATGTCCAAAAAAATGAGGTCAACTTTTTGGTCATGCAGCCCTTGAAGTGCTTCAACCGCACTGGAATATTTGCCTAAAAGGTTGAGAAAAGGGGTTTTTTCGATAAAGACACTGACCAATCCCAACGCGAGAGGTTCGTCATCAACGGCTATGCAGTTCAGGTTCATAATGAGGAGTTTGGGTAGATGACTTTATGTGGGATGTTTGAAGTACCAATACCACCAAGTACTCGTTGGAAGGAGTTTGTTCGGTAATATTTAGGCGGTATTGATTCGGATAAAGTAAATCTAAACGGCGTCGCGTATTTACTAGCCCAATCCCGTTACTTTCGTCCAACGTAGGCCCTTTTCCCGAAAATAGGGTATTTTTTACTTCTACTCGTAAGGCAGCGCCTTCTTGTTTCAAACCTACAAAAATTTCGCTGGGTTGGGTAGCGCTGACGCCATGTTTGAACGCATTTTCTAAAAAAGGCAACAAAAGCATGGGGGCAATCGATACATCGTGGTACGGCTCAGGCTTTTCGAAAGTTACTTTTACTTTATCTGTTAAACGCAACTGCATGAGCTGGATGTAGTCCTGCAAAAATGCAATTTCTTGGCTCAACCGAACGGTTCCTTCTTGGGTCTCGTACAACACATACCGCATCATGCGCGAAAGCCGATGAAGGGCCTCACGGGCGTGTTCTACGTCGAGCATGGTCAACGCATAGATGTTATTGAGAGTGTTGAAAAAAAAGTGGGGGTTAATCTGAGCCTTCAAAAAAGATAACTCTGAAGTAAGTTTTTCTTGTTCGAGTTGTTCACGAATCCGCGCGTCTTTTTGCCACTTTTGAACCATCGTCAAGCTTGTACTTGCTCCCAGCGACAATAACGAATAAAGAAGCGTAAACGAATCAAAGCGACGCCCACGCCCACCGCCGTCCCATTTTTTGTCAGGGCGAACGGCTTTGTGCCACAATTCGGGCAGATGTAACCACGATTCTACCCCTTGGATGGTCCAGTAAATGACGAATACCACCGTCGCAATGGAAGCCACATACCACAAGGTGTGGTTCTTAAAAAGTAGTTTGGGAATGAGTACCTTGGCATTTAGATAAAAGCTTCCAATAAGCATTGCCAAAAGCACCCATTGTTTAATCCAGTATTCATCAGGGACCGTAATGCGCCCCCCAAACGGAGGCATCAATACTAATCCCGATATGAGTGCCCATGCCAATAAGTGAATGACAAGGGGCAGGTTTTTTCTATTCGGATTGAGTAACATGTAGTTCTTAACAGTATGATGGAGCAATCTTACTTAAAAATAAAAACAACCAAGGGGATAATCGGCAGTTTTTGAAAATTTACCGATAAAATACAAACCTGATTCTTTGGCAATCAACGGCTTGATGACGTGAGGTGTTAGCATAAAAAGAAAGTTCGGTAGCAGGAAAGAAGTATACTTTTCTAGAAAAAAGAAAGTTTAATCGTTATCCCTCTTCTCAACAAGTTGTTAAATTTGTGGCGGAGCGATTCACGCACGCGTGAAAACGCAAAGGCAACTAGCAAAAATCAGATGTATCATAACCCAGTTTTATTGGAAGAGTGTTTAGATGGATTAGACATACAGCCCGAAGGCGTGTATGTAGATGTGACGTTTGGCGGTGGAGGTCACTCAAAGGCTATCTTGGCGCGTTTGGGTGAAAAAGGCCGCTTGTTTGCCTTTGACCAAGACCCCGACGCCCGAGCCAATGCCGAGGCTATCAACGATAAGCGATTAACGTTTGTGGATGCTAATTTTCGTTACCTTCAAAAATACCTTCGTTTGCACGGCGTTAAGCAAGTAGATGGTATTTTGGGCGATTTAGGAGTGTCTTCGCACCAATTTGACACGCCAGAACGAGGTTTTTCGACGCGCTTCGAGGCTTCGTTGGATATGCGCATGAACCCTCGAACGGGTACTGCCGCTCGTGATGTTTTGGAAACGTACAGTATCGAACAGCTTCATCGGATTTTGGGGATGTACGGCGAATTGCAAAACGCCAAAACGGCAGCACAAGCTATCGTGGCTGCGCGTGCCAATCGGCCCATAGACACCGTCAGCGACTTGAAAGCGGCGTTGCAACGCTATGCTCCTCGCGGAAAAGAAAATAAGTATTTTGCTCAGGTGTTTCAGGCATTACGGATTGAAGTAAACGATGAAATGGGCGCTTTGCAAGAGTTTTTGACCCAATCGGCCGACGTACTTCGCTCTCAGGGGCGCTTGGTGGTGATGTCTTATCATTCGTTAGAAGACCGTTTAGTGAAAAACTTCATTGCCAAAGGGAAGTTTTTTGGCGAAGTAGAAAAAGACTTTTTTGGCAATGACCTCAAGCCACTCCAGTCGATTACCCGCAAGCCTATTGAAGCTACCCCCGAAGAAGTTGCTCAAAATTCGCGCGCGCGCAGTGCAAAATTGCGGGTGGCTGAAAAGCTATAAAACAAAAACTATTCTAATCCATCATGGCAGTTAACGTTATTAGTGACCAAAAAAAAGACCCGCAAAAAAAGGTAAAAGTGGGCAATAGCAGGGTGCTGGGGTGGCTGAGCCAATGGTTCAACATTGAGCGCCTAACGGGCGAAAAGCAGTTTCCTATAAAGTACATCGACGGTTCGCTTTTTTTGTTGGTTTTGGGCTTGATAACGGTTTTCTTCCGTATCAATGCCGAACGCCAAATGCGCCAACTTCGCCGTGCCAACGAAGAGGTTAATAATTTACGCGCTGGTTATACTATCTTGAAGGCCAATTACATGAAGATGGGGAAACAATCGGAGTTGGCTCCAAAAGTAGAAAAGTTTGGCCTCAAAGAAAGCCGTAAAACTCCGCAGCGGATTGTCGTGGAGGAGTAAATTGAGGTTCTGAACTTCCCGTTTGTGGTTTCTTGTTTTGGGTTTGTGGTACCCAATTCTCACCTCCCAATTCCTAATTACTCCCCACTTTACCCTTTTAATAGATTAAATTATGCTTTCCCGACCCAAAAATATTCGTGATGATATATCTCGCCGCTCATGGGTAGTGGCATCCGTTCTGATTCTACTGGGAGCAGTGGTGATTTATCGTATTTTCTATATTCAGCACTTTGCTACTTATAAAGGTAAGCCGTGGATTGAGCATATGTCGAAAACGGTGCACATTGATACGATTCAGGCGATGCGCGGAAATATCTATTCTAACGATGGCAGTTTGATGGCGACTTCATTGCCTTACTTTGAGGTATCGATTGACCCTACTGTTTCGGACAGTACCTATTTTTACAGCCGTGTCGACTCTGTTGCGACGCTGTTGGCCAATTTGTTCAAACAACGCACCGCCGAAGACTACCGCCGAGAGATGGTTTTTGCGCGTCATGAGTTTGAAAAAAACGAGAAGAAAGGCAATCGTAATATTCGCCTTGTGAAACGGAAAATAACGTACCGCGAGTATAATATTATTCTGAATCAGTCTTTTACAGGGATGGTTTATGATAAAAAAACGAAGAAAAAAGTAAAAGGGACCTGGAAAGGCTGGCCGTTTTTTCGTCGATTTGCTACCACAGGGCGTAGCCGTGGCGGAAAACTTATGGTGGTTTATGAACGCTACAACCCGTTTGGGTCATTGGCCGAACGAACGGTAGGTGATTTAGATAAAAAGACCAGACACGGGTCGTTTGGGTTAGAGGCTAGTTTTGACCAACGCTTGGCAGGCACACCTGGGATTGGCCTGTATCGAGTACTGGACGACCAAACGTTTATGCCCAACGACGACGATGAAAAAGTACAGCCCGTCAATGGCTATGATTTACATACGACGATAGATGTCAATTTTCAAGACATTGCCGAAACTGCCCTTCGAAATACGTTGGAGCGCTACAATGCATCGTATGGATGTGTGATTGTGATGGAAGTGCAAACGGGCGAAATTCGAGCCATTGCCAACTTGTCGCGTTCGTCGGATTCGACTTACAGCGAAACCTATAATTATGCCCTTGCAGGACTTAGTAACCCAGGTTCTACGTTCAAGTTGCCTACAATGTTGGCGGCGTTTGAAGAGGGACTTCCACTGGGCAAGATGTACCACACGGGTAACGGAGTAGCTAAATATCGTTCGGCGGTGATTCGGGACACCAAAAAAATGGGTCACGGAAGTATTACGGCTCAGCAAGTGTTTGAAAAGTCATCAAACGTCGGAGTGCATCTTATTATGAAAGATTATTTCTACGCGCACGGCGATAAGTACGTAGGATACTTGAAACGCTTTCATTTGCGCGAACCTACGGGTATTCATATGAAAGGAGAGCCTGCGCCACGAATTCGAATTCCGTCAGATAAACGCTGGAGCAAAACCTCGTTGACGTACATGAGCTATGGCTACGAGTCAGAGTTGACCCCTCTTCAAATGTTATCTTTTTACAATGCCATTGCTAATGACGGTTATTGGGTACGCCCCATGATTGTGAAGCAAGTGAAAGACGCCGATAAAATTATTCAGGAATACCCTGTGTTTAAGAGCGAAGAACGGATTGCGTCCGAAACTTCCTTGAAAAAAGCTCGTACGATTTTGGAAGGGGTCGTTGATCACGGTACGGCCACAAACATCCGAAATGAGCATTACAAAATCGCGGGTAAAACAGGTACGGTGCAAAAGTTGGTGAATGGACGCTATTTGCCTGGTTTGTACAACACATCATTCATTGGTTATTTTCCTGCCGATGAGCCGCGTTATAGTTGTCTCATTGTGGTCGATAGTCCGCGTGGGTTTAGCATGGAGCAGTTGTACGCAGGAAGTGTGGCGGCGCCTGTGTTTAAAGAAGTGGCTGATCGCATTATTGGCTACGACATAAAAATGCACCCGCCGTTGACGAAGCAAAAAAACAAAACTTCAGAAATGCAGAAACAGCTGCGGGCGGGGCATTCGGATGATATTCGTATTGTGGCGGAGGAAATGGACATTGAGGCGCCCGTAAATGTCGATGGCTGGGTAGAGGCAAAAAAAGAAGGTGACAAAATTGCGTGGGCTAACCGTGATACAGACCCCGAAAAAGTGCCAAACTTAAAAGGGATGTCGCTACGAGATGCGTTGTACCTGCTCGAAAATCACGGATTTAAGGTTAAATACTCGGGGCGAGGGAAAGTGGTTTCGTATGCGCGCCAAGGCGGAGTGTATTCGCTGGTGCTGAGGTAGAAGGCGAATGACGCTTTAAATAACAAAGCTTGGCGATGTTCTCGTCAAGCTTTGTTGTTATATTGAGCGTTTACGAGGTTTTGAGAAACCAAAAGCACCAAACCGAAAACTTATCCCCACTTCGCGGCTTGGATGTTGTCGATGCTGATTTTGATGCTTTCGAGTGGCGGACGCTGACACACGGCTTGTTCTACAAAATAGTGCTTTAAGCCTGCTTTTTCTGCATTCTTGAAGAGTGCACCAAAGTCGATACTTCCTGCGCCTACTTCCGCAAACTCTTTCTTTTCGGTTTTAGCCATGTCTTTTAAGTGCCAAAGTGGGAAA
>JACCEC010043407.1_pt1 | contig 49875 bp, 34 predicted proteins | sample 7450121 | NCBI WGS metagenome assembly JACCEC01 (sample SAMN15323455, study PRJNA562643) | freshwater metagenome | isolation source: river surface water | place: USA:Blue River Watershed | collected 2017-08-18
AACTTCGGCGACCCCAACCGGTGGTCGGCGTTGTATCCCTCGCTCAATACGGTGTGTGCGAAAAAACGGTGGGCCGAAAACAACGGCGTGGTGTTTGACAGCGTCACCAACTACAGCGGGTGCTAAGTGTAGGGAAACCTACGGTTTCCCCTACGACCCCTTCCCTTACTTTCTTTGGCGTCGTGAAGATTGCCACCTACGGTTCAAGGCGCCTTCGGCGCCGAGGTGCTTGGCAGCAACAAGGCAGCTTCGCCGCCGAGCTGCTTGGCGCCTACGGCGCCTTTGAGCTGCCTTGCCCCCTACGACCCCTTCCCTCAACAACTACGGTTCAAGGCGCCGTGCCCCCTACTCGATATGGTTCGTTCTCTTGTGGTGGTGGTGGTTCCTGCGTTTCTTCCGGCTCGTTGCTCCGCTGAAAAGGGACGGGGATTTTGACCGACAACGCTGCAGGCTCCGCGTTCTCCTCGGGGAACGCGACGTTGTTGTCGTTGTTGTTGTTGTTGGCGGGAAAAGCGGACGGGAACGCGGACGCTCCCACGGAAGGCATCACGGCGGGTACATGGAGAGGTTCCAATTTGATTTTCGGCATGGCCGCGTCGGCCCCCACCCGCAGTTTCAGCACGCGCGGAATCTCCGACTGCAGGGTCTCCGCGTCCCGCAAAGTCGACACGGACTGCCGCAACACCGACGGTTCCGCCACGGCGGGATCGAACCCCCCTTGCTCCGTCACCATTTCCATGGTACTGTGTTCCAGCATGCGCAAGGCCGCCACTTCCTGCGCGTACTGCCGCACGTAGGTGTCCATCGCGGTACGCAGGGCCTCGCGGTTGCGCGTTCGCCGGTACTCGTCCATGTAGACGTCCATGGCCGCGCGCAAATCCTGCAGCGCCACCCGCTTGGCTTTGACGAGCTCCTTCCGGTGCTGGTTGAACCGTTTGTCTTCGCGCTGCTCCGTCAACGACTTCGACATGAACTGGAACGTGTCGAATTCGGCCAGCAACCCTTGGAAGGGCGCCACGATGTCGGCTTCGTCGACGTACCCAAACAACATGCGCATTTTCAAATCGATGACGGTCTCCTTGATTTCGTCCAGTTCTTTCTCGATGTCCTCCAAATAGTGGTCGTCGTGAGCGTACTCGCCGCGGTAGATTTCGATCTGGAAGGGACAGGGGTCGTTGGCCACGCCGCAGTAGGCCAGCAGGCGTTGGTTCAACGAACGGAAGAAGGTACCGCCCGGTCGGTCGCAGTTGACGCAGAGAGGACGCAGCTTCGACACGACGCGCCGTTTTGCCGCGCGCGAGAGTTCGGTGACGCCGGAACGGGCCAGCTGTTTTTCCAAGGCCGCGTCGCGGAGGGCACGGTAGTTGGTTTCGTACTCTGTTTTGAAGGTAAAATACAGCCGCATGGCCTCCACAAAGTCCGCTTCCGAACCCGCATCCGGACGTTCCAAGAGAGGTTGATGGTCTTTGGTATTCGGCAAAAACGCAAAGTCGAGGGCGATGCGCGGGTTGCCGTGATCGGCGCGCAAATCGGTCAGCGACGCCGGGATGTTTTCCACGCGGAGCATGCGGTTGTCGGTGCAGTCGAGCACGCGCAGTCGCGACAGGCCGCGCAAATCGAGGCTTTGCAGCTGGTTCTGGTGGACATGGAGCTCTTCCAACGACGCCGGCAGGTGGTCGATGGCGCGCAACCGGTTGTTGTTCAGGCGGAGCACCTTCAGCCGTTGGTATTTCGCTAAATCGATTTCCTCGATGAAGTTGTGGTCCAGGTCGATCCTCTCGATGTGGACGGGAAAGGCCGGCAGTTCGACGAGCAGTTGGTGGTGCATTTCAAAGTTCACGACCGTGGGCGGAATGGCTTGTACGTCGGTCACCTGGCCCCGGTTCAACAGGACGGTGTCGACGTTGAGTTCGGCGAGGGCGTGCAAGTTGATGGGGCCTTGCAAGGGCGGGTGGTCCAGGAAAAACGTCGTGGGGGCTCCGTTCCGGCGGCGCGCCGTCTTCGCCAACCATTGGATGCGGTTGTCGATGTGGAGTTGCGCCGTGTTGTTTTCGTTGGCTAAATTTCGCCGTGCGAGCACCGTGTCCATGGGCGGCGGCGGAGGTTCCAAAAAAACGTCAGGTATACACGAATGAAAGGTGGCTTTTCTATATGCTTCGGTTCTTTTTGGTTTTTTCTGTATTTATCAAAAAGAAAGTGGAATGGCGGACGACGAGGCCGAGGCCGAGGAGGAAGGCAACCCCGTGATTTCGGATCCGGGCAGCATCCGTGCAGAACTCTCAATTTTGCGTTGCTGCTCTTGGAAATAGCGAATTTTCGAGAGGACGTATTCTTGGTCCTGGATCAGCTTGATTTGTTTGTCGCGCACGGATTCTTTGTGCGTGTACCGGTAATACAAAAACCCGGCCACCACGAGGAAGCACAGCCCGAAAATGCCGGCGTTCCAGATGATGCCGTGGTAGCTAACGCGGATGTGGTGCGATTTCTGCAGAGCGTTGGTCAGAAATTCCCGGGCGGTGGAATCCACCAGCCGGGGAGCGACGTCGAAGTCGTCACGGTATGCCATGGAGTCCTACAAGAACAGGTATATTATATGAAATACACCTTTTCTGGGTGCTGTGCGCGGTGTATGCCGTTCAGGCAAACAGCAAGTACGCCAAGACGGCGACATACGACGAAATCGCCAAAAAGATGGCCACCAACCAGATGGGCACCACGGTTTTTTGGCGGTACCCCACGCCGAAGGTGCGGAAGGATCCGTCGTCGGCGTAGAGGAGGGCCGGTTTGATGGCGTGAATTGCCGCAAACACCGCCAAAAACAGGCACATGGCGAAGAAGGGTTTGTGTGCACGCACCATGTACTTGGGAATTAACACCATGGTTTGGATGTATATGTTGTGTTGTGACGGGATGACGTATATGTATTCGCCACAGAATCTCTGTGCATGCAGTTTCTCAATCGTAGCTGTAGTCGTCGTCGTCCCCGTTGTCCTCTTCTTCCTCTTCCTCTTCTTCCTCGTCGACGTCCAACAACTCCTTGTCGCCTTTCGTTTCTGCTGCAGGGTTTGCTGCAGCAAATGGACTGGCTAAATGCCCCCTGGCGACGTGTTTCTGAACTTCCTTGACGCCACGCGTGGACGCGAGCAGTTGGCGGTAATTGGGTTCCACGATGTTGTGGGTACGCATTTCGCTGCGGATGAAGAGCGCGACAACCTCGGCGACCCATTGCTTGACGTCTTGGTTGTCGGCCTCCACGATTTGGACTTCGCGAATCTGCGGGCCGGCGACTCCGTAGTCGAGGTCGACGTCGACGTCGGCGCGGAAGGGGTTGTCGCCGAGCCATCCCGACTCGATGTTTTCCACCTGCTGGTCCAGCTGGTTGCGCTGGATCTCTTCGGCACGCAGCTGGACGAATTCGGGGTGGTCGGCCGCCGCGACGTACTCGTACAACATCGACAGCAACGCATACGCATGCAACTGCAAGACGAGGGTGTCGTGAAAGAGAGGCCAATGCGCGACGCCGTCGTGCACCATGGGGGCCAACCGGGGCACCTCCTCGACAAAGAGGAGGACGTCGCGGAGGACCGGCTGCACGGTGTCCAGCAATTTGGAAAACGCTCGGTTGCGTCCGTTGTCCACCGCCAGCGCGGCGAACGTCCGGTAGAGCAGGCGGTTGGGTTCGCCGCGGTGGGCGTGCGAGTTGCTGTTTTGCAACAAACTGGGAAACCATTTCGACCAATGGTAGGCGACGTTGCGCAACTGGTGGATGCGCGCGGCGGTTTCTTCGAACGGAAGGGGAGCGGACGCGTTCGGCACATGCGCCGACGGGTGTTCCTGTGCCCAGCCGCCGAGAAAGGCCTCCATCTGCTCCAGTTGGCTGTCGGTGCACGTGCCGAACGCATCCACGAAATCGAGGATTTTCTGGCTGAGTTGGTGGTTGGTTGCCTGCAGATACGCCCCCAGTTTGCGTTGGGTCTCCGTCGGTTCGTGGACGGCGCTGCGCGGGTCGTATTCGTCGAGTGCCTTCCGCAGAAGCGACCGCAAGACGCCGCCCACGACGTGTGAATCGGTTTCTTCCAGGTGGTTCAGGATGTCGTTGAGGCCGGCAACGGAGCTGTTGTTCGGCCCCCCGCCGTCGTCCTCGCCCAAGTCTATCCGCACGCGGTTGCGGTCGTTGACGACGCGCATGAGGCGGTGGAACTCCTCGGGTCCGTAGGAATGGCCGTGGCGTCGCATGAAGTCGATCTTTTCGGTCAGCGAGGTGGTGCGGTCGTAATCGGGTTTTTGGCCGTCCATGGCGACGACCGACCGGTAGGGCAGCGGCACCGGCCGGTCGTCGTCGAAGTGGCCGTAGTGCATCACCGTCTCGTAAATCACCGAACCGATGAGTGCGTCAGGAAACGCCGAATCCGTCGGCGCCGCCTGGGCGCGGAGAACCGGGGGCGCGGACCAGACCGACGGCGCCGTCACCGCGGTGGCGCGCCCGACCACGGCCTCCATGGTCGCGATTTTCCGCAGGAGTTGCGTGAGTTCGGGGCTTTCGCGCTGCACGTATTCCAGCGGCGTCAGGGAGGCGTTTTCGAGAAAGAGCACGCCGGTGTACGACGTGAGCAACAACTTTTTTTTGCGGACCACGCGGTCGATGACGTCCAGCACTCCGTAGCCGCCGCGGGTGATTTTGCCGGCGATGGCGTTCAAGAGCGCAAACTGCGTTTTGGCGCCCTGCAACATGGCTTCGTGCAGCTCCTTCTCGGTGTCTTCCGTGATGCCCGTGGCGGGGACAGCGCCGGGGACGTTGCTGCCGACGTAGGGCGCGGGCAGGAGAGGGGGCAAGAAGGTTGGGGCGACGTCGCGCTGGGCCGGGACGAGCGGGGCGGAGGCCGACGTCTTCTTTTTTTCCAAGGCCCATTTGCGTTCGTATTTTTGCAGCACGTCGGGCCGCAAACACAGGTGGTCGTGCAACAACTGCTGCATGCGGCGAACCAGGGATTCCGTGGATGCGCGGGCGACGGCGTTCCAGGGAGCCACAGCGGATTGGTGGGACCGCGAGAGGATGCAGGCGATGTATTTCAGGCCGCTGGTGTGGGTCGTCGACGGATCGAGGGGGTAGCCACCAAACGATTTGATGCATCCAGGAAAGGTTTTCCGCGCGGTGAATGCGGGGACCGCGGTCTGCAGGCAAATCAGCAGCGTGCACGACACCGTGAGCACGAGCATCCGGTCGTAGTAGGGGCGGTAGGGCATTCCACGTTTCGTCGGTTTGACAATGGGGACTTTTTTGCCTCCTGCTGCAATTCCTCTTCCTTGTTCCCCTTTGGTGTCCGACGCTGTCGGACGACGAGAGAGGGCGCCTTCTCCTCCCGTTGCGGCCACGTCGGGATGTTTGGCGGCTTGTTCGGCCAAGTACACCGATTCGGGCTGCACGATGTCTGGGTTCGTCATGACACTGAGGGTCATACGCAGAACGTCTTCTTCGATCCCGGAATCCACAAATTCCTTGGAGATGCCCATGGCGTCACTCAATGTGTAAAAGACAGTGAATACCACTTGACTGAGAGGATCCTGGAAAATACGGTGTTTGTGCACCGCCGCAAACGCCTGCAAGGAAATTACGGGCGACGACGAAGCTTGCGACAACGAAGCTTGCGACAACGTAGCTGGCAACAAGAAGGGACTGGTGGCAAGGACCGGTTGCAGGACGTACCCCGTGTGTTTGTCGACCCAGGCGGCGCCGTCGTCGCTGAGTGCTCCGAGACTGTGCACCAATTCCGCCAAAACCACCCGGTACGTCGCCGGGGACATGCAAAAGGCTTGCGCCAAACGAAAAATCGATGTGGGAAACAGGGCGGTGTTGGTGTCGACACAATACAACCAGTGCACGTTTTCCTGCAAATGCGGCGTCGGTTCGCGGCAGCAGCGGTCAACGAACTGGCAAATGCGTTGGTGCCGGGTGAGCGGGTCGCGTTCGGCCAACACCTCCTGGCGCAAGGCCACGTGCGGGCTCTCGGCGAACACGTTTTCCTTGGCACTGGGCACCAACGCGGCCAAGTTGCCGAGCTCGTACGAATACACGGATTGGCGTTGTTTTTCGGCACGTTGCAGCAGCAGACCGTTGCTCAAGTGGGCGGCGTGGCCGTTGAGGGAGGCCACCAGTTCGTCGGCTTCCTGTTCGAAGGTTTTGGACACCCGGGATTCGAACTCTTCCATGATCCGTGCGCGACGGGACATTTGCATTTGCAAGGCGGCGAGGTCTTGCGAAACGCACTTGTTGACTTGGCTGAGCTGCGTGCAGTCGGCGGAGAGTTCGCAGAACAGTGTGTTGGTGTCGACGAAGTGGTGGGGCGCCGCGGTTTTGTCGAGCATCCACTTGTGGTGGGTCCGGCGGTAGTATTCGACGGTTTCCAGGGGCGCCGGCGGCGCGGGGTGGCGGTCGTCGCTGTCGTCGTCGTCGGCCCGATGCAGTTTGTCGGACAAGGTCGGTTTGATTTCGAGAACGGCGTATTCCCCCTCGCGCACACGTTTTTTCTTGGAGAGGATGGTGGCGGCCAGCGTCCGGGCCATCGACGGCGGACAATCGTGTTTTTGGATGAGGGTTTCCGCAAAGAATTCCAAGAAAACGTCGTCGTCTTTGAAACGCTTTCGTTCCGCGCGGTATTGGTCCAACAAAAAATAGGGCGTGTCGTCAAATTCCTTGTCGTAGAACAAATCTTCGTCGTAGTTGTCCTTTTGCAGGTCGGCCAAATTCTTGTAGCGTTTGGTCAACGTCCGCCGGTCGCATTCGTTTTTCGCCAGCAGTTTGTAGTGCTGGTCGTCTTCGCTCGTGGGCGTGATGATCGGCGGTTTCACCATTTGCAGCGCACTCTCCGGCACCGTCAACTGGCGCAGGACCTGCAAACGCAACACTGCCGCCAAGTCCTTGGCTCCGTCCGCAGCGAGCATGTGTTGCAGCACCTCGGACGTGGTCCAACAAGTCATGGAATGTTTTTTCGGCGGGGCGGGGTCCAACGAAGCCGTCGCGGTGGCTCCTCCCTCGGTAGTGCCATGCAAGGGGGCGGTCGTGGTCGCATCGCGGCGTCGAACACGGTATTTGTGCGTTACGTGTTCCAAGAAGAGAGGTTGTTCCTGCAGGAGTTCCTCGATGCGGTTGCGATTGTGGGCGGCCGCGGCGGCACCGACGGCGGTCGGCAAAGAGCGCACCAGTTGCAGGGTTTTGCGGCGCGTGTCCAATTCCGTTTTGTATTTGCGTATCCTCTCTTTCACGAACGATCGGATGGTGACAAAGTGGGGGTGGCTGAGGTCGGATTCGTCGACGGAGAAGGCTTCCAAGGCCTGCGCCACATCCACCAAGGAAAAGAGAGGTTGACCGTGGTGCACCTGGATCCATTCCAGAAGTGCTTGGGTGGAAGGAACCACGGCCTGCAGGAAATCCCGGTAGGCGTCGGGTCCCTGGGTGCTCGGGCTCCCGGGAAACGGCTCGTCGGTGCACTGGAAGTTGACCGCGCGTTCAAGGAACTCTGCTGGTTTACGTGTGTCCTCTGGTTTACGTGTGTCCTCCTCCTGGGTCTTGGAACCGGAAAGTACTTTGGCGAGGGGGGAAGCGTATTGGATTTCATGCGACACGTCCTTGAGCACGCGGCGGGGGATGCGGGTGAAGGGCCGCATGTACTGGTGGCGATAGAGAGGGGTTTGGCTGAGGACTGATTTCTCGTAGATGGAGGTGCTGGGCAGCGACGCCCGGGCTTGGCGCCACACGAACCGCGGCAGAAACACCCACGAGTGCGTTGGCGACGGCTCCGCGGTCCTCTCGATGGAGAGGTCGGACGTTTTCAACGACACGGCGTTTTTTTCCGTGGTTGTTTCCACAAACACTTCGTGGGGAACCAAGTCGACACCGTTGTCTGCAGGGAGTCCAAGGCAGGGCTCACTTCGTTCGCCCTGCATCCATGCAAAGAGCTCGGTGCTGCTGCTGCTGCTATCGGTGCGGTCGGTAGCGGGGTCCCGACGAATGCACGGCATGCACCACGGGTACGAAACATCGCCCTGCATCAACCGATCCACCAGCGGTTTGCGGAGAACGTTGGTCGTTTTGGGAAACAACACCGTTTCGTTGCTGTCAAACACCGAATATTCCTTGCGCAGTTCGCAAAACCGCGTGATCAGTCGGTGGATTTCGTGCATGGCCCGCGGGTCCCGTGCTTCGGTCGGCGGGAGCCCGCCCTCGAGTTCGTCGACTTCGTTCAGCAGGGACGCCAGCAAGTCGGCGACCTGTTCGTCCAAACTGGCACTTGCGGGCAAGGCGGCGGCGGCTGCGATTCCGTTTCCGTCGTCGGTCCACACCAGCGTCCCGTACGCGGAGGCAGGGGGAGTCTTCCACGACTCCACCGAACGGTCCACAAACTCTTCCACCACGTCGTCTTCCGAGGGGTTCATGATTAGCCGGTCGGGCACCTCCACGACGTATTGCCCGTCGGTCTCGTCGATGTACGACTGCATCTGGTGCGATGCCAACTGCAACTCGTCCAGCGATGTGACGTCGCTGTTGACGCCGCTGCCGGAAGAGGCGAGGTCCCGCAAGCTGGTGTTCAGGGCGGCCGGCCGATCGCGCAAGACGATTTTCTCGATGGGCAGGTCGTCGGGGATGCCGCGGTACGCAAAATCGATGTAGACGACGCGCAAACTGGGGTAAACGGTGATTTCGATCATGTCTTCTTCTAAATTGGTGATTTCACCGGTGATGACCGCGGGCATGTCGCCGCCGAAGTGCACGTTGACCCAGTGGGGGGGTTCCAATTTGTGTTGTCGTGCAAACCCCGGGACCTTGCTGCGACTCAGCAATTCGGCGGATTCGATGGATTCGTCCGCCACGTAGCCATCGATGCGCAATTCGTGCACTTCTTTCGTGGACGTGTTCAACAATTTCAACTTGCGCTCGTCGGCGTAAAAGATGTAAAAGGTTTGTTGGTGAAGTTCCCGATTTTTGGGTGCTTGCAAGCGTATGATGTCGCCCAATTGGAGGGTGCCGACACCGACGGATCCGCTGCTGGGGTGCAACGGCGACAAGGGATCGGGTTCCATCTGCAGGTGGTGTAAGATGATCAAACCAGTGAGAGGTACGGTACAGTATCAACCGGGAACGTTGTATGAATTCCAATGAAAAAACCTTCTTATTCCCTTTGTTTATAATCTATATTTTCATTCTTCGGGCGGGTCGATGCAATGCGTGCATACTGTGCACGTGCCGTTGGAAATGCGGCCCCGGCGGCAGCCGCAGCACACACTCCCACCAAAAATCCAATATAAAGATAACGTTATGCCAATTACCATACCAAGCAGAAGCGTTGCGCCTCTCCCGTTGTCATATCGTTTCGTTCATTCCCTTTTTTTTTAACTGAAGTATATTTTCTGCAACAAACCATGTCTGCTGCTCTTGCTGCACAAGAAACCGAGAGGGTTGGTCGTCCCGTGGCTGTCCTTCCGTTAACTGCCACCGACAGCACGACACAAGAACATGCGGTGCAAACGCGCGTCCACGACGCCTGCATATACCAACTGCATCAGTGGAAAACACCTGACCTGTCCGATTTCACGGTGTTGACGGACGCGGACAGCCAACGGGTCTTCGCGTATTCGCCCCCCAGCCAAACCCTTCTAAAGCGCGATTTCCTCGAACGTTTTCAGGACGAAGACGTGGAGGTGCGCGAACTGTTGGAAGGCACGATGGTGCACCTGTTTTGGCAACCCGTGCTGAACCGATGGGAAATGGCCACCCGCAACGGCGTGGGCGGCGACTACGCCTACGTACACCCCGTCTTTCCCTGCGACGAAACCCCCCCGGCCTTCGCATCGTGCCTGCACATGGTGTTCAAGACCTTCCGCGAAATGGTGTTGGAAGCCCTCGGTACCGCCATGCGGCGCAGCTTGGGCGTCGACGTACCCCTGGCCGATTTCCGCGACTGCCAGACGCTGGACCTGCTGCCGAAGACGTTTTCGTACATGTGCATTTTGCAACACGCCGAAAACCACTTGGTCTATTCGATCGCTCCCGGTAGGTCGCGCCTGGTCTGCACGGCCATCCACCGCTTGGAGCTGTCCTCCGCCGAGGTCCACGTCCACGCCGTGACGGAGGCGTCGCACCCGGAGGTGTGGGCTGTGGCCAACGAGGTCTTTACGTGCTCCGAGTTCGTCGCCCCCGCCAGCCGCACCGTGCGTTTGTCGGAACGCAATCAGTGGGGCACCGAAGTGTTTCGGCGATCGCTGGAACCCGATCAGTACGACCCCTTGGAACCCTTTTCCGCCTCGACGCGCAAAAACCGCGGCATGGAATTGTATCCTTGCTGTTGGTCGCTGGTGCACCCTGCTACCGGTGAGAAAACGGAGGTGAAAAACGATTGCTACCAACAGCTGCACGCCTTGCGCAACATGCAGCCGAACGTGCGGTACCAGTGCCTGGATTTGTACTTGAAGAACCAACTCAGCGACTACTTGGTGGCGTTTCCGCAGTACTCCGCTTTGTTTGGCGCATTCGTGCAGGAAGTGGACGTGCTGGCGCGACACATCCACCACGCCTACATCCAGTACTACGTACAGAAACGGCGCGATCGCATCCCCAAGAAATACTTTGTGCATGCCTCCAAGTTGCACCACGACGTGTATTTGCCGACACGAAAACAGAAAGTGACCCTCTCCGTGGTCAAAGACTACCTGTCGAAACTGTCGGTGGGGGCCCTGTACCACGCGGTCGTGCAACCTGCTGCAGAAGAAGCACCGTCGACTCCCGCAGAAGCGTAATTGTGTTCCGGTTTGATGTGTGATGATGTGTGATGATGTGTGTTGTATGTTTGCATTCGTGTAATGTTTTTTTTTAAAAGAAACACATTACACCGTGAAGAAGGACGGGGGGGTGTCCACGGGCCGCAACGATGTGCGACCCAAAAACCACATAGAGCTAACAGGATATGTCTTTGCAGTGGAATTGAAAGTCCCTCTCTCTATCCATAGTGTTCTGCAAAACCAACCGATGCATTTCTGGCGACACATCAAGCCCGTGCATATCGTGGTGCCCTGGGCGGCCCTCGGATTCTACCGCGGGGTCGAGCTCTTCCGCTTCGAATACCGCCGCGAGCAGCAGATCAAAGCGCTCTGCAAATACCGCAAACCCGCCAATTTCGATTACCCCCTCGTGAAAACCGTTGCTTCGGGAATTTTCGGCGTTACGATTTACCTCTTCCCCCTGTTTGTTCCTGCAGTGATCGCGAAAGAGGTGCTCCGTATCCGGCGTGGTTGTGCCAACAACACGAAGCGTTCTCCAGGCGACGAACCCCCGGACTACTATTGGCTCATGTAAAAGGGGGGGGGGGTCACTTCAAGACAAATCGGTGTACGCTTTGGCCAACTTACTCAGGTTTTGAATGTACTTGGTTGCGTGAGCGCGGTTGCCAGCGTCCATGGCGCGCAAAGGGGCCCTCACGCTGTTGACCATTTCCAACACTTTGTCCACGTTCGTCGCCGACGGGTTCAAGTCGTCGCGGTAGTCTTTCTCCAAGAAAAAATCGATGTTTCCTGCATCGATTTGCTCACCGTAGGGCACGTACACATTCTGGTACCATACCTTCACAATGATCGTCGGGTTCGCCTTCTTGAAGGTTTCAAAGGTGGATCGGGCGACCAAGACGGTTTCGTTGTCGGGAAAAATCTTGACCAAATCATCCATGAATTCAAAAAAGTGCTTATTGAAGCCGCGCAAGACGATCGATTTGTCGGAACCGGCAGCAAACATCGTGGTGTGATTGGGACGCCAAAAAAAAGACGGAATCAACTGCAGATGGTACGTTTATATGCTACTTCTGTATCTTTTAAGTTTCTTTTTCCCGCGTGGCCCTACCCAAAAACCGGGGGTGCAGGGGTTTTACAAGGTGCTGCCCATGTTCAAGTACGGCGCCGGCAGCGCGGGGTTGCCGTTGGGACCGCGTCCGCGCGACGACGACGTCTCCACCGAACCGCCGGACCAACCGGAGCCCCTTCCAAACAAGATTTCTCGTGCATCCTCCGCAGTGGCTTTGGGGGCCACATTGATGGGCGCGTAGGTGGTGCTGGGCATCTGTTGTTTGCCGCGTCCTTCTCCTTGGCGGTCGAACTTGGTCGGTGGCAGCACACCCATCGTGGCGTATTCCATGCGGCCTCCTCCTCCGCCTGCTCCTCCCGCGGCGGCCCCGTCGACGGCAAACGGCATGTGCGAATACAGGGGCGGTGTTCCACCCCCCGCAGGACCCATCACTTTTTCCAAATCCAAGTTCCGTTGCTGTTGCAGGGCGTCGATGGTGAGGTCGCTCCGCAGTTTGTCCGGTTTGTATTGCTCGGCGGGCGTGTCAATGGGGGCTACGTCCCCAAACGCCGGCGTGTGGCGCGAACTGGCTAAACTCAGTGTCTCGTGCCGTCCATTCGCCGGCCCCAAGTCGTAGGGCGAAAACGACTCCGAGAATCCGCTGCCGCCGCCCGGGTGGGCCGCTCCCCCCGCGCCGGAAAGCGGAAACCCCGCCGGTTCCCCGTTCCTGTCAAGGACGTCCGAACGGACGAGGGGCTGCAAATGGGTGTAGATGTCGTCGCCGATGACGCAGCGGTACTTGTCCTTGACCAACACCAGCGACGGCACGCGGTGAACATTGGGCGGCAACAGCACCTTCGTTCCGTTTTCCAGCACGATGTGGACCGTGCCGTTTTTGGGGCACCGTTCGCGGCGGTCGACGCAAACGAAATTAAGACGGGTGTGAATTTGGTTTTTCACTAAATACGGCAACAGCTTCTGGCTGTGGGGACAGTGATTGCTGAAATACAAAATGTCCATGGCTTACTGGAACCCAAAAATACAACACAAACAAATGGATGTGTACGACTGCATGAGGTTATACCAGATGCAGTGATTCCTTTTATGTGGAATTCCGCGAATCCGTGGGCGCCATCGTGTTTCCTTTCCGACGAATAGTGATTTATTATTTCAGCGACCGTTTCTTTGTGCGAACGTAGTAGATTGGTAGACCTCGAAGCTCCCGTAACGAACAACATGTTTTCCGCCATACAGTATTTACTCAAACCCATCGTGCCAAACGCGCCACCCAACGGGCCCCCTCTCAAACTCCCACCAACACCAAAATTGGTGCCCTCCTTGACCACCGCTCCTCTCGATTCCATCCAAGAAGAAGTTGCGTTGGCCGTCGAAGGCCGCCGCCACAACGAAGGAGACGAGAAGACCGACAACCTTGGGCCAGAGGAGGACCTTGGGCCAGAGGAGGACCAATCCACTGTCTATATGCTTTTGGTGGAACCCGAGCACCACATCGTGTGCAAACACTGCTTTTCCGACAAACATTCGATGGACTTTTGCCGCAAACTGCAAATGGATTTTTCCATTCTGGAAATGCGGTGTCGGTCGATGCGGAGAAACCGGAGCAAAGTACGCAGGTACTTGCACACCGTTCCTCTCGAAATCATCCGAAAATATGTCCAATACCATCGCTTGTCGGTGCGGTTGTCCATCGGCTACTGCGAATACTACGACGCCAACGTCATGCAAAAAAACGAATTGGCTGAGAGGCTCATTGAAATGATCGTGATGTATTTGTGCGTGGTGCCGTACCGGCCGGAACTGAAAAAATCACGCTACGAAAGAGTTTTGGAAAACTCGTTTTTGACCGACGGGCCTCTCACAGAAGGATGGAACCCGTAGGTTTTCATACGAACTTAAACACGTTGTTGCACAAGGACGTTATACAAACACGTGCTTGTACAACATATTCGCAAAAGCACCCTCTCTTTGAAACGCCGAAAGTACCTCAAAAGGCATGCTCTTCACCGTTGTCACGCCCACCACGGGCCACCCCAAGCTGTTGGATCTCCTGCAGAGCATCCAGCAGCAATGGGTGCCTCTCAATTTAAGGGATGGATCCATCACCATCGAACACTTTGTGGTAATCGACGGCCCGGAGTTCGCCGAAAAGGCAACGGCCATCTTGCAGCAAGTGGTTCCCTCTGCGGCGGACGCTGCCAACGTGCCGGTGACACGCTACGTCTTTCCACTGCCCATCAACACCGGCGCAGGCGGTTTTCTCGGCCACAAAATCTACGCCGGTATCAGCCAGTGGGTCCGCGGAGACTACGTGTTGTTTTTGGACGAGGACAATGCCTGGGCGCCCACACATCTCTACGAATGCTACCGCACCCTCACGTCGGTCTCTCCGCCTCTCGATTGGTGTTACACGTTGCGCACCATCGTCTCCTTCGACGGAACGGCCGTTTGCCGCGACAACTGCGAATCACTGGGCTTCCTGCATCCGGTGTTTTATGCCGACAGCGAGTACATGATCGACACCAACTGCACCTGCGTTTCCCTCTCTTTGGTCCAAAAATACGGGCCCATGTGGAACCACGTCGGCACCAATTCTTCCGACAATCCCGACCGCACCTACAGCCGCCAGTTGATGACGGACCACCCCCGCTACGACTGCACCTACGGCTACACCCTGCAGTACCGCGTGGCCAACCGCCCGCAGAGCGTGTCGTCGGACATGTTCGTGGTGGGCAACCGGCGAATGGCCGAGAGGTACGGGGGCTCGCCCGGCGTGTTTCCCTGGAGTCGCCAACCGGAAAACAAACCATCATCGGAATTGTCTCTTCCTCCTCTTCCTCCTCTCAAGCAGCGGTGGGTGGTCGCCCATTTCGATCGCGAGCACACGCAGCAACTTCTCGCGCGCCTCTGCCAACCGCGAAAGGACCGCCCCTGCGTCGCCTACCACCAGTGGCAGTTGAACCTGCTCGACGGTCTCGACGACCACTGCGTACTGGTCAGCGCCTACCAGCCCTTCGTGCCGACCCATTCCCGCGTCGTGGTACACATGTGCCACCCCCATACGTTGCCGGGTTGGCTGCCCGAACGCACCGACCTGCGGCGCATCTTGTACACCGCGGAAGGGCCCAACCTGCGCCACCAAGCGCAGTGGTCGGCAGAGTTTCTGCAGCAGTGGTTCGACGTGGTGGTGACCTACGCCGCGGTTCCCCAGCTCGACCGCCGGTGGGTGCGCGTGGTGCCCGCGCCCTTTGTACATCGGCTGGATTTCCACAATCCAAACGATATGGAGCAGTGCATTCGGCGGAACGCTGCGCCTGCAGGGTCCAAGCAGGTATGCATCGTCCTCGAAAACCGTCCATTCAACGGAAAATACACGATTCAAGGAGAGGAACTGTACGCCCTCGATTTCCTCCGGGCAGAGTACGCCCAACACCTCGGCAAACGGATCGACTGCTACGGCGGATCATGGCAACCACTCTGCCAAAAAGTGAATTTTGTGCCGACCAAAGAGAGGTTTTTGAACAAAGAGTGGACCATCGACATCCTGCAAAAGTACCGGTTCGCATTGATAGTGGAAAACTGTACGGCGGCCGGCTACGTGAGCGAAAAAATCTACGACGCTTGGTCGGTGGGCTGCATTCCTCTCTACTACGGCAACATGTCTGTTCTTCCTGCGGCCTTACCGCACGATTGCTTCGTCGACATCCGGCACATTCCACCTGCCGAGCTGCCTGCGTGGTTGGACACATTGGACGAGGCCACCATCCAGCAATACCAACAGTCCATCGAGACCAAACGCAGAGAGGTCCTCCGCGCCGTCAGTGTGGACAGCTACGGCCAACTCCTCTCCAGTTTGTATTGAGGTCGACGCAGGACGTCGTGCCGTTGTCCTTTCCCCTCGCAGATGAATGGTTAGTGGCAAGAGTAGAGAGGGGACTTCTACAAGGACCGAACGCACATGTTGTAGAGCAGGCGGTTCTGCAAATACACCAGCACATACGCGATCGTGTACCCGATGGCGCCGAGGAAAAACATCACCGACTTCTTCTTCCGGATGCCGTAGACAAACAGACTCACTGTCGTGATAACAAACATGGCCGCCGCCAACAGCGAAATCACGTAGAAATACGTGCAGTAATCGCTGCTGATGGGCGCCACGACGTCGTCCATCGTCTTTGCAATTTCGTTGGAAATGGTCATTGTTGCAAAAGTTGTGGAGAGGGCGATGTTCAGGTGTTGGTTTTAAAAAAACGCACGGGAGGGGAAGTATATATTTTATACGCAGCAAAAGTTATATGTATCTCGCTGCAAAAGATACATATAAATATAATGATTTTGTAATATATATTTTTGCTGGTGTTTTTTTGGCTAAACCCACCCCCACACACCGTTGCACCCAATCTGCAAATCACGCCATGGAAACACCCACCGTAGGCAAGAAACGAAGGGCGGCAAACGAAGACGCCGATGGGTCCGTGGCCTCTCAACGAGAGGTGCAAAACAATCTCCACAACAAGGACGTTGACGACATCGACGACGACGAACGCGGATCCGGCGACCACGCCACCGCGGAGGACACGATGTGGCGACTGCTGCACCTCTACTTCACGCAGCACCCGCAACATCTCGTGGCGCACCACATGGATTCCTACAACGATTTTTTTCACCGTGATCTTCCTCTCTTGTTCCAAGAGCGCAACCCCCTGCAGGTAGTGTCCTGCTACGACGAACAAATCCACGATTACAGGCACAAATGCAACCTCTATTTAGGTGGCCGGGACGGACGCCGCGTTTACTACGGGAAACCCATGGTACATGACGACGGCAACCCACATTACATGTACCCCAACGAGGCGCGCTTGCGTCAAATGACCTACGGATTGACCGTGCATTTTGACGTGGAAGTGGAGTTCTTGGACATCCTCCGTCCCGGGGAGCAGCCGTTTGCCGTGACGCCGGAGTTCCTGTCCCCCGAAGAACTGCGCGAACTCAGCGGGTCCGCGCTCGAACAGGCAGACAGCGACGACGACGACGACGACGGTGGCAACAACGATGCACACTACGAAGCCGAAGGCATTGGTGGTGGAGGAACCGCCTTTCCCTCACGCAAAAACCTCCCCGAAGCAGAGGGGGCCACGGACAATTCATCGCCGCTGCTGGTGGGCGGAAAACAAACCGGCCCAAAGAAGCGGCGGACAGCAAAACGCGCCACCCACGTAACCCCGGCTCTCGCCGCCGCCCTGCGCAAAGCCCAAGAGGCGAGCATTCTGCAGCCGTCGCGTCCCCCATCGGCGGAAAACCCGACACCAGACGGTGAGACGACAGCCCCCTCTCCAGCGCTCCATCCGTTGGTTCAGCGGCGCGTCGCGTGGCTGCAAAACATTTACTTGGGCAAATTCCCCATTCTGTTGCAATCGGACTTTTGCATTCTGCAGGGCATGACGCCGGAATTGCGGATGTCGTTGGGGGAGTGCCGCGCCGACAAGGGGGGCTACTTCATCGTGGAGGGGCAAGAAAAAGCCTTTGTGGCCAGCGATGTGTTGGCGGACAACGTGCTCTGTGCCGACCGCAGCAGCGTGCGCATCTGTTCGGCGTCGGACACGCACCTGGCCAAACCGAAACGAACCGTGGTGCTCGAATGGGTGGAACCCACGGATGCCTGCACGAACGGCCACATCGTCGCGGTCCTGGAAAACGTTCGCGCACCCATTCCTCTCTTTGTGTTGTTCCGTGCCTTGGGGGTGCTCTCGGACAAAGCCATCGTGGACATGTGCGTCCTCGGGTACAGCACGCAACAGGCGACGGCGGCCGACGACGCACTCGCTGACCTCTTGGAACCCTGCGTGCACCACGCCGGCACCGTGCTCCAGCAAGACGTGGCGCTGGACTACCTCGGGTCCCACACAGTCTTTCCAGGCAGGCAGTACGCCCAGGAAATTTTGGCGGATTACCTGTTTCCCCACGTGGGCGAAACCAACTATGTGGAGAAGGCGTTTTTTTTGGGCCGCATGGTCCACCAACTCTTGGCGGTACGCACGGGACGCGAACCGGCCACCGACGTGCTGCACCAAAAACACCGGCGCGTGCGGTCGATTGGCTGCGTGTTGAAAGATCTGTTTTTGACGCATTATGTGGAGCAGCAGGCGCACATCGTGCGCTCGTTCGGAGAGGTCATGCGCTTGAACATGCACCTGTACGAACACAATTTGCCGGAAATGGTCTTCACGAACTACCGCAAGGTGTTTGGTGAGAGGACGGTGGACCAGGGAGTGCAGGCGGCGTTTGCGAGTTCGGATTGGTTGTGCGACGTGGACCGCACCAACGCGCAAGCCTTCGGCCACCAGCTGCGGATGGTCACGCGCGACCTGCCGCCGCAGGAGGGCCCGGTGGCAGCAGAAGGTGCCGCCCATGCCGGACGGTTGCACGGCACCGAGTGGGGCTACTACGATTTCCTGGACGTGGCGGTGCAAGGAACCGAACCGGGTGCAGAACCATCTGCACGGAAAACCGCGGTGCAGAAAGCGTTGGCGTTGGGGGCCCGCCGGTCGCGTCGCAGCGACGCGTCTTTTCGCGCGAAATGGTTGATGTGGATGCGGCAACAGGTGGGGCTGCGGGGGGTCACGGACGTGCGACCCGCCCAACTGGCCCGCGAAACGCAGGTGTGGTGGAACGGTGCCTGGGTCGGCGTGGTGCGCAACGGGCCGGTGTGTGCCGAGAAGATGCGTTTGCACCGTCGCAACGGCTTGTTGCCTCCGCAAATGAGCGTTGCGTGGGACGCTTCGCGGCGTCGCGTGGACATTTTTACGGACGGCGGGCGCCTGATGCGGCCTCTCTTTTACAAAGACCGCGAACTGGGTCAGTGGTCGTTTGCGAAGGGGGCCGGACGAAGCCAAGGATTCAGTAAACTGCGTCGTTTGCTGGGGTCGTTGCCGTCCGGCGGAGGCGACGGATCGAACGGCCGGGGAGAACGCATGGACTGGGCCGCCGCGGTGAGCGGACTGAACCAGAAGCGGACGTCGGTCGCGTACAATCCGCACGATGCCAGCGCCCTGTACGCGTTGGCGGATCTGTACGAGGGCGTGGACCCCGGCGTGGTGAACCCGGCCAAGCTCGATCGGTTCCTGCAGCAGAAAGCCGTGGTGGAGTACATGGACGCCAACGAGTCCGAACACGCGCTGGTGGCGGCGTCGTTGGAAGACGCGTACACGAAGCCGTTGTGCACGCACCTGGAACTGCATCCGTGCTTGACGTTGGGGGGCGTCGCCAACTGCGTGCCCTTCGTGGAACACGCCAGCCCGGCCGACACCGCGCGGGCGTGCGGTCACCTCCGTTCGGCAGAGGGCGTCTTCCATACAAATTACGCTCACCGCGTGGACGAGAGGCCGCGGTCGTTGCTTCACTACGGCGAGGCCCCGTTGACGCAGTCGCGTCTGCTGCCGTACCTGGACGGCCACGGCGGAGCGTCCACGCAACCGCTGGGGGAAAACGTGGTGGTGGCCGTGATGGCGTACACGGGCTACAACGACCACGGCGCGGTGCTGGTGAACGAGGCGTCGTTGCAGCGCGGCCTGTTTCACCACACCCAATGGAGAACGTATTCGGTGGAAGAAGAGAGGCAGAAGTACGTGGATCCCCTGCAGGGCGCCGGCGACGGGTTGCATGGGGCGACGCACGCGACGGTGAAAACGATTGGTGGAACGCCCAGCCACGCGCGGGGGTGCCGCCGGTCGGTGCACAACGCGGCCGCGGCGGATGCCAACAACGAGCGGCCGGGATGGGACTACGGCCACTTGGACGCCGACGGGCTGGTGCGGGAGGGCACCGCGATCAACGACACCACGGTGCTGGTCCGTTGCACGGCCACACACGTCTCGGACGATTTGTCGACGGTGGCGGGGGCAGGCGCCGGCACGTTCGTGTCTTCGTCGTTGACAGGGAGCGAAGCGACCGCTGCCACCGACTGTTCGGTGGTGCCCCAAGCGGGCCATGCGGGCGTGGTGGACCGCACCGTGTTGTTGGAGGGCGAAGAGGGCCAGCGCGTGGCCTCCGTCCGCATCCGCACGGACCGCACGACGGCGGTGGGCGACTCCCTGGCCGCGCGCCACGGTTTCCGGTGCACCGTGGGCCTCGTGGTGAAAGAACGCGACATGCCCTTCGGTCGGGACGGCACGCGACCCGACGTGATCATGCATCCGCAGGCGTTGCTGGACCTGGAGAACGGCGGCGCCAGCCAATTATTGGAGTGTCTTATTGGAAAAACCTGCACAATGTACGGGGCAGTGGGTGACGCGACGGCCTTCGGGTACGGCGCGGGCCAGGGGGTCAACGCAGCGGCCTGGTTTGGACGTCGCCTGCCGGGCGCCGGGTTCCACAGCAGTGGGTGCGAAATCCTCTACAACGGGATGACCGGCGAACAGTTGGAAGCGGAAATCTTTGTGGGACCCAGTTATTTCCTGCGCCTGCACGGGTCGGTGGCGGACCGGGTGCACAGCCGCTCCTTGGGGGCCGTGGATCCGCGCACGCGCCAACCGGTGGACGGCGACCAGCCCGCCGCCGCCGCGGGGACCATCGGGGAAAGGGAGCGCGACGGGTTGTTGGCGCACGGCCTGGGAGAGGTGCTGCGCGAAAGCTTCATGGACCGCAGCGACGGCTACCAGTTGGCGATTTGCCAAACCACGGGAACGGTGGCCATCTACAACCCCCAACGCGACCTCCTCCTGAGTCCCCTGGCCGACGGCCCCGTCCAGTTCTTCCGCAGCGAAACCAGCCAGTCGTGGTCGCTGAACACGGTGACGAAGCACGGGCGTCGGTTCAGTGTCGTGACCGTACCGTACGCTTTCAAACTCCTGATGCAGGAACTCGCGGCCCTCGGCATCCAGCTGCGGGTGATCACCGAGGACCACCTGCGGCAAATGGAATCGCTGCAACAATCCGAGCACTTCGCACGGTTAACGCTGGACCCGTCCATGACGCCAGACCGCTTCGCCAACCACATGCGCGAACAACTGGACGCGGCGTCGACGACGGCGACGGCCAAGGAGAGGAAACGCACGAAAATTCTCAAGGAATCGCCGATTGCGCAGCCTCCCGTTGCCGTTGACCCTGCTTCCACGACGGCGCCCTCTGCAGCAGTACCAGCCAACGAACAGGTCATGCAACCGTTCGGATTGGTGGAGTCATCTTCATCAGCCGCCGCGGCGGCCCACGTGGAACCGCCCCCGCTGAATACGTTGCCGCTGCCCAGTTCGCCGGAGACGGTGTCGGCGGCTTCCGGTGGTGCTGTTGTCCCCGTTCCGGTGCACACGGTGGACGATTTCAAATTGGAAGACCAAGTCTTTTACATAAAGTCGGCAGATCTGGGCTTGGACGCCAAACGTCCCTGGAAAATCACCAAAATCGGCCCGAGATTCCTGACGATCGAAACACCGTTCGACCCACTGTTGTCGCGACCCAAACACGATTTCCTGCAAATTGTGGCACCGGAAGACGTTGTGAAAGTCAACGAGTTCAGCGAGTACGAGGTGCGCAAAGCGCACGAAGCGCAACTGCTGCAGCAACAGCAGAACCAAGCCATTTTGGCCGGCGGCGGTGCCGTGAATCCGTTGGTCGCTGGCGGCGCCGCGGGCCTGGTGGGCGGGACGCCGCCCATTAACTTTGCACCAATCATCAAATTGGTGAACGGAGACGACAAGTCCACCACCACGGCGCCCGCCGCCGGGGCCACCTCCGAACTGGATTTCAACCGCCCGATGATCCAGATGGCGAACATCGAGGGGGGAACGGCTGCCGCGGGCGCCGGATCGGGGGCGGGCGGGAACGCTGCCGGTGGCGCAGCCACGGCGGGAGCAACCGCAGATTCGTCCTCCTCTCTTTTGGGCAAAATAAAGAGTTTCATGATCAAGAAACTGTCGTAACGGCCGTTTCCTGGGCGCCCTCGTTCATATTTCATACATCGGTGTATAAAATATAAACGTCGCTTTTTGGGTCCGTACCATCCACTCCCACCCAACACTCGGAACACATGGCATCCTACAACCGCGTGCAAATCATCTACAATTCCCGTTTGCACTTGATCGATATCATGCAATCCAACGGCTACGACGTCTCCCCCTACGCGGGGTTCAGTGTCAGCGAAATCGACGAACGGATCAAAGCCTGGCAAATGGACATGATTCTGCAGCACAGCACGGAAAAAACCAAGGCCTACGTGAAATACATGTGTGGGTACCGGTCCCCCATCAAAAACCTGAGCGGAAAAACCTTGGACACCATCATCGACGAGCTTTTTGTGCTATCCGACACTTTAGCGAAAAACGATACACTGATTTTGGTCGTCGACGACGATTTGAACGATTCCATGCGTGAGAAACTGAAATACATGTACGATCACGACGGCTACTTCGTGGTGGCCCACAACATTGCCCGTTTGCAGTTCAATCTGTTGAAGCATGTGCTGGTGCCGCCCTCCTCGGTCGCCAAGAAGGAGGAGGTGGACGCGCTGCTGGAGCAATACCGGCTCCCCTCCGTGGATTTGTTGCCGGAAATCGGTCGGTTCGATCCCGTCGCCCTGGCGCTCTGTTTGCGTCCCGGCCAAGTCTGCAAAATTCTTCGGCCCTCCCCCACCGCAGGCACCACCCCCTACTACCGGGTATGTGTATGAGGTGTGCGGGGGGAGGTCGGTTGTGTGTGATTCTTTGTGTCGTCGGTTTTTTGCATGTGGGTGTTTTTCGAGATGTCTTGTATAATGCAAATTACCTGTAAATTTTCCGTATTTATCCGTCGGTTTCCTACACACACAAGCAAATGACCAGCAGCATCATCGGTTACAGCCGCAACGATTGGTTTTTCATGAAGCCGGACATTTGTGCGTCCGCGGCGGCGGCCAACGGAGCGGCGCCGTCCCCGGAATGCCAGGCCAACCAATCGACGGCGCAACGGTTCGAACGCGCGATTGTGCAAAACGATCTCACGGAACGCCAGTACGAAGACATGCTGGCACTGTACAACCGCGAGTTGTTGTTTGCGGTCAATATGGCCGTGGGACTCGCGTGTTTGTGCTACTACGTGTACCTAAATGCGTCGTCGTTGACGGTGGTTACAGACGCCGTCCGTGGTGTCGGAGCCAAACTCTCGGCGGCTACGGGTGCTGCCTCTGGCGCTGCCTCTGCCGCCGTCGGGCGTTCCAACTGACCGGTACTCCCGGACAAAGAAAAAAAAACGAGGCCTTCATTTCTGCAGCAGAGGTATACGAGACGGATTTAACACCATGAGCATCCACAAATGCGGCGACGCCGAAGTCGCTACCTTGATGTCGAAATTGTCCAAGGACAGCAACCAGCGGGTCGTCCTCAACAGCAACGGCTTGCCCACTTACAGAGACGGCGGTAACGTCATTTCCGGAAACGATTTGGCCTGTTGGATGAGCATTGATTTAGCCAAACGCGAACTGCCCGCTGCGGCTCCCGCCCTGGACGCCACCATGGCGGGTGGGTACGCCGAAATGTACGACAACACCCTGCTGGCGGCCACCATGATGGCGATTCTCGGCGGAACCTTGCTCTATTTCACCATCACAGGAGGCATATCCTCGAGCTCCGCCGCCAATGCATGAAAGGTGGTGGTGGGCCATTTTCTGGCAGAAAAAACACGATAAAAATCACGGGTCTTTTTATATTGTTTTCCCAATTGCAACCCGGGGGTCCCCATATGGAATACCACAATTTTCAGGAAAAACGAGGCCTTGCTGGAGTGGAGTACGAAAGGTCCACCGGTCCTCTCCATTCCGTGCAATCGGTTGCCACCCCAACACCAACGCCTTCCACGCGTATGCCTCAGCAGGTCGACCCCACCACTGTACCTGCTGCTGCTGCTGCGTCTGTCGCGGAATCCAAGCCCAAGGCGTCCCTCTCCTCTTCTACCAAAAAACCGGATAGCGGTAACGAATCCGACGATGACGACGTGCAAGTCGACATTTTGCATGAAAACTTCGATGTCACGTCGGCCACAGACGACTTGTCGAGAGACCCACGGTCCAGGTTGGCTGCCCACCGAAACGAATTGCACAACTACGACTTGCCCTACGGCCACATCCCTTCGCGCGCAGACCAACGCTTGTCCGACGAAACCGAACTGCAGGACACCTACACCACCACGGGTGCCTTGTTGCTGATGGCCGGCGTGTCCGCTGCTGTGCTGGCCACCATGATCGCCACCAAGACGTCTTCTTAAGCGAGAAAGAGACTTCGGCCGAGAAGACCTCTCGCAATAGTATATAAAACGCTGTTTTTTTTTGGAATTGCTGGTTGTCAACAAGGCCTTCCCCTCCATGTCCGGCGCGCCCTACACCTTGACCGATCTCTACAAAGACCAAGAAAAGTACTTGGCCTCCCAAATCAACACCAAAAACCGATTGACGGAACTGAACGATGGATACCGCAAACGCTACGCAAAGTATGTGGAAATCCTGGCTGTCATCACCGTGGCCATCCTGATTTATTTAGGTGTGCGTATGTTGCAGCAAGCCGTTCCCGTCATCAGCAACACTGTCGTCGACACCCTCTCCGTGTTGTTGATCGTGGCCGTCGCGATCTACACGGCCATGGCCATCAGCGAATTGATGTCCCGCAGCCGCATCGACTACGACGAACTGGACATTGTGCCAGTGGTGGACCTCTCGGGTGCGACGGCTCCCCAAGGCGAAACCGGCCAGCTCATGCCCGCCCAATGCACCACGGCGGACTGCTGCGCCGGCCTGGGACCGGACTACAAATGGGACGCCACAACGGGACGTTGTTCCCGTTGCCAAGGCGCCGAATGCTGCGGAAACGGAACCCACTGGGGCGGAGCCACCAAGTGCTTCCCCGACGCCGGTGGACTCTGCGACACGGGATTTTATTGGGGCGGCGCCTCGACGTGCAAACCGATGGTGCTGACCGGCACCCCCGTATGTGACACAGGGAAAACATGGAACGGCAGCGCCTGCGCATAACCGCTCTCCCCCCTCTCCGGATTATATCTTGCCAAAATATACTTGGTTCGGTCCAAAAAGCATCTTGCGAAACGATATCATCACCACTACACACGATCGGAAACATGGGAGACAACGCACCCGCCGTGCAGGCACAAACCGTCGCCGCCGACCAGCAGGTCGACCGCTTGAAAGGCAATGCCTTGACGTCGCAGTCCCGCCTGCTCTACCAACTGAAAATGTTCCAGTCCCTGCAGTACTTCAACCAATGGCTGCTGGTGGCCTACATTGCCGTCTTCGTGGGGTTGCACGGCGTTCTGTTGTACCAGTACGTCCGGGGCGTGCCGCGCAACGCCGTCACCGACACCGTGTGGTTAACGGTCTTTTTCTTGTATCCGTACTTGATTGGCGCCGCCGAACGCGCCGTCTACGATTTCGTGGGGTTGCTGGCGGCGTCCGTCTACGGCCAGGTCTATGTGTCGAATTTTGACAAACTGTTCACCAAAACAAACTTCTACAACGCATGATTTTTTTTTAAAAAATTGGTTGCTTGATTACATTACGCATTTTCTTGTACAAACCACACAAAAAAATCATACATTTACAGGTGGTGCACGTCGGCCACGTCGCAGTCGTCGACCACGTCCATCGATGCCGACGCCCCCGTGGACATTTCGAAGTTGACGCGCACCCCCACCCAGTCTTTGCCGACCTTGTTCTTGAAGCGGCGATCCATGTACGCCACCAACTCCTTGTTCTTGGGACGGTCGCGGCGATCGTAGTTGTTTTCGTGCCACGACTTGAACTGCATTTGCAACACCGACGGCATCGTACGGGATTGCGGCAAGTTGTCCACGACGAGGCACTCATGCACAAATTCCGCAATCGTGTCTTGGCTCTGGCGGTACGCATTGCTCGCTTCCAGCACCTCGTTGCAATCACGCACCTTGCCCTGCGTCTCAAAGGCAATGTCCACCAACATGCTGGCAAACACCTGCGCCCAACCCGACAACCGCTCCTCCAAGGAACGGTCGATCAAAAACTGGTAGGGCTTGTCCGGATCGTCGTCCACGGGGTTGTCGGTGAACAGGGCCTTGAACGGCACCACGCGGATGCGGCGCCACGTCCCGTGGTCGTTGCTTTTCACCTGCATCAAATAGTTCGTGCACAACACCAACTCGAATTGCGGATAAAAAATTTCCATCTCCGCCTTGTACAGTCCGCGTGCCTGGATGGCGTCGATGCCGCTCGTCAGTTGCTTCACGACGGCGTCGTTGATGCAATCGCCTTTCTTCGCCTCCGGTGCCACGGCGTAACGCAACCCCTTCAACGCCACAATCTCGGGCATCGCGCCGCCCAATTTTCCGCGGTCCTGCGTCAACAGACCCACCGGCAGCTCGCCCTTGTACTCCCCCAACACGTACTCCATCAACTTCACCAGCATCGACTTGCCGTTCTGGCCGTCGCCGGTGTAAATGTTCCACGTCTGGTTCGGCAACACACCGATCAACGTCGCCGCCAAATGCTCCCACATGTAGTCGTGGATTTCCTGCGTAGGGAACAGCTTGTGCATGAAGTCGCGGAGCTGGTCCACGATCGGGTTCGGCTGCGTCAAGTCGTAATGCACGTAGTCCATGTTGGTGCATTTCGTCAAGTAGTCTTCCGGTGTGCCGCGGCGGAACTGACGCGTTTTGAAATCCACGACGCCGTTGTTGAAACAGAGCAGGTAAGGGTTGGCGTCCAACTTCTTCACAAAGTGCGGGTCCCAAAAGAGCTCCTTGGCCTCCGTCATGATGTTTTTCTTGTCGTTGGTCGACCCCAAACGCGAACACACACTCAGCAACTTGTCGCAATACTTCGTAATCTTCTTCTGCTTGCGGGGGTCGTCGTCGGCCGTCAGGTTTTCACGCAAATGCATGAACTGGTTGGCCTTCTTCATGTACAGCGCCCGCAATTCGCCGGAAATCGATTTGCGAAGGTTCACGCCCGCATCGATCTGAATCCACCGCGGTTCCTGGTATTTGTACCAGATGTTGTTCGTGATCGACACGCACTTGTACATGTCGCGGAACAAGTTGTGCAGCACCTGCGCCAAATCGCAATCGGTGGTCCCCTTGCGGTCAATCGTTTTCGCGTCCTCGTCGATGTCTTCGTAGCTGCCCATCACGCGGTCCAACACCATGTCGGCGCAACGAAAGCGGATTTCCCGGTACTTCTCTGGGGCGTCGGCGCGGCACCAATACATGATGGAACGCACCGACAGACCGTTCTCGCGGCTTGCAAAACTCTCCCACTTCTCGTACAACGCGCGGATGTTCCAATCGAACGTGTCCGACTGCGCACTGAAGGCCACCCAGACGAAAAACGCGTCCGCACTGACGCTCTTGAGCGCGAGCCCCACGCGGATCCATTTGTCGTAGGAACCCGCCCCGTAGTACGCCTCCGGCAGACCCATCGTGTACTCGAAGATTTCCACCAGGTTCCAATCGGCTTCCTTGCCGGAATCGCGGCACTGGTGCAAGCACTCCGTCACGGTGTTTTCCAGTTCGTCGGCCGTGCGTACGTGCAACACTGCCGCAGTGAACGGACACATGACCGCCGGCGTCGGCAACGCCCCGTCGCCCAGTCGGATGCCACCCCCCGCCACCAACGACGGAGGCAGCTGCACGCGGTCCAGTTCCTTCGCAAAGTCGCTGCGGTAAAACAACTTCGGGTGCGTGCGGCAGCGGGCCGACAGCAGCGGCAGCAGATCGCGCCAGACCGGACGCCAATCGGGGTCTGTGGCGCTCCGGCAGTTCACCGTGGGCTGGCGGTCCATTTCGTCGTAGCCCACCATGTAAATGTGCGTCAACGCGTAGGCCGCGCAGTCCGGTTTCGCCGAGCCGTAAAGCTGCCACCCCACGCTGCCGTTGGTGATGCCCTCGTCGAACACTTCTTCCCACGAGTTCAACAGCGGCAGGTCCGACCACATTTCCTGCACGCGCCGGATCATCCGTTTGCGCAGCACGATTTGCATCTTGCGCTCGCAATTGATCCCCAGAATCAAGTGGATGCCGTCTTTGACCACCTGTTTCTCGTCGTCTCGTCGCAGGGTCGGCTTTTCCATGACGTAAATGTTGAAGGAGGTCATGGCGTCGAACTGAAACATCGACGTCAACTCCTCCAAATACGCTCCCACTAAATCATCCAGGTGGTCTTTGGAGTACTGGCGCTCCGTGGTTTCGTAGGGAAAACGAAAATCCAAGTCCACCAAGCAGGGGCCGTTGTTCAACAACTGGAACTCCGTCATGTACTCGGTTTTGCCTTTGTCCAAAATCTCGGCGGAATACTTGTTCAAAAACCCCGCGTAATCCGTCTCCGGGATCGAAAAACTGCCACCGTAAATGCCGCGTTCTTGCTTGCCGATGCGGGTGTTCGTGATCGGATCGGCGCTGCCCTTTTCCTTGCGGTAGGCATTCACAAACGTGGAAAAATCAATCAACGACACCGGTCCGGGAGAGCCAGCGGCGTCCGACGACGTACGGGACATCGCCTCCGCGGCGGCGGCAGCGAAGGATTCGTTGCTCTGCAACTGAAACGAAGTAGGGGGCGAACGGGACATGGTTGGTTGGTTGATGGCACGGAAACACACAAAACAGGCGGTCTTGTATATTTCTTCCTTTTATATTTAACTGTTTTTTTTACGGAGCTTGGATTCGATCGCACGCACTCGTTCAAAAAAGGACGATTGTGCCGAAGCCAACATAAACAAGTAACCATGGTGGCCACCCTTGGAAAACGCCTCCCCCTCCGACACTCACGAATCCTCGATTTTCCTCTCAACCCTCCGAACTACACCGGCCGAACAACGAGAGGAGACGCGACTAAGAGGTATACAAACGAGAGGAGGGAGGGTAGGGGGGATGGGGCAACCGGTATACGAATTGCGGCATCTTGTGCGGCACCGTTGGGTCATTTGTTTTTTTTGCTTTGGTCTGCTGCTACCCGGAAATACCATGGATTTGTCGCAAACAAAGTTGACGCGCGCGGAGTGGGCCACTACGGAGGTGCCCGTCAGCGAATCCGAGCGCCAGGTCTTGTCGCTTATCTTGGAAGGCTACTTCAATACGGACATACACGTGAATGCCCACCAAGCCCTTCTCTCCTTGATGCGTGTGGAACCAACGCAGGAAATGAACTACCTGCTGTTCACCAAGTATTTTCTGCCGGTCATCCAACGGTTTGCCGCGCCCCCCTCGGCCGTCGCCGCCCCCGCCGCCGCGTGGTTGAAATCCCTGGCCACGCACAAAATCAAGCAGCCCACCAAGCGCGATCTCATCCGCATCCAAAACGTCAACGCCACGGTTGACTCGAACCGCCACGCCATCTTCGAATTTGTCTTGCTGGACTACGCCCTCGAAAGCGCGGGCTTGGTGTCCGGCGTGGCCCCGCACAAGGCGACCTATTCCTTGCACTTTTTGCGTCACCGCGCCACCGTGCCCGCGTTGAACGAATTCGTGGTGTCCTTCGTGGATTGGTTGCTCGATCGGCTCGATCTGGCGTCCCCGGCGGCGGTGCGCCAGGTGTTTGCGCGGGCCACCGACATCATCGAGAAGAACCCGGCGCTTCTCAAGTACGCCGACCAGACCCTCTACAGCCACCAGCGCGACTTGTTTGCGGAGTTTGCCGACCCGCGCCAACGGCACATCCCCAAATGTGTCCTCTACATTGCCCCCACCGGCACCGGCAAGACCTTGAGTCCCCTGGGGTTGTCGCAGGAGTACCGCGTGATTTTCGTCTGCGGGGCGCGCCACGTCGGACTGGCGTTGGCGAAAGCGGCCATCAGCGTGGGCAAGCGCGTGGCCTTTGCCTTTGGCTGCGCGACGTCGTCGGATATCCGGTTGCACTACTTTGCGGCAGCGGACTACGTGAAACACAAGAAAAGCGGCGGCATCTTCAAAGTGGACAACAGCAACGGCGTTCGCGTGGAAATCATGATTTGCGACATCGCGTCGTACCTGGTGGCCATGTACTACATGCGGGCCTTCAACCACGAACGCGACCTGGTCACCTACTGGGACGAACCGACCATCGGCATGGACTACGAAGATCACCCGCTGCATCCGATCATCCACCAAGCGTGGTCGAAGAACCAGATTTCCAAACTGGTGTTGTCGTGCGCCACGTTGCCCACGGCCGACGAAATCGGCGGCGTCTTGCACGATTTCCGTTCCAAGTTTTTCCGGCATGCGTTGGCGGGTCGTGCCGACGAAGAAGGCGACCTCGAACTCGACCCCGCCGAAGAACCCCGCGTGGTGGTGATCCAGAGCCACGACTGCAAAAAAACCATTTCCCTGTGGAACAAGGACGGGCAGTTGGCGTTGCCACATCTGCTTTTTTCCGATTACATGGAACTCTTGGCGTCGGTGGAACACTGCGAGAAAAACAAGGCGTTCTTGCGGTACATGGACATCGGCGAAATCGTTGAGTTTTGTGCTTTCGTTCAGGCCCAACTGCCCGCGGACATGCACATCGCAACGTACTTTCGCACCGTCGACCGGGTCTCCCTCGACAGCATCAAACAGTACTATTTGCGCGTTCTCAAGCAGTTGTCGCCGGACACGTGGCCGCGTGTGCACCAGGCGTGCGTGGCCATCCAAGCCGCCGGGGCGACCGCGGCCGAACGCTACAACCACGACCTCATCCGACGCATCCAGAGCGAATGTGCGCCCGCCTCGGTGTCGGCCTCCACCACTTCTCCCTGGATGCCCGGTGCATCCTCCGCCGCCGCCGCCGGCGCGCCCTTGACCCGTCAAGCCAGTGTGGTGGCGACCAAAGCCAGTGTGGTGGCGACCAAAGCCAGTGGGCTTCCCCAACCACCCCACAAAACCGCCTTGCCGGGAGCGGGCGTGCTGTTGACCACGGCCGACGCCCACACGTTGACGGACGGACCCACCATTTACTTGGCCGAAGACGTCGACAAGATCGGACGGTTCTACATCCAGCAGGCCAACATTCCCGAGTCCGTGTTTGCCGTTATCCAACAGAAGATGGACCAAAACGCGATGATTCTGCGACAAATCGACAAACTCGAAGAAGAACGCGACGCGAAATTGGGTACTGCCGAAGGAGGCAGCGCGGCCGCCGGCACCGCCGAAGCCAAGGACCGCAGCAAAAAGGCCGCCAAGGACCCCGTCACACGGGAAATGCAGCAGCTCCTGGACCGCATCGCCGCATTGAAAGAAAACATCCATACGGTGCATTTGAGCCCAGTCTTTGTGCCCAACACCAAACAGCACCAAGACGTGTGGGTGCCGGCCAGCAAACGCTACGTCAAAAACGCTTTTTCCCCCAACGTGGACGAGGGCGACGTGCGCGAAATCATGCAACTCGACGTGAGCAACCAGCTGAAACTGCTGTTGATTTTGGGCATCGGCGTGTTTTCTCGGTACGAAAACGACGCCTACATGGAAATCATGAAACGGCTGGCCGTCACGCAGCGCCTGTTTTTGATCATTGCTTCCTCGGACTACATTTACGGAACCAATTATCAATTTTGCCACGGATTCATCGGAAAAGATTTGGTGAATATGACCCAGCAGAAAACCATCCAGGCCATCGGCCGCATCGGCCGCAACCACATCCAGCAAGAGTACACGGTGCGGTTTCGCGACAACGACGTCCTGCGCCGGCTGTTTCTCAAACCGGAACGCAACCTCGAAGCGGTAGTCATGAACCGCCTGTTCGTCACCGACGAGGACGATATGGACTGCTGATGCTGAGTACATAGATCGTATGTTTTTCACAAATTGTAATATCGACAAATATTATATGTTCATGAACGTAAATAGATTGCACAACCACAACACAGTCGCCTCCTCCTCCTCCCTTCTTCCACTGATTGATGCAACGACGCTACACAAAACGACAACCCCGCCGCGCATTGCACCAACGCCGTTCGGTTCGAAGAACGCACACGAAGAAACGATCGTTGTCCACCGGGCGTTCGCGGCGCCGCACCATGAACTTTTTTGCGTTGCGAAAATTTTTAGGCGGAGGAAATTTCGCGGGAGATGTCTGTGATTACACACCTTTAACACTCAACGACAAAATGGTACAAGATTACGATCAATCCATCAATAACGATCAATCCATCATCCGAATTTACGACAGTTTGAACATCCAAAAAAACGCCTTCATGACGAAAATGGAAGGAAAATTCAATGAAGTGTCCTCAGTGAACTGTGGAAAAGCGTCTTCTGAGGGCAGCAGAACAAAAATCGCCATCTTGCGAAAATCCATAACCCCAATGAGCCGCGAGCTCACAATGGCAATGTTTCCGTACTATCACAACGAAATGAAGGAGCAAATTGGGTTGGCTCAAGCTGGCTTGTCCCCGAATGTGTTTATGTACGGTGTACTTGCATCCAACACCAACAAAAAGCAACGTACCCAACCCGTAAATGTGACTGAAAATCCACAGTCAACCAAATTTGCGTTAAATATGTATCCACCTCCACCAACAGCTGCAGCCGCATCCAGTGAACCACCTTTGGCTCCTGATGTAGTTACAAACGCTGTAAACGCTGAATCACGCAAACGTCATCGCCCAGAGAAAGATACGGATATTGAACTGGATGAGCCGGTTGTGTATTTATCAGATGCGGATGCGACAGATACGTTCTCCGTTTTTTGCATTATGGAAATCAAAAGTGATTTTTTTAATGCATTTGCGAAAGAAGTGGATTTGGTATGGAAATGGGATCCCGATTCTCCAAGAGTCATTGCGTCAAACAAGAAAATTACATCGTTATTGAATGGCGTCATGGACTTGATCAAAGAACTTGGTAACCGGAGAAAGATATTTTTCGACATCAAACTGGATAATTTGGTGTTTGACAGTGACAACTTTGGTTTTTGCAAAAAAGTCTACTTAATTGATTGCGATGTCCTCTATCTTTTTCCGGAGAAAGCGGTACAAGCGGCCATTTTAACGGAAATACCCAATGCGGAAGACCTCATCGGCAAAGACTACGTGGAACGGTTTTGCGAACGCATTCTCCGTTACATATTTTGTGCAAAAACATTGAATACACTGCGTGAATCCTTTTTTGATAATCCACGTGCGCATGACATTATCTGCCAGCAAAGTTGGTACAAAAACATTCTCCAGCCACACGGCGAACTCCGACAAATTCGGGGAGGGTACACATTTGCACCTCCGGTGCAAACACTTCCCAAGGAGCAGTTCAATGACATTTTACGACTTCGAGATCCACAACGCACGCTGGATGCAATTGCTTTGAAACGTTCCCTGCCGCAACCGAGCCAGCAGGCCACCGAAGAGGATGATGCTCCCCTATGGTTAATAGGAAGCGAAATTTCCGTGTTGGAAGGAATTGAGAAATACAATGCTGCTCGAGAAGCCGCATTTGCCGCAGAAGGTGACGAGGATGCAGAGGCCGAAGAAGCTGCCGAAAACGAAAAAAAAATGTATTGGCCGCACGTAGAACATATGTTATTTGTCAACGTGTTGAAAGCGATGGTGTCGCAGCAACACGTGTATGATAACATAGAAAATGGACTTCTTATGCAAATTCGATTTCTCAACGTGATCTTCATCAATGCGAGCTGGTTTCAGAAGGACGCCATTAAATACTGCTTCATGGATCTTCCATTGGACGATTTTTTTTACAATTTGCGGGATTTGTACATATATACACCGAAATAGTCTATGGGAGAAACCCCCCCACATCCATGTCGGACAACAGTAGGTTTGGGTAAATTGTGTGTTATATAATACACAAGTTACAGCACAACACAACACAACACAGCACTACACAAACTTTCTACGCATCGATCATCATGGATTCCACCGCCGCTCGTGGAACGACCATGTATTTCGTCGTGCGGTCCATAACGCTGTATCCAATGTAGAGGTTGTTTTCGTGCACTACGAAGCCCAGGGTGTACTCGACTTTCTCGCCCTCAAAGGTAAAGAGAGGGGTGTAGCGGCGGACCTCGAAGGTTTGTGCATCCAGCGCCACGAAGGCATGGTAGTAGTAGCGGCGGTCCTCGTACGACACGGCGTGGCAGATGAACCACACCTCGTTCCTGCCGCCGCTGCCCTTCGTACCCAACATGAACACACCGTTGGTCGATCCCCGGAAAAACTTGAAGATACCCGGTGTTTCAATCGTGTGCGTGGGGACCATCAACCAGTCTTCGTGGGGCCTTTTTCTGTTTTTTGCACTACTGCTGTCGCTTCGGTCGCTGTCGCTTTGGTCGCTGTCGCTTTGCAGAAAAAACGTTGTGCCGGACGACTCCGACGTCTCCGACGTCTCTCGCTTGGCCAGTTCCACCCCTTCGTCGTCGGAGTCGGGCAGGTCGCTCTCCGTCACCAAATCGCCGAGAATGAGAGGATGCCACTGGTAAATGATCTTTTGGTTGCCGGTGAGGTACTCCTCAAACAACACCCAGTTTTTCTCCACGTCGTGTTGCCCTCCCTGCTTGAACACGAATCCGTGTTTTCCGCCGCGTGCGCTGCTGTCGAGGCCACTATTTGTCGGCATCTCGCTCCCATCGTTGTCGTAATACGTGCACTCCGCGTACTGGGCTTCGCCGTGCTCCACCACCAATTTGTGGTGCGACAAGCCGCGGTTGGCGTTGTACCAGAGGGTCGGATCGTACGCCATCAGCAATCCCGCGTTGTGACTGAACAAACGCACGTCCTCCAGCCCCTCGTACAGGCCGTCGTGCTGCGCGTCGTACCAGAGAATGCCCTCCCGCATCTTTTTCCACGTTCGCAACGAAAAATCGCCCAGCACATTGACCGTGGAAATGTGCTCCTTGTTCTCGTACCCGCCGCTGCCGTTGATCCGGTAGTTCACGTAACGCACATTCACGGCCACCACGGGCTCTCCGCTGCCGTAGTAGATTTTCGCCAGCGACGGCGTGCTGCTCACGAATTCGTTGTCGCTTCCGGTAATTCGTTGCACACGCGCCTTGCCGAAATCGCGCAAGGCCAACTGCACACGGAGTTGGGTTTCGTGGTCCTTCACGCAATCAATCAATTTTTTCGCGTAGAACTTGTAGTTGCTGAGCACGTTTTTCGCCAGAGAATCCTCCACCAATTTCGAATTCCACACCTTTGTGCAGATCAGCGTCAGGTCGTACTTGTCGACGTTGCAGTAGTGTCCGAAAACCGAGAACTCGTAGTTCAACTTGTAATCGTAGATGTCGCGGGCCATGAACAAGTAGTCGGCGTTGGGATGCAGCACCAACTGCTTGATGGCCATGTTGAAGTACAGGTACGCGAGCTCCGACTTGCCGTTGATGCGGTAGTACTTGATGATTTCGTACAGGTTTTCGATGCGGCGCGGGTAGAACTGGTAGCCCTCCAACCACCAGTGGATTGCCTGCACCATGTCGCCCAACGCACGGTAGCACTTGCCGATGTTGTAATAACTGTACCAGATTTCCTCGTGCCAGCCGCCCAGTTCCACGCGTTTCTTGTACGTCTCGATGGCCAGCCAGAGGTCGCCGTGGTCGCGGTAGCTGTTGGCCAAATAAAACGTGTAGCGGTCGTTGTTCGGCACGTCCTCCAACCCCTTCTTGAGGAGCCGGATGTCGCGCACGAACTTGTCGGATTTGCTGCCGCCGTCGCCGATGTCGTAGATGAAGGCGGTGGTTTTCGGGATTTGCTCGTACACGGTCCCCGGAACCGTTTTCACGTATTCGTGGGTAACGCCCCAGTAGCTCGCGCCGATGCGGGTTTTCATGACGCGCACGTTCTTGTGGTAGAACGACTCGGAACCCTGGTAGATGTAGTAGACGTCCTTCGTCAACCCCTGCTTGAACGTGGACGGCGACACGTCGGCACCCAATTGAAAGACCATGTCCGCGTCCAGCAGCAGCACGTAATCGGCGGGGGACGCCACCTCCTCGCACATTTTCAGGGCCACGCTGCGGTTGTGGCCGAAATCGCGAAACGGCTCCACGTTTACCACGCCGGGGACGTTGCGTTCCCCGAAAAATGTCCGAATGATTTCGACGGTGTCGTCGGTGCTGCCGGTGTCGCAGATGCAGTAGGAATCCACGACGTCCACCACGGATTCCAGCAGCCGGCGAATCACGCGGCTCTCGTTCTTCACGATCATATTCAAACAGAGGGTAGGGCACGCCATGGTAGTTCACAACGCAACAAAAAAACAACCCCAACACTTGCAAGCCCAATATAGAAGTGACGCTTTTTGAACGTTTTATATTGCTTTTTTGCCGCCAACGGACTTGCCGGGAAGCATGACATAACAAAAAGAGAGGTTGACGGACCCCCAAAAATATCTGCAGTGTTTATATTGCATCTGTCATTGAAATTGCACACCGCCATGCCGTCCCAACCAACCGTGCGCCGCCGCCGACCCACGAGAGGCCGACAACGGAACGCAAGGCAACGCACGCGCCGCGGCCACAAACAGCGACGATTTAGTGGGGGACTCTTCGGCGCCACGCGCGACGCGTTCAACAGTGGCGACAAACAGCAAAAACAAGGAGAGGAGAACGTCAGTTACCGCGCCGTCGTTCGCCAGTCCGGTTGGACCAAGTCCACCACCGACCACCCCATCGAATACATCGTGCCGAACAATTTCGTCGCACTGAAAAACCCCAACTCGTTTTTCACGCCGCGCTTCACCGCACACATCGGCGGCGGCCAAGCGGAACCGTGCTATTTTCGCATTGCCGAACCGAACCGCACCGACCGCATCAAGTTCCTCGAGTACTTCATTCACCTCCGCGGCGACTGGTACGGCATGATGCGCGTCTACGGACTCAACGCAGGTCTATTCGCTACCCTCACCAACGTCGTCTTTTACAAGTTCACCCACCCTTCCTGGTTTCACTTGGACAACAACAGTCTGCATTTTCCTGCCGACGCAGTGCGCGAAAACCACCGCAGCGAACTGAATTTGCTGCAACGGATCGCGCTCAAGGACGACGGTCGGATCTTCCAGCTCATCCACGGGTACGAAGCGGTGACATCGGGAGAGGTCTACGAGGTGCTCCGCCAGTTCCGCAACGGCCAACTGATCAACGCCAGTGCAAAGGAAGAAATGGCCGTAACGGCTGCCGAGATAGCGGTGGACATGCTGCGGTGAGGCTGGACCCGTGCTCCTGGCGTTACCTCTCAAATACATCCGTTTTTCCTTGTTTTTTTGGCCCATCCCCACCCATGTGTAGTCCACGCCTGCGTTGCCACAACTTTATTTCACGTTTTGCGGTGACCCACAATGATTCGCGTCGTCGAAGAACCCTACTTGGCTGCACACAACCAGTTGATTTGTGTGCATCCCACTGATGCCGCGGTAACTCCCACCGTTGTCCGGTTGGACAGTGGCTGGTTGCACCCGGTTGTCGTGGACCCACTGCTGTACACGCGCACGTTGGTCGGACACGCCGGCAGCGACGCCTTGGAAGAAGACTTGGAAGCCCGGTCGAGCTGGACGCACGCGCGCCAATTCGTGGAATCGACGAACGCACCCATGATCCAAAAATATTCGACGCAGTGGCTGGAGTTTGCCACCGCACACGATATCTATTGCGGCGACGGCCTCAAATACGAACTGCTGAAATACGAAGCCGGCGATTTCTTCTCCAAACACCGCGACACCGTCGTCAACCGCAAACACGCGTTCACCTGTCTGCTGTTTTGGCCGACCGCAGAAGGGTTCGTCGGCGGCGACTTGGTCTTTTCCAATGCCTCCGGCTCCTTCCAGGCCACCGTGCAAGCATCCCAGTTCACGGTTCCCACCATGGTAATTTTTTCGGTGGATTTGTACCACGAAATCACTCCGGTGACCGTCGGCACGCGCTACGTCTTCAAAACTCCCTTGTTCACCCTGTACGAGAACCGGGCCCAAAGTATTCTCGGCGTCGATGTGTGCGGCCGCGATCTGACTCGGGAAGTCGACGAATTGTGTGACGGGGGCGGTGACTTCGGGTGGCACGGGCAAGGGGGTGGCGGCGATTACTGATATATGTGTTATGTGCATATGTGCATATGTGTCTGTGCAAAAGTACCCATCTAACCAAAAAATGTTAGAAACAACAACCCAACACAACACAACATTTGTTTCTTTATATACCAAACGCCACAATGTCACGCATTACGTATTCACAGTGCAAATACGAAATGCTGGTTTGCTGTTCCATCAACAAATGGAGGACGGCAAGACGTCTTTTTTCGGCGACGCGGCGAAAAAACAGTTGGATCGTGTGGGCGTGGTAGTGCAGGACCTGTACGGCCCGTTGGCCATACACCTTGGCAGAATACGACGTGGAACGCCTAATGGGATCCAGAGAAAAGTACGTATTTTTCATGGCCAGCGGTTCCGGGCTGCGTCGCACCAGGTCGTCTTGGACACGCAGAATGCGCATCCGGTAACGGAAAAACACGTTGTCTGTGAGCCCGCGGGTGGCGTCGTACTGGTCCGCGTAATATCCGTAATTTTTGGGTTTTGAGTACACCATGAATTTGCGTTCGGTGGCCGCGGCCGTCGGCGGCGGAAGCCCGGCGGCAGCAGCTGCAGCCGCCGCTCGGTATCCATAATGTTCGGTGGTACTTGCATCAAACATTATCTTGGTCCATGAATAGCGCAAACGGATAATTGCACAATTACGATACGCAGGTGCCATTTGCGAACCATCGACGTAAAAAAACAGGTAGTTGCGCGACAGCAGGAAGGTATGCTTCGTTTGAAAATGCAGTTGGTACCCGTCAACAGACATTTCGCCATTCGTGTACAAAACGCGGCGTTGGGTCGCCTTTTTGGAACGCTTTGGTGACGATGACGTCGTTGCCATGGTGGGGTCTGTCTGGCCTTGGACAATTGGGAATGCACAAACAAAAGCAACCGCAGACCTGTGTCCACCCCGTACCTTACCCCATTCACTCTTCACTGCTGAGAGGATCCAAAATACATAAAGGCAAAAGTCCACTTGCTTTGTGGAAAGGGGACTTTTTATGTTACTCAACGGCGTCGACGGGTGGATCGTCCACCACGGCGGCGTCTGTGGGATCTGTGCCGGGTTCTGCGTGTGCGGTGACGGCGGCGGCCACCTCTCTTGGGGGTTTTGCCTGGAAACGAGTCGTTCGACGTCTCGTCATTCAAGTCAAAAGATGTGTTTCTAAACAGTTTCGCCAAACTTTCGTTCCGTCGTTTCTCCTGGTCTTCTGTCCACAGGGGGGTTGGTCTCGCAACTTTTGGGGAAAATGGCGTTAAGAAAGGATTACTGCTGTTTTGCCTTTTTCCAATCATCGGTGGTGACTCATCAACAGGATCGCTGCCAACCTGTGCGCCTAAAACAGGATTGGAAGGTCTCACCTCTCGATTTTCCTCCACTTCTTTGCGCAATTTATCAACAGCTTTTTTTTGTTTTTTGCTGACCTGATGAGAAGAAGTCAAATCGCGTTCCCCTTCTTCCGGAAAAATCCTTGACAACTCATCGTCGTCTTTGTAGTTGGGGTCCCAAAAAGCGGCCATGTTTGTTTGAACAAATTCACGTCAAATCCCGCAAAAAAAGGTATATACTTTGTTTGCAGAAAAAACGCACCAACAATATGGCTCTTCAGTCACCGTTTTGCCTGTCGCTTTCTTCTTCACCACCACAATATATAGTGCAATTTTGTTTCATTTTTTTTGGCAAACCGTACCGCGTAAACAATTCATTTTTTGGGGGCCATGTCTTTCACCCGTTACCACGACGACCCCTGCCGCATCGAAAAGGGGCTCCAGCAGAGCACGTTTGCCGGCCGGTACATGTTGGACACGCCCGGTCCGGGCATCCAAATGCCCTTTGTCGAGGACCCGCAGCTCCGGCTCCAACGCTGGGGCGCCAACATGTGGTCCGACAGCACCAATTTGGAAAGCGACTTGAGAGGTTTAGGAAGACCTCTCAATCACGGCACACAAACCTACCAGGACAGCCGCCTTCACCGGGGCTACCAAATTTCGTTTCCTTCCCATGGCGCGGCGGTCACCGACGAATCCCGTGCCACCCATCCGGCGTGGACCTACCGCGAGTTGGAGCACGATCGGTGGGAAACGCCCCTCCTCGATCCCCAAGCCACTGTGTTTTTGCCGTTCGATGACCGCGTCAGCACACGTATTTTAGCGAAAGATCAGTTCGTACGTCCCGCGCCCTCAGCGTCGTTTCCCTTTTCGCAGTGGCGATGAAACGGCGTACCACCAAAAAAAAGGTGTTTTTTAGTACATCGTTATATTATAAAAAACGGTGTACTAAGTTTGTATTTTTTTTGCTGCACAACCGCATATTAGCCCATGGAAATTGCCTTGCCCCTGCTGGCGTTTGGCTCCTTGTTTTGGGTGTCCAACCAATCGGCGGCGGCAACGTCAGACAGCCGAACCGACCCGAACGACCTCCACGTCACCGACGCGCCTCTCCAAGGGGGCCAGGAAGCCTTCCAAAGTCTGAACCAGCAGTTGCCCAACACCGATCTGCCGGACGTCAACTTCGCCCCCGTGGTCAACTCCGAAACGCAGCTCACGAGCCAGCTGTCCACCACCCAGGCCTACGACATGCCCTACGCGTACACCGATAAGTACTTCAACCCCACGTCGGAGTTGGCCATCACCAACCACAAAAACGATTACGGCGGCAAGTCCTTCCAATCCCTGACGGGCGACGTCGTCAACGCGGGCTACTACCTGCACAACAACATGGTGCCGTTTTTCGGGCGTACCGTGCGCGGCCGGTTCGTCGACGAAAACTCCAATGAGGGCGTCTTGGACGCCATGACCGGCGCGGGCTCGCAGAACATCCGCAAGAAGGAACAGTCGCCTCTCTTTACGCCCGGCACCAACCTGCATTGGACGCACGGCATGCCCTCCGCCACGGATTTTGTGCAGTCGCGCATGAACGTGAGCAACAAACTGACCGGCGTGAAACCGTTCGAGCAAATTCGCGTGCAACCGGGTTTAGGGAAAGACACGCAGAACGAGAGTTTTGGCTACAACTCCGGCATGATGGCCCGCGATGCCTGGTTGCCCAAAACCGTCGACGAATTGCGTACGGCCAACAAGCAGAAGTCGTCGGGGCACACGCTCAGCGGGCACGAGGGACCGGCCATGAGCCGCGTCACCAACCGCGGGATCCACGCGCCCGTCGAAAAAAACCGGCCCGACCGCGTCGCCCAATTGGACGAATCGCGTTATTTTGCCACTTTAGGCGCGTCGGGGTCGGCGGCCACGCTGCGGAGCGAAAACGTGGACCGCAACGAAGAGCACCGCGCCACCACCGCCACCAGCTACATCGGCGCGGCAGGCTACGTCGGTGCCGACGCCCCCCAGGTGTCCGGCGAGTTCATGCCTTCCCGTCGCATGGAATTGGGCGAGGTGCCGTTGGCGCCGATGGACGCCGTGGGGCACCAGGGGGCGCGCGACGGCGACTTCGGGGTGCGCTCCATGACGTCCTACACTAACAACCGGTCAACGTCCAACCATTTGGGCGAAAGCTACTTGGGAGGCTTGGGCGGTGCCTTCGGTGCCGTCGTGGCCCCCCTTCTCGACGTCCTGCGTCCCTCCAAACGCCAAAACACCATCGGCAGCATGCGCCCCTACCAGAACCCCGAGCGCACCGTGAAGACCTCCTACGGCGTGTTCAATCCCGACGACAAGCCCGCGCCCACCATCCGCGAAATGACGGAGACGGGCACCGGCCACGCCTTCCTGCAAGCCAGCAAGGACCGCACGGGCTACCTGTCGACCGGCTGGGACGTCGCGAACACGAACCGCCAGGACACCAGCGTGGAATACAGCGGTGTGGCCGGCAGCGTGATGGCGAAGGAGCCGCGACAGTACGACGCCGAGTACCGCCAGCGCAACAACGACCTCAAGTCGTCGACGGTGGCCGGACGCACCCCTATCGGCAACACCTCCCTGTTCCAAAACGAGCTCTTCAATGTGCGCACGAAGGCGCAAATGGAAAACGATTTAGCCAATCACCGCGCCACCGTGCCATCACGTCCGGCGTTGACGCCCGACGCGAGCATGATGGGCCGCATGACGGGCGCGCAGACCCTCTACGGGTCCATGCAGATGGACCGCATGGACCCGGGCGTGCTGGAAGCGCTGCAGGACAATCCGTACCACATGCGCTCCGCCAACGGGTTTTGAGGATGGGTTCCCTTGTTCGGCAACATTAATTTAACGTGAGAATTTATATTGCAAGAGTGAGTGTGGCTTTCAGATCAACCTTGAACTTTCAAAATGCAAAACAACGGTCCCTGTGAAGTGGGCACGCATTGTCCACGCCGACGTCGGTGCCCCATCGGGTCCCACAAAGAGCGCGTTGGAAACAATTTGGTGTGTACTGAAAACAACGAGGGCTACGTCGGCAAACGCAACCGCCGATCCTGCCGGAAAAACCAAGTGTGTTTGGCCCGTCGCCGCTGCAAAAACGGCACACGGCGGAAGCGAAACGCTGCCGGGCAGATGGTTTGCCGACGCGTTCGCGGTGTCCCCACCCCGACCCCCCAACGAGGAGACGACCAGGAAGCGTCCCTCGGGTTCCGTATGTACAACCACGGCCCGCCGTCGTCCGTGGTGACAGAAAACAACTCGGCGGAACAAGAAATACTGAATGAGTTGGCAGAAAATGAATCCACACCTTCCTTATTTGATGCAGGACCCGGCGTTGCCGATGTACCTGTTCAACAATTTGCACCGAACGGTCTACCTGAAGCAACCTCTCTACAGGAAGCAGCATCAGAATATAACCGTGAAGCTTTGCGACAAGAAGCTTTGCGACAAGAAGCTTTGCGACAAGAAGCTTTGCGACAAGAAGCTTTGCAAGAAACGCCTTCCTCTTCCTGGAGCACCTCTCGACAAGGTAGTAACATCAACGTGTTCCCAGATGTCTTTGCCAGCAGAAACACCCCCTCGGCAAACGCACGGAGCACACGTGGACAAAACATAAATATCAATAACCCGCCGCCTCTGGACGCTAACGACTACGTTGATGGCTATCAACCGATTTTTGAAGCAGATGAATTGGCTCAGGACGCAGCCATCAACCAACCAGTCGGGGATGACAACCCGCAATACGACGAGGCCATTGAAAATGTTGCACAAAACGATAATCCCGTGGTCAACAACAGTCCAATTGATGCTGCTCCTGCGGCTGCTCCTGCGGCTGCTCCCGTGGTCCCTGCGGTAGCATCTCCCGTCAACCCTCCGCCGAATGCGGGGCGACATCCCATTGGAAAAGTTCCACGAAACAAAGTCAACCGACAACCCATTGTGCCTATAAACAACCCCATGATGACGCGTGGTCGCCAACGTGAATCGGCCATTGAAAAAAATCCACGAAACAAAGTCAACCGACAACCCATTGTGCCTATAAACAACCCCATGATGACGCGTGGTCGCAAACGTGAATCTGCAATTGCAAACAGATTGCCTTCTCGATCTGCCAAGAACAAACAAAAAGGCGGTAAAGGCACAAAAAAGGAACAAAAGGGAAGAAACCAGAAAACGCAAAGAAACAAGAAACCATAAACTTTTTTAACGATCCCGCGGGGTTTACAGTGTCACTCCGCAGCGCTCGCTGTCGCACGTGAGCTCCGCGTCCCCTAAAGTGTTTTCCAAGACCGGTCCGGCAGCACCTTCGGAGCTCAACGACCAAGAGAGGGACTCGTCCGCCGCAAAATGAACACGACGCGACGGTTTCGCGAGGTAGGTGCCGAAAAACCAGTAGCCGACGGCCATTGCCAGCAGTCCCAACATCAATGTCTGCAGGGCAGAGAGGACATTGTCGAATCGAATCATTGGGAGCTTTTACGTCAGATAAACAGAGTTTTTATCGTTTGTATAGAGAGGATAAAAACATTGGTCTTTTACAATTTACCGCGGTGCCATCGCGTTCCTGCATTCCATATTCTTTAAAAATTATAAATTAAGCACAAAAACAACTTCAGAGCAGGGGTGTAAGAGGGGCAAGGTGCCTTCGGGCAAGGCGCCTTCGGCGCCGATCGGTTCGGCCTGTAAGAGTGCGCTTTGCGCACTCCAGGCCTTTACACCGATCACTTCGGCCCTGAAGGGCCTTAGGGCGGGCAAGGGCACTTCGTGCCCAGCTCTCTTGGCAGCTCCAAAGGCGGGCAAACTCGCTTTGCTCGTCTGCCTTGTGTCGCTGCCTTGAGCCGCCTTTAAAAAAAACCAATCCATTTGATGAAGAAAACAGCAGTAGTTACAGAACAATCGCACACACACAGACACCACCACAACACCACTACGTATACATGGCCAGCAAACTGGGGTTCACTGGCTCGTTGTTCTTGATGAATTGGTCCACTTCCTTCCGCGTCACCGTCATGGGGAACTCCACCTTGACGCCCAAATCGTTCACGAAGAGAGGGTTGTCGGGTTTCACCAAACGGTACAAATTCAATTTGGTGTAAATGATTTCCAAGCAGCGTTTCAAATTGCGCACCCCCGACTCGTTTTTCGTCAAGTGCGGCGTCGAGACAATGTACCGCAGGGTGTCGTCGGGAATGACTACCTCGTCCGGCGTGAAGTTGACTTGTTCGCGGATTTTGGGCAGCAGATAATTGCGGGCGATCGCGATCTTGTCGACGGTTTCGTAGCCTTTGGTTTGGATCCGGTACATGCGGTCCTTCAAAATCGGGTTCACCAAACTTTCGTCGTTGTAGGAAAAAATGAACAGGCACTTGCTCAAATCGAACGTCACTTCCGAAAAGTACTTGTCGTGGAACTCCACGTTCTGCGACGTGTCCGTCAAATGCGTCAAAATACCGATGATCTCCTGTCCTCTCGGCGTGTCGCTTACTTTGTCCAATTCATCGAAATAAATGATCGGGTTCATGCATTTCGTGTCCATCAAGATCTGCACGATTTTGCCCCACATGCTGCCCTCGTACGTGTACGAATGGCCCTCCAAGAACGAGCCGTCGCCGCAGCCGCCCAGCGCGATGAAGGCGAACTCGCGCCCCAGAATTTGGCTGATGCCGTCCTTCACGATCGACGTTTTGCCCGTTCCCGGTGGTCCGTGGATGGCCATCGCCGTGCCGATGGAGTTCGGGTTGACAATCCACTGGCCGAGCATCTGCATGATCTGCATTTTGGCGTCGTTCAGCCCAAACACGCACTGGTCCAACGTGGACTTGGCGTTCTGCATGAAGGCGTTCGTTTTCTCGATGCCGTCTTCGCGGCGAATTTCGATGTTGCGGTACCTGCCGAACGGAATGCGCATGAAAGCGTCGATCCAGTGCTTCAACTTGAAGTATTCGCTGTCCGACGTGTCCATGGACTGCAGGGTGTTCAGGCGCTGCATGGCCACCGTTTTGAACTTGTTCGGCATGGCCGACTGCAGCACGCGCAGACGGTAGGGTTTTTCCACGAATATGTCGCGGTTGATTTCGCCGAAATCGGAAATCACCAATTTTTGTTCGGCGTTGGAGAGGCGGTGTTTGAAGTAGTCGATCTCGTCCGTCGGTTTGTGCCCGTAATTCATCAACTTGAAGTAGGCGTTCGTGTTGGTGTGCCGCGCTTTCCGCACCAGTGCCTGCAAGTTGTCCTTGCACTCCTTGAGCGATTTCTGCAGAATCCGGTTGTTCGGACGTTTCTTCAGTTGTTCTGTCAACAGCGCCTTCAATTCATAGGTTTCTTTGTACTCTTCCTCGAACGGCGTCCCTTTTGCCGGGGTCTTCTTGAGAGGCGATAGAACCGCCGCCGCCGCAGGACGCACCCGTTTCTTCGATACCAGGGCATCGTCCGCGACCGACGAAGGTGAAGATGATGATAATGGAGATATTTCCTGTGTAGGAGCCTCCTCTTCCGGGGGCGTTTCGGAAGCGGAAACGGCAGCAGGACTAATCGCTGTCTGCGTGCCCAAAAACGATTCGTGGGTCTCGCGCATGAACGTTTTTTCCGCTTCGCTGTCGAGGTCTTCGGTGACGTCTTCTTCCAAGGAGTCGATTTCGTCGTCGTCATCGAGGTCGCCAAACCCGAGGTTGCTTCCGTCAATGTTCACCAGAATGTTGAATTGCCCCGAATCCGTGAGGGATCGACCCGTTCGGCAGCGTTTGCTTTTTCGGCGCGGTTCGATCGAAGAGCTCTCGTCCGACAGGGTCTCCGAACCGTCGTCTTCGCACTCTTCGTCGTCGTCTTCCGCCGTGATCCACGAACCCGAGGTGTCGGACATGGTCTCCTCGTCCTCGTCGTCGTCGTCGACGTCCTCGTCCTCGTCCTCTTCGTCCTTGTCGGCTTTCCTGCCTTTTTTTCCTGCCTTTTTGGGGGAGAGTGCAGCAGAAGATCCGTGGCCTTTTCCCCTGCCCTTGCGGTCGGATGTTTTCTTGGCCGATTTGGCGGTGGTCGAAGCCGTTGACGTAGCTGCTGCCGCTGCGGCGGCCGCACGAAGCTTCGAGTATTTAGAGGGAAACTGTTCGGCAAGCTGCTGACGAAATTTCTGCAGTTCAAACGATTCCGCGGGGGCGTCTGCTCTTGCGGGGGACATCGAGGCAGGGAACTTCTTGGTCGGCGCACGGTGATTCGATTTTTTGGGTCGGCGGCGGTCGCCCGAATCGGAGCTTTGGGTGGCATCGGTGTACAAATTGCTGGAAGAAGTGGCCGAAATTTCTTCTTCTTCTTCGTCATCGTCATCGTCGTCTGCGTCGTCGTTCAACGTTTCGTCTTCTTCTTCGCTGTCGATCCAATCCATGTCGCTGTCGGACCCGGTGTCGGAGGAGTCCGACGATACAACGACCTTTTTCTTGCGTCCAGTGGCCACAACGGCTGTTTTCGCGGCCGCCTTTTTGGTACTGGTTATGGGGGGCATGGCTGCAGAGAGGGTATGAATTTCAAGTAAGGAAGCGTGAAATGAACACAATCGAATTGCAACACCAATTAAAAATGACCACCTGTCTACGGTTTATGCTGTTTCTTGGAGAGGGTTTTCCGTGTCTACTTCCAATTATGCACACGGCTCGCCTGCCGTGAAGAAACCGTCCGTCGGTCTTCCTCTCGTTTAGACCCTCCACCAAGATTACAAAGAGAGGTGGGGTCTCTGGAACGGGAGGCAAATCGGCGGAACCAGGGAGCAAGGGGGGAGGGTCGGCATTCTTTTATGGAGTCCGTTGTTGCAGCTGCCGCTGTTGCAGAGATAATCCACGATCAGAAGAAACTACTTAAAAATATACGTCGCTATATTATAGTTTTTTCGTGAATAACTTTTGGTTCCTTTTTGCCCTGCTTTGTTCACCCAAAAACCGTTGTGTTGGCCATGTCGAAAGTACGCAGTGAACACGAAACGCCGTCGCGCATCATCCGCGTCCAATTCAGCATGCTTTCGCCGAAGGAAATCCGCGATAATTCCGTGGTGGAAATCACCCGTCGCGAAACCTACATGGGCGGCATGCCCGTCGAAGGCGGCCTGTTCGACCCGCGCATGGGCGTCCTCGAACCGGGCATGATTTGCCCCACCGATGGGCTGACGGACATCGACACCCCCGGCTACTTCGGTCGCATCGAGCTGGCCCGGCCCGTGTTTTTCATCCACCACATCAAGGAAATTGTCAAGGTGCTCAAGTGTGTCTGCTTCAAATGCAGCAAACTCTTGGTCGACAAGAACCAGCACTCCCACATCCAGTCCTATTCCGGCGAGAAACGCTGGGACTACATCCAGAACTTGTTGTCCAAACGCATCGCCCGGTGCGGCGACCAAACCGGCGAAGGGTGCGGTTGCCTGCAGCCCGACAAGATCAAGTTGGAAGGCATGGCGACGCTGCACGCGTATTGGGCCAAAATCCCCCTCGCCGACGGCACCAGCAACCCCGCCAACCTGAAGCTGACCCCGGAAATTGTGTTGAAAATTTTCCGCCGCATTTCCGACGAAGACGTCAACTTCATCGGATTCAACAGCCAGTGGTCGCGCCCCGAGTGGATGATCTGCGAAGTGCTGCCTGTCCCGCCCCCCGCCGTGCGTCCGTCGGTCAAACTCGACGCCCAACAGCGCAGCGAAGACGACCTGACGCACATTTACTTCAGCATCATCAAAACCAACAACGACCTCAAGAACAAAATGTTGTCCGACCCCACCACCAATGTGGTCGAGAGCTTGACGCTGGAGCTGCAGTACCTGATTGCAATGATCGCCAACAACAAGGTCAAGGGTGCGTCGCCCATTGCCCAGCGCAACGGACGCCCCCTGCAGTGCATCATGGGGCGCTTGAACTTCAAGAACGGTCGCATCCGCGGCAACCTGATGGGCAAACGCGTGAACTTTTCGGCGCGGTCCGTCATCACGGGTGACCCCAACTTGTCTGTGCGTCAACTGGGCGTGCCGCTGCGCATCGCCATGAACATCACCAAACCCGTGGTCGTCAACGACATGAACCGCGACTTCTTGACGAAGTTGGTGCAGAACGGGCCGGATGTGTTTCCCGGTGCGAAAATCCTGGAACGAGCCAACGGCGACCGCATCTCCTTGCGATATGTGGATCGCAATGGCTTGGTGCTGCGGAACGGCGACACCGTGCATCGCCACATGATGGACGGCGATTTCGTCCTGTTCAACCGCCAACCCAGTTTGCACCGCATGAGCATGATGTGCCACGAAGTCAAAGTCATGCGGGTCGGCGACACCTTCAGATTGAATGTTGCGTGTACAAGACCCTACAACGCCGATGAACATAGTCAACCAGTGTTTCCATAACTGATGTCGACGTCGGCAACAAGAGGCGCTAAAAACGTGAATCCTCTTAGTAAATAATAGTTTGAAATATTACCTGGAAATTCATATAAACACCGTGTGCTGAAACAATAACATACACCCGACCAAAAAGTGTCAAAGAATGACCTCCGTTAATTTACCGCTGTTTGAAGGAGATTACGCTTTAACCCGCGATTGTCAATCGTGTGGAATTGAAAAACCAACTTCTTGTTTTAAACGTACGAAGTATACCTGTACCAAGTGCAACAATTCGTCGAGACGGAAAAAGTATTGGACAGATGAAGATCACAACAAACATGTCAAGGCTTTGGGCGTTCGTTATAAAGCCAAAAAGGCAAAAATTCGCGCAGCTCAACAAAAAATCGATAGGGAAAATTTGGACAAAGAAATTGGTGCAGGAAACGCAATTTGCAAGTATTGCCAAAAGCCAAAGCCATTTGGGAGATTTCGGCACAATAGACGCAAATGTCGTGATTGTGAACGTGACGATCCATATGCCCGATTAATCAGAAGAACACGTGTTCGGATAAGATTTGCTATCGAAAAAAAAAACAGAGCACTTGGTCGATTATTTGGGTTGTTCAGGAAAACAATATCTGGAATGGTTAAAATTTTCCAATCCAGACTTTCAAATGTCGGCAAAATGGCACTTGGATCACGTTATTCCTATTTCGGAATTTGATCTCGACTGTTCATCAAACCACATGATTGCGTTTAATTGGCGAAATACTATGCCTCTTTTGTCACACGATAATTTGTCGAAGAATAATAAAATTATTCCAGCACAAGTGATTGGTCACATGCAAAAATTGGAAGAGTTTCATAATCAGCACAATATTGAATTTCCATTAATATTTCGAACATTATTTGCGAAACACCTTGATGCGGGAAGTCCCTTAGAGCCTTTACCACCACTCCCTTCCGGAAACGTTGGGGAGGAACTCGGTTAATTGCCGAACCCAATGGTAATAGTGTAAAGGATTGGGTAATCCGCAGTGTTATTTCCTACGTCCGCTTATCCTCTAACTAAAAAATAGGGGTTTCGAAGGGGGGCTTCGCCCCCCTTGTTGGCAGGATATGGAAAGCACTCAGAGACTGAACGGGTGTTGGTGAACTATGAAGGATTAGCCATCCGGAGTTTGCTTAAGATACAGTCCGGCCCCTTTGGAAACATTGTGGGAGTCACCGTTCGACGGCGATGAGATGAACATGCACATGCCCCAGAATGCCTTGGCCGAAACGGAACTGCGGCAACTGGCGGCCACATGGACCCAGATCGTGAGTCCATCCAGTAACAGCCCCATTATTTCGATTTATCAGGATTCCC